>Ga0163144_10028978_pt1 | contig 10650 bp, 8 predicted proteins | sample OliLak19BULKMAT1_FD_123175 | JGI IMG/M metagenome (GOLD analysis project Ga0163144, IMG submission 123175) | Freshwater microbial mat bacterial communities from Lake Vanda, McMurdo Dry Valleys, Antarctica - Oligotrophic Lake LV.19.BULKMAT1 | ecosystem: Environmental > Aquatic > Freshwater > Lake...
AACGCGGGCTTCAACAAATTGCCGGCGTCCATCGCGCCATCCGACTTACCCGCGCCTATGAGCGTGTGCATTTCGTCGATAAACAAAATAATTTCTCCGTTTGCTTCCTGCACTTCCTTAAGAAAAGCTTTGAGTCGTTCTTCAAACTCACCGCGATATTTGGCACCGGCCACCATGGCTCCCAAGTCGAGCGAGCGCACCTTCTTGTGTTTGAGCCCCTCGGGCACATCGCCTTTCACGATACGCTGAGCAAGACCCTCAGCTATTGCCGTTTTACCAACCCCCGGCTCGCCGATGAGAACAGGATTGTTTTTGGTACGACGAGAAAGAACTTGAATCACGCGACGGATTTCTTCGTCTCGTCCAATAACAGGATCGAGTTTTCCTTCTTCCGCGCGCGCAGTTAAGTCCATCGAATATTTATCCAAAGCTCCATACTGATCTTCGGCTTGAGCAGATGTGGCTTTGCCCTGCGCTCCACGCAGTTTTAAAAACTCAGCTTTCAATGCCGAAACATTGAGTCCTCTCGATTGTAGACGCGATGCAAAGACATCCTTGCTCGTGACCAGCGCGAGAAAAAGATGTTCCACTGTTACAAACTGGTCCCCCATTGTGGAGGCAATAGACTCTGCCTGCTGGAATGCAGACTGAATATCATTAGAGAGACCTTTCGCAGCCATGCCACCCGAAACTTGCGGCAAAGACTTTAACATTTCTTGCGCGGTTTCTTTAAAGGTGTCGAACTTGATCTGATGCTTGAGTGCCTTGGCCACAGGCGAAGAAGAATCTTCAACGAGCGCAATAGCAAGATGCACGGGCTCGACCACAGGATTGCTTTGCTTCTCGGCAAGCTTTTGACTTGCTGCGATCGTTTTTTGAGAAAGTTCTGTGTACGTTTCGAAGTTCATATACAAAATTTGGGGTCTCATTTCGAAAAATCAAGATCTGCGACTCCAAGTGACTGAAATCTTTTAATAAATCCAATTACCTATAAACACATCGTCAGTTTTAACTTGCCTTAGACGCGGTGCAACATTAAGATGTCAGAGTCATGAAAAACTGTATAAAATCATCGGTCTTCTTATGCCTAACACTTTTTACCTTTAGCGCTGCTGCCTTTGGAAGCCGTCAGCCTAAAGAGCAAGCCGACGCAGTTCCAAAAAGCTCTAAAAATAAATCGCCAAGCAAGCCGACAGACAAATTCCTCTACGCTGGCACGGGAGTGTTGAGTGATAAAAATGCCTACACTCTCATGCGTATGCATCCTGCAGAAGTGGATGGACTTCCTCAAGTGCGAAGTCGATTCAAAATTCATTCCGAAGGAATTGGTTTCGCGTTAGGAAAAGAAAGCGTTTTTGCCAACAACGTGGAGATGATGGAAACCTCTCATTACAGCTCTAGCGGAAAAACTGGAACCCAACTCATCCAAGCGCTTCAAGACTACAGTAAGGCACAATGTATCGGTCGCCTTTTGTTAGCGGCTCACGGATTCGGTTCTTCGCTATCTGGCGGCGGACGCGATGCGATCTCCAAAGGATCCGTTTGGCGTGACTCTGGATTGGGTTTCTACCTCAACGGAGCCGGCCCTTCTGTAGAGGGAACTCTTAAGAAAAAAATCGAAAGCGGACAAATTAGGTTTTGTACCGATGTTTGTGAAATCTATTTTCATGCCTGTAGCATCTCTAAAGAATTTGCATCATCCCTATCTAAGGTTACAGGATGCAATGTTGTGGCTTCCGACTACAAAGTCAGCCCCATCAGCCCTACCTATGGAACTGCGTCTATAAAACGCCCGACAACAAGCAAACGCAATTATCGAAACATCGGTGAGTTTGAACAGGTTTGGTTCACGAGCGGAGCGGGTCAGTTTTGGGAATATCTTCCCAACGGAGCACGCAAAAAGATTGGTCAGTCCTTTATCTTCGATCCAGACTACATTCTAAAATAGAACGTCGTCCTTACTAAGCGTCCTCTTCGCCTTGAATTTCTTCTTGGTGAGGAGCGACGAATGTTTCAGCTTCACGTAGGGCTACAATGTCGCCATCTTCAGAGATAGAATCACGAAGAGATTCCGCCTTCGATTCATCTCCAAGTTTTTCATAAGCAAGAATGGCATAACGAATTTTTCCGAGAGCTTCAGCGCGCTGAGCGCATTCAAGAATTTGCGCGTCGCTGATGTTTCCAACCAAGCGCACAACTTTAAGCAACAAAAACGTATCGCCCTGATTGATCAATTCCTGCGCCACGGCAGCTAAACGATCTTTCGCTTCAGCGCGTGCAAAAAAATCAATCGCATCACTGCACTGCCCGCCTGAGTAATACATCTCACCAAGTGTCAAAATGTCGGCGGGACTCGCCTTACGTGCGCCATGGAGGAGATCTCTTTTTGTGATGGAATCAGGAATTTTCATTAAGTTTTTATAAAGCCTTTCCGATCAATAAGACAACACAGTCTCGAAGTGTTCTCAAGGAGGGGAGCTTATGTCGAAAAAAACTAACAATACAAAAGCAGCTATCGCTACGAAATCAGGTGCAACTCAGCACGTCAAAGTCATGTATCAAAATCTAGGTGGAACTTGGTACGCGTTCGCCAACGTGAACGACGAGATCTTCTTTTCACCCATCCAGCTCAAGCAATTGGCTCCCTCGACCCAAACTAAGAAAAAACTCATAGAAAAAGACGCTGCGGCTTAATCGCCGAACAGCGTCTTTTCATTGTTTTGCCGGATGCCCCGCCTTCGCATTGACGCGAGGGCGATAGGCATCTTCCGCTATTTGCTATTTCTTCGAAACGCGTTTGCGAGCTTTAGAAAGCTTTTGTTTAAGCTTCGCTTTGTGCTTGGCAGTTTTTTTACGGTTTTTTGCAGGTTGTTTCTTAGCCATAAGGTACCTCTTGCGGTTAAAATAGCTTGTTATGGGTGACTTATGAAGAAAGAATACTTCGAGAATCAAAAAAAATGCAGGCCCATGGGCGATACCGAGGGAAGCAGCGGCTCTGGGGGCGCCAATCGCCGCCTTAAACCTCGCTATGCCGTGAATATGAAAGTGGAAATGCTCACAAAGGGCCTAAACCACTACAACATCGAACGTTGTGCCAACGTTTCCCTTGGGGGCATCTTTGTTTGTACCGACTATGCCGCCGAATCCAATGAGAAGGTCCATATCAGGGTTATCTTCTCAGATAAGAACTCCTACTTTGACGTTAAGACTCGCGTTGCATGGATTTGCCCTGCCGATGGCTCACACCCACAGGGTCTCGGTCTCGAGTTTGTGGAACTCTCAGAAGAGCAGCACAAGATTGTGATCCACTTTCTAAAAGACTACGTGAATGTCCAAGCTGATTAAGACTCTCAAGGGGTTTTGGTCCCGCTTTAGCAGGGCAAAAATCCCCTCATTGTCGGCCTCACTGGCCTTTCACTCTCTTTTGTCTTTTGTTCCGCTCGTCTCACTAGGTTTTTGGTACCTCTCTCACGCAGGCATCACACAGGCGTGGATTGGCGATGCTCGTTCCTGGCTTATCTCCCATCTCGATTTCGGATCGGGCTCCAAAGTGATTGATATGTTCAACTCCCTTACCAATGTGGGCCAAAGCTCCTCTTGGGGCTGGGTGGGATTGGGCATTTTCATTTACACGCTATTTAGTCTGCTCTTTTCTGTGGGTAGCGCCCTCGATCAGGTTCTGAAAGCTCGAGAAGTCGACCTCGACAAGCTCACTCGCGGAGTCTTGGTCACACTATTTCGACGCTTTCTTTTTCTCATACTCCTTCCCCTCGTTCTCATAGTTTCTTCGGGCATTATGGGCTGGATCAAAAACGATTCTTGGATCAAGAATGTGTTTCATTTTGAGACCGTGGGTTCATGGCTAGCAGTGCCTCTCCCTTGGGGTTTGGACTTCTTGGCGTTTTTTCTCCTCTACCATTACGTTCCCAACATTCGTGTGAGCGCACGACAAGCCATGCGAGGCGCACTCTTTTCAACACCGCTATTTATTCTTGGGAAATATGGGATGGGCTATTACAGCGCCTACGCTCTTACGACACAAAAGATTTACGGCGCCTTCGCCGTCGTGCCGCTCTTAATGCTGTGGGTGAACTGGGCGTGGATGATCGTCCTGAGTGGCGCCCTCTTCATTCGAGAAACGCCTCAAAAAATGAGCGAGAGTGCTGACTCCTAATCCAGAAGGAGCTGGCACCTGGTGAATCAGTCGGCTGATGATTCTTTCGAATCCTCTGGCTTGTCTTTTTTAACTCCCCAAATCCAAAACACTGGTATCAATATATTCATAAAAGCTCCTACTGCTTGACCCGCTACTTTGACCCGCTGAGGCTTCCTATCGGTTAAAAACTGACCAAATATTAGACAGCTCGTCGCCCTCCTCGGGAAAAGGAGCCCCATGTACCCCAATCTTGCCTTTATTTTCAACAGTTTAAGGGGCAAGAAAAGAGGACCCGAACCTGCTTTATTGTCTAGTAATGAGACAGTTTAGAAATGGGATTCTTTTAGCAGCCATCACGCTTCTTCAAGCGTGTGGAAATCCCTTCAACTTGTCTGAAAGCTGCGATACAGGATTCTACGCTACCGAAGCGGGCCAACAAATGCACTGGCCCGATGGGCATCGCATCGACTTCGAAATGCACAAGAGCGTCCCCGGCAATTTTAGAGATGTGATCAAGTCCTCGAGCCTTCGTTACAACGAAAGCTTCGAAGCCACTCGTCTTAAAGTGATTGATAGCGAACTCAAAACCCCTACCTTTTCAGGAAGTGTGGGCAAAGTATCGGGCGACAACATCAACGCTATCTACTGGGTGCGTGATAGTGACTGGGCTTGGTCCGAAAGCGATCCTTCGGCCGTTGCGATGACAGTTGTGAACTTCTCTAAAGATGGAATCACAGAAGCCGATATTTTCTACAAAGCGAGTGTCTTTGCTCGAGCCACTAGCACTGATGCCACTACCGAAGCCGTAACTCAGAACTTCTTCTCTTTCAGCACTCCTTCAGCTTTTGCTGCAACGATTTCGGCACCCGCCTACAACATTGCAGCGACCAACACTTACTTCTTTGAGCATCAAGCCTACATGGTAAGTGTTCACGAATTTGGTCACGCCATCGGCCGTTGCCATAGCGACAACCGCGCATCGATTATGTATCCCGAAGTGAGTGCGGGAACTGAGGAGGAGCGTGCGCACCCCCTTAGTGAGATCGACCTTGATATCTTGTCTCAGATCTATTCTTTGATTGAATAAAAGCTGATTAGAATTTGAATTTTTTCTTCAAATCATCAATTTTCTTTTGAACAGGCGCTGGCGCCTTTTTCTTCAAGCTATCAACCACTTTAGAAACCGCCTTTTTCGCTTCTTTCTTCACGGCACCCTTGGCGAGTCGCTCAGTAAGAATTTTTATTGTGTAGTCGTAGTCTGGCTTAGGCTCGTCCATAGTGCCGTTCAGGCGAAGTGGAATTTCAACCAAACCACTAGCACCCTTCCACTCAGCGATACGAATTAGCTCTGGCGATACCATAGCTGTAGCGTCGAAATCGATTTCTTTGTCGAAAGTGAGTTCCCCAGTGCACTGGAAGCGGAAGTCGCCAATCTTAGCTTTCTGAGGGTCATAAACCACATCCATGTTTTTAAGAATGACTTTACGGCCTTCAATCAGAGAGTCGACTTTCATGGTTTTGAATTCACCACGGAATTCAGAGTTACCAAGAGATGAGTCTGCCACTTTTTCTTTAGCTGCGCCCGGGAGTTTATCCAAGACGCTCGAAAGTGTTTTGAGGACTGGCATTTTCAACTGGCCGTCTTTCATCGAGCCCTTCAAGGAGCCACGAAGATTCTTCGCAAGCTGAGCTTTGCGCAGACCTTTTCCGTTGAGAGTGAAGGTTCCTACCAGCTCTCCTGAAATGTCGTCTTTCCATTCGGGAGCATGGGCTGCTACCGCAGCTCCTACGGAAATTTTATCAAGGGCCGCGTTCAAACTGTATTCCAAGAGCCCAGGATTAAGCGCCATTTCAAGATTAGCATTCATCTTGCCTTCATAGGCGCCCAATTCTGCCGACTTAACAACGAGCTTACGCGAAGCCAAACTCATTTCCACAACAGCGTTGGTGTATTCTGCACCCACAACTTTAATTTTTTGAAATTCAATGCTGCCTTTGACGGCGATTTTATCGAGCATCTCGTTTTTGAGTTGCTCTTCGACCATGGGGGCCATCTCTTCCAAAACTTCGTCCAAGCTCTCGCTAGGGACAGCTTTAGGAGAAGCAGCGCCTCCAGTTGAGGCAGCTCCGCCAGCCTTGGCATCAGTGGCAGCCAATTCAAGCCCCATCATTTGATCCACATCAAGCAATTTGGACTTCACACCAAAGTTCATATTGATTTTTTCGAGCCCCTGACTCTTCATCCAAACCTCGAGATCAGATCGCCCCAGTTTGAGAGAAAAGTTTTTAAGTTCAACAGAAGGCGAGGCCATTTTTCCACGAACGGTCAATTCGCCCTTGAGTCCTTCAATGGGATGAGCCAGCTCTGGAGTGGAACCCGAAATGTTACTCATCACAACATCAACGGCCAGCTCCGGGTCTGTTGCCAAACCGCTCGCCTTCACTGAAAAAGAACTTTGTCCTTTGAGTTTGTATTGCGCCACCATGGGCACCAGAGAGGCCAACTCGGCCAAATCAATTTTATCGCTCTTGATCAAAACATTTGTTTGAATAGCGCTGGTGTCTTTAAATGTAGCTTCAAGCGTTCCTTGGGTTTTCACACCGCCAAAAACAAAGCTCAACTCGTTCATCGCCACTTTGCTTTCTTCGCCTATGAACACTGAGCCGCCCAAAGATACTCCCAAAGGAGTGCCCGCTTTTTTGTCGAGAACATCAAAAGCCTGAATCGCCAATCCGTTCCAGTTCTGAGTGAGTTGGAATTTAAGCTCTGACGATCCCTTCTCTTTAGGGATCATGGTGATCGCGCCTTTAAAATCGAAAGGACCAGCCAACTTGAGGCCAGCCATTTCTGCTGTCACTTTGCCCGAGCTCAAAACTTCCACGGGGCTATTGAATCCGATGTTGAGAACTTTAAACTCAAAATCACTCAATTTTTTACTTAAGCTCAAATCTTGAGTCACAAATTTCAAGTCCACTTCAGAGTTCAACAACTCGAAAGAGAATTTAGCCTGAAGAATGCGACTGCTGATCCACGCCGGCACGTCTTTTAAGAGCACCGAAAGCTGTTTCTGAATATCAGAAAGTGGCGTGGTGGAGGCCGTCTTTTCAGCTTCCTTCGCATCCGCGGCTTCCTTTGCCACCTCTTCAGGGGTGGGCTCCAAGAGGAAGAGTTTGAGCGAATCGCCTTTTTTATAATCGCTAACAAATTTAATTTTCGCATTATCGACCAACAGAGTCGCCGTGGGAGCCGTGATTAGAGACCACAAGGGCATCACCACCTGCACCTTTTCAACAGAGGCAAAGGTTGCCGCCTTAGCGTCCTTCGACTCTTTCAATTCAACTTTTTCAATTCCCAACTTAACGCTTGGGAAAAGAGAAAAACTCAAATGACCAACAGTCACATGGCCTCTCACCTTTGCGTTCACCTCGGCCTCAATGCGAGGCTTGAGCTCATCGAGAGAATAAAACATGGGCGCGATGAGGAGCACTAGAATGATCGTGAGAACCAAGGAAAGTAGCATTGTTAGAATTTTTTTCATGAGAATCTCCTAAAAATTAGCCGGGAGGCCACGTCATCTGACGTTTGCCCAAAATGTGAAAATGTAAATGAGGAACTGATTGGCAACCTTGGTCTCCGATGTTGCTAACGACTCGATAACCTTTTTCATCAAGCTCCAAGGACTTCGCTACATCGCGAATCTTGAGCATAAGATGCCCCAAAAGAGCTGCATCTTCGTCGGCCAAATGATCTAGCGACACAATAGGTTTCTTAGGAATCAGAAGAACATGTACAGGGGCTTGAGGCGAAATATCGTGAAAGGCCAAACAAAGATCGTCCTCAAAAACAATCTTTGCGGGGATCTCCCTATTGATGATCTTGGAGAAAATGGTCATATCACCACGCTCACAATGCGCCCTTTTACGTAAACAAACTTTTTAATAGGTTTGGATTCGATCCATTTTTGAACCGCCTCCAAGCCGAGAACCTGTTCCTTGAGAACACTCTCTTCAATGTCGACGGGAATAGATATTTTCGCACGAAGCTTTCCGTTCACTTGAATTGCGATCTCCACTTCGTCGAGCGTCGTTTTTGAAGGATCAAACTCAGGCCACTTTTCTAATGTCACGGAAGTCTTGTTGCCCAAAGCACACCACACTTGCTCAGCGAAGTGTGGTGCAAAGGGAGAGAGAATCAAGGTGTAGAGCCTGACCCATTCACGAGGAACAGGTTTGCCTTCGGGGAAATGCTTCTGAGCTTCGTTCAAAAGAATCATCATCGCACTAATGGACGTGTTGAAACTCAAACGTGAAATGTCGTCGGTCACTTGCTTGATCGTTCGATGAAGTAGCCCTTCGAATCCCTCGGGCCAATCGCTTGCAGGTATCTCTTGAACTCGCTCCAACAAATCGCCCTTCCCATCAAGAATCATTTTTCCGAATCTTGTTAGGTAACGATAGATGCCTTCCAAACCACCGGTCTGCCACGGTTTGGCTTTTTCGAGTGGGCCCATAAACATTTCGTAAAGTCGGAAGGTGTCGGCACCGTAGTCGCGAACAATATCGTCGGGATTGATCACGTTGCCTCGCGATTTGCTCATCTTCTCGCCGTCTTCGCCAGCCATGAGACCCTGGTGAATGAGTTTCTTGAAAGGCTCTTTGCTTGAAACCAAGCCCATATCAAAGAAAACTTTGTGCCAGAAGCGGGCATAGAGCAAATGCCCTACTGCATGTTCGGCGCCGCCTACATACAAATCCACTTCTTGCCAATAGTTCAAAGCTTTCTGAGACCAGGCTTCTTTATCATTGTGCGGATCCATGTAACGCAAGAAATACCAACTCGATCCTGCGGATCCAGGCATGGTGTTGCTTTCTCTCAAATATTTTTTGCCAGTTTTAGGGTCTTCGTATTCCATCCACTCTTTTACGTTTACGAGAGGAGAATCGCCCGACCCCGAAGGCTCGAAACGCTCGACAGGGGGCAACTCCAACGGAAGCTCTGACTCGGGCAAAAGCTTCACATCATCGATCGATGGACCTTCGGACGGATGCAAGACGGGAATAGGTTCGCCCCAATAGCGCTGGCGAGAGAAAACCCAGTCTCTCAATCTAAAGGTGACCTTGGCTTCGCCGATCTTTTTATCCTTTAGGAATTGTAGAAACTTTTGCTGTGCTTCTTTAAAAGGAAGTCCGTTAACCTTGAGATCAGCATGATTAGAATCGATCATGATTCCGTTTTCGTCGATCACGGGCACGATGGAGAGCTTGTGCACCTCCGCAAACTCACGGTCACGCTCGTCGTGAGCAGGAACCGCCATGATGGCCCCTGTCCCATAATTCATCAAAACGTAGTCGGCGACCCATACGGGAATCTTCTTCCCATTGATGGGGTGAATCGCGTAGCCGCCAGTGAAGATGCCCGATTTATCTTTGTTCAAATCAGTGCGAGCCACATCACTCTTTCGTGAAGCCTCTTCTTGATAATCTTTCACTTTGGAAACTTGCTCAGCAGAGGTGATGCTTTCTAAAAGCGGATGTTCGGGAGCAAGCACCATGAACGTAACGCCCATGAGTGTGTCAGGGCGAGTTGTAAAAACCTCAAAAGACTCCGTAGCGTTTTTTTCAAGACTGAACTTAAGCTGCGCGCCCTCGGAACGACCGATCCAATTGCGCTGATGCTCTTTGGTCGAGTCGGGCCAATCCAGACCTTCCAAATCTTCAAGTAAGCGATCGGCATAAGCGGTGATCTTCAACATCCACTGGCGCATGGGGCGCTTTTCAATAGGATGTCCGCCTCGCTCAGACTTGCCATCAATCACTTCATCGTTGGCCAAAACAGTTCCCAAGGCTGGACACCAGTTCACAGGGTATTCAGCTTGGTATGCGAGTCCACGCTCATAGAGCTTTTCAAAAATCCACTGCGTCCATTTGTAGTATTTCGGATCAGCCGTTGAAATTTCTCGGCTCCAGTCGAAGCCCAGCCCCAAGTTTTTGAGTTGGCGACGATAAGTTTCCGCATTCTTTTTAGTGGTTAACGAAGGATGAATTCCCGTTTGAATCGCATACTGTTCTGCAGGCAATCCGAAAGCATCCCATCCCATAGGGTGCAACACGTTGAACCCCAACATGCGCTTGTAGCGGCAGAGAATGTCAGTTGCGATGTATCCGAGAGGATGACCCACATGCAACCCCTGGCCCGACGGATAAGGAAACATGTCGAGGCAATAAAACTTTTTAGATTTTACTCCCGCTTCAGCAGGCTCTTTCGCTTTATAAACTGAGTGTTCTTCCCAATATTTTTGCCATTTGGGTTCGATCTCATTTGCGAGTGTTCGGAAGTTAAATTCGGGCTGAGTCATTGGGGTCATCTTCTAGCACCCCTAACCCCATCCTTCAAAAGCGATAACTTGATGCTATGACTCCGCCATAGAAGTAATTGCTGCGCGGCACCGCATCTGCGTTCTCGGGGCACGCCCAACCGCCACCCCCCTGCCCAC
>Ga0163144_10028979_pt1 | contig 10649 bp, 2 predicted proteins | sample OliLak19BULKMAT1_FD_123175 | JGI IMG/M metagenome (GOLD analysis project Ga0163144, IMG submission 123175) | Freshwater microbial mat bacterial communities from Lake Vanda, McMurdo Dry Valleys, Antarctica - Oligotrophic Lake LV.19.BULKMAT1 | ecosystem: Environmental > Aquatic > Freshwater > Lake...
TGCGAACTCGAAGAGCGCAGAACAATGGCACCACGATTGCTACCGTCGAGGTCAATGCCCCCTCGCCTCGCTAAGGTGCCCTGCGTGGCATCAGCAGGTGTCGTGGCGAACGCAGGCGCACTTGGAGCAGAGCAAATATCGGCAGCGTTGCAGGCGGCTATCGTATAGGTATACGAGGAAGAAGGAGTATTGCGTCGTTGTGAGCCAGTTGCGCTTCCCGGCACGGTTCCAACAAGCGCTGCGCCGCTATATATTTTGTAGCTGTTAACCCCGGTTGCGCCATTCCAACTCAGATTAATTTGCGTGCTGCTAACCACAGCCGCATTGAGGCCCGTTGGTGTGGCTGGTGCAGACGCCCCTGCTTGAGCGAAGGTGGTGGCGGAACTTGCACTACTTTGAGCCGAACAGTTTCCGGCTGCATCACAAGCAGCAACTGAATAGCTGTAGGTCGTTGCAGCCGGTAAGCCAACGTCAGTGAAGCTCGTTACATTGTCTAAACGTGCTGTCAGCACGCCGCCTCTATAAACGAGATAGTTGGTCACACCAACATTGTCTGTTGATGGAAGCCATGTCAGCCCAATGGCTGTTGAACCTGCAGCCGTTGCGGACAGCGAGACCGGGACCGATGGTGGCTGGTTTTCGACATAATTGATGTAGTCAATTACGCAAAAGAAGTCTGTCGCACTGCAAGTTGTTGTGTTGTATTCCACTAACAGCAATGCATAGGTGGTGAATCCGCTCTGGCCAGGCGGCGTATAGACTAAATTGACGTTAATGTTTGTGAAGGCTGCGTTGGGGGCGAGGACATCCGCAAGCCCACTAATTTGACTGGTTCTAATCGAGGCGGTCTTGTATCCCGATGCGCCACTTGTATAGCTATAAGCTCTATTCAGCGCCCACAACTCCAACCTCAGCGATCCGGATGTCCGGGTTGAAGAGTTGTTCGCGACCTTGGAAATGAGAATATTTGCGTTGCCGCCAGAGGTCTGAAAGCTTGAACGGCCGTCGAAAACAACTGGCGTTGCAGCAGTGAATGGCGAAAACGTTGTCGCGCTCGCGCCGCTGCTGGTAGCGGAGCAGTTATTTGCGGCATCGCACGCCGCGACGGAATAAACGTAGGCCGTTGAAGCCTTCAGCCCCGTATCCGCGTATGCCCTAACATTTCCGAGCCTAGCGATTAAGGTGCCCGCTCGAAAAACTTGGTAAGCAGTGACACCGACATTGTCGGTAGAAGCGTTCCAGGTCAATCCAATAGTGCTAAGACCGGTCGGTGTGGCCACCAACCCAGTCGGGGCCGACGGTGCTTGAGTATCGACTAACGCAGGCGTTGCAATTGCGATGGAAGCAGATTGAGGCGAACAATTACCGGCGGCGTCACAGGCCGCGACCGAATATGAGTACGACGTTGACGGCGTCAATGCAGAAATAAGGGCGCCTGATGTCGTAACGGTACCCAACAAATTTCCGGATGAATAGACTCTGTAACCAGTTACGCCAATGTTGTCCGTCGACGCGTTCCAACCGAGCGTTATTTGAGTTGAGCTGATTGCCCCCCCAGTTAGACCCGTCGGAGTAGTTGGCGCCTGGTTATCTACGAATGCAGATGCCGACGCGACAAGACTGACATCATCGAGAAAGAAACTTGTAGTCTGGGTCGAGTTCGTTGTTCCAACAAATTGAACGCGGATAGTTTGGCCACGGAAATTGAGCAGATTACATTTCGTACTCAGGCGCCACGCGGCTAAAGCATCTAGGTTCGTCAGGCGATTGCAAGTTGTAAATGTGGTGGCGTTTTGAGGGCTGTAAATTCTTGCGGTAAGTATGTCGTTCCCAATGCCCCCCGCAGCTTCGTCACTCGATATGTAGTAACTAAACTGTAGGTCTGCGGCTTGAACATCGGCCGGAATAAATAGATCCTGAGAGATCGAATCGACACAGTTGTCGTAGCCACAAATCCAAGCGTACCAACGGTTGTTCGCAGTTGGCGACTCGTACGTTGTTAGGATAGGCAGACCATTTGCAGCGCTCTGCAACCATGAGGCAGCACCATCCTCAAAGTTTCCATTCTTAAGAATGTCAGCCGCGCCAGCCGTCGCCCCCTGCTGGGTAACGGATACGAATTGTCCGCCAGCGACTATGCTACCTGTGCGAAGCGCAGTGCTTGGATTTGGTTGAACGACATAGGAAACGCTACCGCTCCCAGTCGACGACGTAACACCAGAGAGCTGTATCCACGCATGCTTTGGGTCAGCCTGCCATGCACAGCCAGACGTCGTTGTTACTGCAATTGTGCCGGAACCACCGCTTGAGGGGACGCTTAGCGCAGTCTGCGATGTGCTGAACGTGCAACTTCCCGTCACGGCGAGGGCTTTTGCCAGATTTAAGCGTGGCTTGGTAATCTCATTTGCGCTGTCAGTGACTGGGTCGCCGTTGGTCAGCCGAGCAATTGTGGTATTCAAAGATTCACTTGGAAACGCCGCTCTTAATAGCGCAACAGCACCGGCTACATGAGGAGTTGCTTGGGAGGTTCCGCCTTGAGTAATCCCAGCCGCGGTAATAAAAGCGCCCGGTGCGAGCAAAGTAAGAAATGAAACGCTATTCGAAAAGCAAGTAACTTTGTCGGCTGCAGTCACGGCATCCGTGCACGCGGCATCTCTCCAGGTAAGGCTCCCCACATTTGAGTCATAAACCGCACCGACTGAGATCGCGCCGACCACAGCCGCCGGCGAAGATATGCCGGTTTTGAATCCGCTATTCCCAGACGCTACTACTGGCAGAATCCCCGCCGCGATTGCGCTCGCGAAAGCCGCGGCATAGGGACTGTTGGTTGTCGGCGCGGTAAATCGCGACCCCTTCTGGCCTAGACTCATATTGAGCGCGACGATGTTGTACGTTGCCTTGTTTCCAATCGCAAAGTCGATGGCAGCAAGTATTCCCGAATCGGGTCCTCCGTTTGCTCCCAGCACCTTTAGCGAAATAATTCTTGCTGCTGGTGCGACACCAAGCACGATCCCGGCGACGTTTGTCCCATGGCCATTAGAATCAAGTTTTCCGTCAACCGGCACAAACTCCTTTGATACGACGACCTTGCAGCCCGTACCCGTCCCCGGTGCGCTACAGCTCCCAAAAGCAGCTCGAGTGTAATCAACACCAGTATCCAAGACGGCTACCGTGGTTCCTGCACCAACGTATCCTTGCGAAGCAACTATTGGCTGTTTGATGAACGGCAGACTTTCAGCCAATGCTGGGTGTTTGATCTCATTTTGGTAAATTCCAGCGATTTCAGGATGCCCAACGAACGCATTCAAAGCGCCCAATGAATTCAATTGCATAAGGGAAATCGGAAGGTTGCTATATTCGCGAACCACTGATGTGTCGACTTGGCCGATGTCATCTAGCACTCGTTTTTTGAGCGCCTTGTATTCATCTGCTTTAGCTTCAATGAGTTCAAGTTCAGAGAAATCTCTTCCTGCTTTTCGTTTTACCTCTGTGACGGCCTGCATTGCCTTGGCGTCATCAAAAACAATCAGGACTGTTGGACTCTCATTCGAATCTATCTTTTTGAGAATCTCTGAAGATACTTTCGCCGCCCGAAGTTCAGCAGCACCTGCGGTATGGCTGCCGACGGTCATCACATATATGCTGATGAGAAGGCATGCTAGGAAGCGAAGAAATGCTTTTATCATCGGAGACTCCCGGGCTTTAAGTAGGGGCGCCTAAAAATTGGAAGGCATCGCCTGATTTCGCTGATTGGGATAGATGCGCTTGACTGCTGCTTGGGACTGAATCATTTCAAGAGTCGCAAGTTTTCGGATGCGGAGAGCCATAAGCGGTAGCGCTTCGTATTGACCAGTCACTTCAATTTCATGGCCTGCAAGCGCCTTCAGCAGAGCGACCTTTTGCCTCGCGTACCTCGCTTTGCGCTCTGCTGCGTCGCTGACCGTGGGGGAATCGCGTCCGCCGACGGTTACCGACGGGGTGGCGTCGTTAAATTCGACGATCAGTTCTACTGATTTTTCTGCTGCGAGAATTTGCCGAATTTGAGGGTTCGCGCTGCCTTCAATGCCAGACCGGCTACAACCGATGAGCGCCGTGAACGCCACAAAAAACAATGTGCCGTGGACGCGCTTCGCGAATGACTTTCTAGCCAGCTTCGTAACGCGAGGGCTCTGCTTCTGTGTTCCGCCGCTCTTTGAGCTGCTATTGCACATGGGCTGGACACCTCGCCGCCACAGCGCCGCCAACCTAAGTTGCGCCGCCTGCGGCAATGCAATATAGACATATCGCCTAAAAATCAGCGATAACAAACATGCCATAGGTGCCAATCGCTGACGAAAACCCTAACGTTTTTGACTATTATTTTGTGCGTGTATTAGCTTTCATTATTAGTACGGGAGCGAACATTGGTCAAGGCGGACGAGCTAGGCTGCGGCTTTTGACGGACTGGATACACACTTCGAATGATTTTCCATAGGCAATCCGCCATTCATCTGGTCGCATTGAATTGCGCCACGGCGTATGCCTTTCGTCGCGGGTTGGCACGTTTGGTAGCTGCCAGCATACCTGCCAAAGTGCCTCAGCCTACCGCCAACTTCCGCGTCTACCGAAACGGCGAAAATTGCTGCACCGCCGCAGGCTGAAAATGGCTATTCCACCTCAGAAAAAGCCATTAATATGGCGGTAGCACGCATAAAAATAACAATTCGCCAGACCACGTCCAGCCCGACCTTCCGGCGTTGGAAACTCTCTTTGCGCTGGGGCTTTATGCTGGGAACTCACTGTCGGTGGCCAACTTATGTGGCCTCAGGCCAATCTCGTTTCGTGGTCGTTCGGCCAATCTGGCACCAATCGTACGACCTGGTGCAGCGATGACTGATATCGTTGACCTTGCCGAGCCGCTTGCACAGCTGCGCATCAAGCTACTCGACCTGTCTGGCCGAAACAAGCTTCTGAACCACAAGCACACTGCCGGAAAGTCACTACAGTTCGTCGAAGGCCAGCCAGCTGACGTTTTCACCAAGCTTGTCGAACCACGAGGAAAAGTGCCGCTGGTTGGCCTACCCGAGCCCGCCAAAAGCCAATGGAAAGAGGCAAATGGCAGATTGGCACGACCTGAGGTGAAGGAATGGGCCAGGTTGAATGGTATTTCGGTTGCGTATGACCTATCAGCGAGCGATGTCAACACAAGCACCTCTCACTTACGCGCACTGATGTACGGCGATGACCTCGCAAAGCATTGCCGCAAGCTCGAACGAGAGGCGGTGTCGGCAATTGAGGAAACTGGCGCGAACATGCTTTTTGTCGTACTCGGCTTTCTTGAATTTCCAGACCAGCGTGACAGTGACAAGAAAATGCTGGCACCGCTCATTTGCGTCCCCGTCACCCTCGTTCGCAGAGATGCCGCTGGTACACAAGAATTCCATCTTGAATTCACTGAAGAAGACATTAGTGAAAATCTTTCGCTGCGCGAAAAGCTACGCAAAGATTTTGGCTATTCATTACCTGACCTCAATGAAGAGGCGATTGAGGTTGACGCCTACTTCGCCGCACTACAAGAGTCAATTCGCCAACAGCCAGGTTTTGCACTTCACAACCAAACTTCGCTCTGCATGCTCAGCTTCGCCAACATGCTGCTCGTACGCGATCTCGATCCAAAAAAGTGGGAAACCGAAGAAGGCAAGAATGGCCTGACAGACCATCCAATCGTTCAACAAGTCTTCAGTGGCGGTGAACGTGGACAAGGTGACCATTTTGGAAGCGCCACAGAGCATGACGTTGAAGACGTGGTCGGCACGAATGTGCCACTGGTATTCGACGCAGACAGCTCGCAGCACAGTGCATTGATAGATATCCTGCACCACGAAAAGAACATGGTCGTTGAAGGCCCACCCGGCACAGGAAAGTCACAAACCATCACAAACCTAATTGCCGCCTGCATCGCACAAAATAAGACGGTTCTCTTCGTGGCTGAGAAATTGGCAGCGCTTAAAGTCGTCAAGACACGTTTGACGATGGCAGGCCTCGACGCATTTGTCCTAGAACTCCACAGCAACAAAACCAACAAAAAAAGCGTACTCGAAGAACTAGGCAACCGTCTCAGCGCTACACCGACCTCGCCTTTCGGTCTAAAAGATAAGCTTGAACGGTTGGAAACAAATCGGGCAGCGCTAAAAGCCTACTCTGATCTGGTCAACACAGTCACAAACAATCAGATGGCACTAACACTGCAGTCGGTGATGTGGAAGGCCGAAGTTTGTCGGCAAAAGCTCGGCACAGCTGAAAGTGCGGTAAATCGAATTGTGGTTGGCGATGCGGGGCAAATATCGGCGGTTGAATTTTCGCGGCGAAATGAATGTTTGCGACACTTAGGTGCGCAGTTCGTTGCGATCAGCCGTTTCAATTCTGAGAGCGAATTCTGGGGCTTCTTTCCCGAGGCGATTTTGCCTGGCGAAGAGCTCAGGCTCGCCGATTTGCTCAACGCCGCGCTAGCTTGGTCTGCTCAACTACAAAACGCCGCCAATGAGCTGCAACGACTGCTCGGCGGCAATGTTGTCGGCATCAATTTGGAAACTGCCAAAACGCAGACTACAGCAATACGAAAATTTGTTGCCGAAGCTGATCAGCGCTTACCACTACACTTAGTTCCAAAACTCTTCGCCGAAGACCCAACCGGAAGCGGAACTGAAAAATCGTTTGAAAGACTGGCTCAACGCATCGACCGCTTTTCTGAATTCAGCCGCATTGAGGCGCTGTACCTGTTGAATGGCTGCAAACCAACAGCCAGCAATCTACAGACGAGCAAGGTTCTGCACACGCTACTTGCGCATCATGAGGTTGCTGTCTCAACGATCCAAGACCTCGTCAAACTTCGGCAAACGCTCGTTGAAGCTGTAGCAAAGCTATCAACCAGTCGCGAATCAATAAATGCGTCCACGAAGACTCTAAACATTCCTTTCGACGGAAGTTTTGCGTCATTCCGCGCACTTATTTCGTACGCCAACCTAATCACCGCTGCACCAGAAGAGCATTTTGCGTTGCAGCGGCCAGGCCTGTCGAGCGAACAGGCTGTCCCCCTGCTCGCCCAACTCGAAAAATCCCAAAAAGGCCTTGAGACCCTAACTGCCATCCTGGCAGACAAGCTTTATCTCGACGCCCTACCAAACGACCAAGACCTAAAGCTTGCGATCGCCACACTACGCGAGGGAAGCGCCTGGTACCGCATATTCCAGTCGAAATGGCGAAAGGCGGTATCAACGCATAAGTCCCTCCAACGATCCAAGACAAAGCAAGCGCCAGCTGTGCGGCTTGCCGAACTTGAGGCCGCGTTGAATTTTACGGTGACGCGACAAAAGTGGCGCTCTCAGTCAGCCTGGAATCACGTACTTGCGACGTCACCGCCTGACGAGCCATTCGACGTCACTCCCTTTGTAGCGCTTGCCAAGTGGAATCAATCGATTCAGTTGGCGAGCGAAGAACTCGGTACACGCCTATTCGACCCAGCGTCCACTTCCACATTACAACTGCGTGCCATCAAGAGAGACTTTTCGTCTTTAAAGATTTCTCTATTAACTGCGCAGGTTGCCAAAGACGCAATCACGGCGCACATTAAGGCCGGCATCGTTTCTTGCTCGGTTGATAATTTGGTTGCAGTCGTCAACACTGCTGAATCTCTTTCCGCCGAATTGTCGACTAACTTGCCCTGGCTTCAACAAAACGTCAAAAATAGTGCTTCACTGACAAATGCAATTGACGCAATAGCAGCAAGTCTCGAGAAGAGCGCCCTTCAAGAATCCATCCAATCCGATCAAGCGCTTCAGCAGATGCTTGGCGAGACTTATCGAGGTCTTGAGACCGATCTAAAGAGCCTAGTCGCCGTCTTGGAATTCGGCCAAATCGTTGACACGTTGCCAATTTCGCCGCAGGCCAAGGTCAAAATACGTTCCAACCCGCCAATCGAAACCGCGACTGCAATTGCGAACGAACTAACGACAATTTCTACCACACTTCGTCAACATAGTGAGCTCGAAGCGCGCCTTGCAGAGAGAGGTACATACACGAGAGAACAGTGGCTAGGCATGCAGCCGGAAGGCGATTTGGTCGCCTTTGCGGCATCAAATACAGAAAAATTGACCCTTGTCTCAACAAACTGTAGCTCCCTTGTGCCCTGGTCGCACTACATCTCTCGCCGACGAGAAGCGATTGACCTTGGCCTAGCGCCCTTCGTTGAGTTGCTCGAATCTGAGCGAATCGATGCACAACTGTTGAGTGACGCCTATTCGTTCTGCGCCTATTCGTCAATTGTTCAGGCCGCGTTTAGAAATATTCCATCGCTTGGAAGGTTTTCTGGCCTAAAGCACAACCAAGTTCGAGATGAATACAAGAAACTCGACCGAGAAATCATTAGCGTACGCGGCCAAGCAATCGCACGTACAAACTCTTTAAGTTGCCAAGTTGATCCCGGAAGAAACGGTACTAAGGTCGATGAGAAGACCGAAATGGCGTTGATCAATTATCTCCTTCCCCAAGTGAGACCGAGAGTACCTGTACGAAAAATGCTCACGCGCGCCAGCCGTTCAATTCAAGCGCTAAAGCCGTGTTTCATGATGGGCCCACAGGCCGTGGCGCAATACCTACCGCCAAATAAAATGAAGTTTGATTTGGTGATCATGGATGAAGCGTCGCAGCTGCGGCCAGAGCAAGCTATTGGCGCGGTCGCTCGTGGTGGGCAACTCGTTGTTGTTGGCGACCCCAAACAGCTACCACCAACAAACTTCTTCTCGCGCTCTGGACAAGCCTCTGAAGACGACGAGCAATACTCAACAACAGACGCTGAAAGTATTCTCGATGTCTGCACTTCGCACTTTCGGCCTTCGAGGTCCTTGCGCTGGCACTATCGATCACAGCATCACTCATTGATTGCATTTTCTAACCGCAATTTCTATCGTGACAACCTGGTAATTTTCCCGTCGCCGTATGAACAAGGTGGCACTCTCGGCGTACGCGCAATTTACCTTGCTGATGCCGTCTACGAGAACCAAACGAATCTTCACGAGGCACGCCGAATCGTCGATGCAACCGTTGACCACATTCTCAGTCGGCCAAACGACTCGCTTGGTATTGTCACGCTGAACCTGAAGCAGCGTGACTTAATTGCAGAATTACTCGACGAGCGTCTTTCATCGCTACAGGCTGCCGCCAACTATCAAAGCAAGTGGGCGCAGGAGGGCCAGCCACTCTTCATTAAGAATCTAGAGAACGTGCAAGGCGACGAGCGCGATGCAATCTTCATTTCGACTACTTTTGGAAAACCAACTGGTTCAAGCGCGGTGCGCCAGAATTTTGGCCCAATCAGTCGCCAAGGGGGTTGGCGTCGCTTGAATGTGCTGTTCACGCGAGCCAAGAAATCGATTGCCGTTTATACGTCGCTGCGACCAGAAGACATTCTGGTCGACAACACAACACCTGAAGGCACCAAAGCACTGCGCAACTATCTTGAGTACGCACGTAGTGGCTCGCTTGTGGTCGCTGAAGAGACTGGCCGCGAGCCAGATAGTGATTTCGAAATCGCGATTATTGATTTGCTCAAGCAGAATAATTACGAAGTTACGCCACAACTTGGCGTTGCCGGTTTCCGCATCGACATCGCCGTTAAACATCCGACTGTACCTGGCGCATATTTGGCAGCCATTGAATGCGACGGCGCTTCTTATCACTCTGCACTCTCTGTCCGCGACCGAGACCGCATTCGCCAAGAAATATTAGAGGCGCTAGGTTGGCGAAACAGAATCTGGCGCATTTGGTCAACCGACTGGTTCAGAACTCCCCGCGACGAAGCTGAAAAACTAATGAGTTTTCTGCGCGACCTAAGCGCGACTTGGAAACCTGAGCACCAGACTGGCGAACGGTGGCTTGAGGAGAAAGCACCGCCAGCGCCAAGCATTGAAGAAAGAATTCCACGCTTTACAGATAGAAGTGCAACTCCACCCCTCTTCACCGCGGAAGCGCTCTCGCAGACTGCAGGGGTGGATTCGATTTTCGAGGACGATGAAGATATCGAGGTAAAGGTTGGCGATCTTGTACGCTACTTCGACCTATCCAAACCCGCCATAGTCGAATCGGTACAGATTACCTCTGGTGTTGACGACATCCCTAACGGCATCATTAATGAAAGCAGGCCGCTCGCGCAGATTCTTTTTGGAGCGGTAGTAGGCGATGAGGTAGTGCTGAGCGTTCCCGGGAAAGTTGCCCGAACCCTGAAGATCAGGGAAATTCGGCGCTTCAACTCTGCGAATGAGTGACCGCATCAACGAAACGTCACTTTACTCGTCGCCGCCTTCTCACGGTGTTCTAAGTCTGGCGATAGGCAAAGACAGCTGCGTGGCACGGCTCGCTCGCCAACGAGGCGCCATTTGCTGAATCTTGTGCTTTTGCGTAAATTCGTTGTTAATTGCCATATACGTACATTATAAAAACACTACTTGTTTCCAGATGTTGCCGCCGCCCTCAAACTGATCACTTTCCCCACCATGCGCCGATCCAGAATTGACCAGCATATCTGTTCGCGGAAGGCCGCCAGTCCTGGCTAAACAGTCCGTAGTTCCTGTCCAGCTTTCAACCGTCACTGGTGGTCAATTCGAGGCCGGCGTCAA
>Ga0163144_10028980_pt1 | contig 10649 bp, 9 predicted proteins | sample OliLak19BULKMAT1_FD_123175 | JGI IMG/M metagenome (GOLD analysis project Ga0163144, IMG submission 123175) | Freshwater microbial mat bacterial communities from Lake Vanda, McMurdo Dry Valleys, Antarctica - Oligotrophic Lake LV.19.BULKMAT1 | ecosystem: Environmental > Aquatic > Freshwater > Lake...
CATTTCACCCCGCTCAACTTCCCTCACCACCTGCACTTTGAAGCCTCGGCTGTATCGAATTTCATCCTTAGGAAATCCAGTTTTTCTCATTCAGAGTGTCAACCTATTTCAGGACGGGACCCTCACCTCTCAACTCTCACCTCTCAACTCTCACCTCTCACCTCTCAACTCTGAAACAGGCGCATCGGCAAACGATCGTGCAGGCCTTGCCACAAATCTTGTAATGGGGCGGTCTGCGCAAGATCGTCTAACCCCAGTTCACCACAGCGAAGGCGCACGGCTTCACCTGAGGCGGCCAAGCGCCGCTGCCACGTCTGGGCCTCCAGAGGACCGACCCGGTTCAAGCGCACCGCCGCGGCCACCAATCCACGCAAATGCCAGAACAAGAACATCCGCTGAACCGTCTCCCGTGACAGGCCCAACCGCGCCGTCACCGAACCAAAGACCGGCGCCAGGTGGCCGATTACCACTGCTAGATCCGGCGGCGGTGCCAGATCAAAAATTCGATCAGCCGCCAAGAGCAAGGCGCGGCCCTGCAGGCGACTGGCCCGGTTGGCGACATGATTTGAGATAAACGCATCGCTCAAAGCGTCGAATTCCGGCAACTGCTCGGGCGCCGCATGAGCCGCGGTCACAAAGGGCAAGGCAGACTGACCCGTCTGCTCCAAACTTGCCTGCAGAAACGCTTCCAAGCGGGCTCGGTCCGGCACCTCGCCCAGTTGAATCGCCGCTTCAAGCCCGGCGGAATGCGCGAACCCACCCGCCGGAAAGGCGGAATCCACCCATTGCCAGACCAACCACTCCGCTTCCCCTGCCAGCCTCGTCACGTTCGGCCTAGCCAACGCGGAAGCAGGCCGGACGGCGAGCCGGTTTTCCAAATTTGCCCGCTGAAGCTGGGTTCCCGGGTCTCGCAATCGCCGGCCCGCTTGGGGTTCACCTCCAGCGGCGCACCCCAAAGGGCCTTACTTCAGACCTTCAGGATCAAACGCCACGTGTTTGATCTTTTCCCGCCGCCAGGTGTAGGTGACATGCACCAAACCAGTCGGGTCCTGAATGATGGCCGGATAGCTGAACTCGCCCGGTCCCTCTTTTTCCAGGGTCAACACCACCTCCCAATCGAACCCGTTTTCAGAACGCCCCACCACCAGTTGATCCCGGTTTTGCGTCCCCGGATTGTACACGAGCAAGGCCTTCCCACTCTTCAGCATAACCGCATCCACCGCGCTGTTGGGATTGGCCAGACGCGTCCGTCGCATGTAACTCCATTTCCGGATATCCCCATCGCTCCAGGTTTCGAGAATGCTACCTTGCTTGGAGCGGCAGAGCAGTTGGATGCCCCGGTCCGGCCAGACAAGAATCGTCGGCTGAATCGCCCCCCACTGCATGGAACTGTTGAGCGGCTCGCCGGCAAACCAGCGTTCATAAGGATTCGTAAACCACTCCATATGCACCCGCCACCCGCCGCTTTCAGTACTGGCCCCGCACAGAATCGTTCCGTCCGCCAATTCCACTGGCTTGTTCCGCACCGGGCCGATGGCGTGTCTGGGCAAACGCCGCGATTTGGACCAGGTGCGTCCGGCATCTTTGGAGGTCATGAACCGTCCCCACCAGGTCGAAGGGCTGGGGCCCACTTTGTAGAATAGATAGAGATCGCCGCCGATTTTCCTCTGGAACAGCACCGGATTCCAGCAGGCCCACTGCTCGTCGCCGTCTTCGTCGCCTCGGGCGACCTCAACCGGCCGACTCCATTGGCGATTCTCTTGACGAGATAGCCAGATAACGCAGTCCCGCGCCCGCTCCTTGGTGCCGCCAAACCAGGCAGCCAGCAGTTCACCGGAAGCACTGCAAATCGTTGAGGCGTGAGAACTCGTCGTCGGCGGATTGTTGGCAATGAACTCGTCCACTCGGACTTGTCCCACCGCCGGCAGAACCATCAGCCAGGCAAGGATTCGAAGAATTTTCATAAGCAACCGAAAGAGGGAGGAACCATACGGAGTCACCGTGAGACGCCAAGCATCGCGTGCATCGGAAAGTTGGATTTCCTGCCTGGCAAAACCGTCCTTCCCACTATTTACCCTGCGTACTGACCGGCCAGGTATCGGTCCGGAACGGTGACGCCGGTAGATCTTCACTGTTGACCAAGTTCAGCACGGGATAGTCGTTCCAGCCGAACCGCACCGCGACCGGACGCGGGACGGCGTCACTCCGCAAGAGAAGGTGTTTCCCGTTCTCAATCTGGGCCGTGGCCGCGTGCCACTTCTGGTCCGCACCTGCGAGAATGAAGCCAATGGGCGCCATTCCGTCGGCCGTCTTCAATCCGGATCCCGTGTCAGCGAACGTCAGCCGCGCCAACCCGTCCTCAAATTCCGCCGTTTTCAGCCGCGGTCCCTGGGCCACGATTTTCTCCCCATAGACCTGTGCCCGGGCCAGCCGTGACAGACGTTCCCCCACCGGCGCCTTCTTCGAGGGATGTATGTCATCCTTATCGCCGACATCGGTGATCACGGCCACTTCCACCTTCGGCAGCGTCGCCGCCACGTAATTCTGCGCCTCCCGCAATTGAGCCCAATCGCTCTCGCCAATTTCCGCTGCAATCGCGCTCAGGTCACGTTTGCGGTTCTTGTCCCACGGAGCGAGCTGCACGGCATAGAACGGGAAATCGCCCTGACCCCAATCGCGCCGCCAGTTGGTGATCATATCCGCGAACAACCGCCGATACTCCCAGGCCCGACCAGCGTTGGATTCGCCCTGGTACCAGAGGGCGCCGCGAATTCCGTACGGGATGACGTTGGCCAACATCCCGCTGTACAATTCACCCGGTTGCCACGGTTGACCCGGCCGACCTTCCGTGAAGGCCGTTCCCTGGTTGGCCGCGTCCGCCTTGCGTTGCTCCCAAGCCGCCACCGTTTTTTCCCACTTGGCCCGATTTTCGGCGCCGGGTGCCACAATCTTCGCCCGGTATTCCGAGTCCGCTTCCAACACCGCCAACCGCATCCAAACCTCCGCCGGCGACCCACCCCAACTGGTGTGGATTATTCCCACCGGAACCCCCTTCAAAGCCGCCACCAAATCACGCCCAAAATAGTACCCGACCGCGGAGAAATTCTTCACGGTGTCCGGCCCGGCTGCCACCCAGGCATGCTTCGCGTAATCCAGGTCGGTCTTGATCTCGGCCGACCGGCGCTTGGTCACGGTGAACAAGCGCAAGTTCGCGTTGGCACTCGACGCCATGTCCCCCTCCGGCTGAAAGCTGCGGGATAAGGACCATTCCATATTGGACTGCCCGGAGCAGACCCAAACCTCACCGACCACGACGTCCTGAAGTTCAACCGTGTTGGCCGGACCACTAGCCCGCAAGACCGAGCCGGATGCGTTAGCCCGCATCGGTCGCAAGTCGACCATCCAATGGCCATCCTTCGCGATCGCCGTCCGCTTCTGGCCGCCAAATTCTACGGTCACCGACTCGCCATCAGCCGCCGTGCCCCACACCGGAACAGCCAGGTCCCGCTGCAAAACCGCGTGATCCGAGAACGTCGGATGCAGTTTAACCTCGGCTTGCAGGGCGAGGAGGGACGCGAACCAAAACCCACACCGAAGAGTTCCGCGAAGAATGTCCGACGCCGGAAGTTGAATGTGCATGACCCTGTTGAACCCGAAGCCCTTGTCCCGGTCAATCCGCGACCCACGGGAAAGGCCGAAAGGATGTCACTTCTCCTACAGCCACCGCCCGGCTCGAAGTTCACAGATTGCTTCAAAAATCCAACGTATCCCGCGCGGTGTCCCCTGTCCTACTGGGAACCCGCCGTCGACTCGGCCAAGGAAACCAGCTCAAAGGCCTGCACTTCCCCACTAAAACCCTTCAAGCGGACCGGCGCAAGCGGGCGGCATTCCGCCAGAGCCCCCAACAACTTTCGGGTCTCATCATCCACCACCACCTGCCCCGCCTTGGCCAGGCTGCAGAGCCGCGACGCCAAATTGACGCGCTCGCCAATGACGGTGTAATCGAGTCGGTCGACGGATCCCATGCAGCCCGCCACGACCTGGCCCGTCGCCACTCCCACGCCCACTTCAATCTGATGCTTGGAAGTCACATTCAAACGCGTCCGCTCCCGAATCAGACCCAAAGCGCAGCGCGCCGCATCCACCGCATCCTGTGGACGGCTCAACGGCGCGCCAAACACGGCCATCAGCAAATCCCCAACATACTTGTCGAGGACGCCATGATTCGCCTTCACCACTCGGGTCAGGGCCGTCATGTGCTCGTTGAGCATGTCGACAATTTCCCGAGGCGCCATGTTCTCGGTGTGTGCGGTGAAGCCGCGGATATCGCAAAACACCACTGACACCTGACGTTCCTCCCCTCCCAGGCTCAGCCCGCCTTCCAACAACTGCTGCGCAACCCGCTCATCAGCGACCGAGTTCAAGACGGTTCGATACCGTTCTTTAAGTTCCAGACCTTCCGTCATTTCATTGAAGGCGCCGGCGAGTTGACCGAGCTCATCAGCACTTCGAACGGGCACGCGGGCTTTAAAATTGCCGTTTCGCACCTCGGTCGTCGCGGCGACCAAATCACGAACGGGCACGGAGAGCCCATGGGCCAAGATGAGGCTCAACAACAAGGCGGCTGTCAGCGCCACCCCACCCAGCAGCAGAATTCGCTGCCGCAGGTCCGCTTGCTGGCGCTCGGATTCGGCCAGGCTATAGAGACCGACCTGATAGGGACCCTCCCGCGCCGCGCCCGGTTCTAAGGGGGCCAACGCCTGAAAGATTACCCGCTGAGGTTCCCCGGAAAGCACGATTCGCAACTGTCCGTCGTCGCCGTTTGGGTTGGCCAAGCGCGGTTCCAGCACTTCGTGGACGGCCCGCCGATCTTCGACCGACAGGACGTCCTCACGAACGTAAAGTTGCCCGGCCGACCAAATTCCAAACCGAAGGCTCGATGCCCCCACTGGGCTGATCAAACCTCCCGGGTCGCTCCCTCGGCCGTTTCCTCGGTCGCTCCACCGCTCATTCCCCCGCTTGGTTCCTCGGTCGCCTCCTAGTGCGGTGGTGCCGCCGGGTAGGACTGCGGGAAAAGCCACCAACAAGGCCCCGCGCGGATGCGCCTCGTCTTCGCCCGGAATGCGCGTGGCCACCCATTCACACAACTGCTCCCGGTCGCCCCGGAGAAATAGCGGTGCGACCCCCAATTCCTGAGCGGAACCCGCTTCCAAAACCTGTCGGATTAGCCGCTGTTGTCCTTCCCGACGGATCACGGCCGGGGCACTCGCACTCGGTTGAGCCACGGGTTTCCCTTGGGCATCAAAAAACTCGAAATAGTTCGGTCGGCTGCGGCGGGGACCCTGCCCCTCGAGCCCCCGCAATTCGTCGGTCGCCACCGAGTAAAGCAATTCGCTGTCATCCTCCTCCATCGCGGCGCGCAACCGGACCGAATGGGTCACCAGATCGAGGCACTTTTCCTTCACCCCGGCCAACCGGGTTTCCTGCATCTCGGTGAAGCGCTCAAACTGACTGCGAAACTGTTCCTCGGACAGCCGTTGATAGGCCGCTTGAACTCGCTGCTGGGCGACGAAAAGGGACGAACCGGTGCCCAAGACCACGACCGCCATCATGGCCGCCACCAACTTGAGCCGGAATCCCAGTCGCATAGTCAGGGTTCAGTAAAATCCACCGTCAGCGCGGCTCCGTCCGAAAGCTGAACCGGGAGTGATCGAACGTTCTTCTCTTCCAACCATGCCTTCAACGTGTAGCGCCCCGCGGGCAAGCCGGTCAGGCGATAGTTCCCATTGGTATCGGTTCGGGTGAAATAGGGAGTTTCGAGGACCAGGATGGTGGCGCGCATATGCGGATGTATCTCACAGTTTAGGCGAACCACCCCGGGTTGATGAAACACCTGGGCGGGCGGTTTTTCCCCCTTGGTGTACCGACCCAAATCGAACCGCTTCGGCTTCGAGTAGGAAAACACATTGTGATACAGTCCATCGTGGTTGGGAAACTCTACCGCCGTCCCCACGCGGACGGGCAAAAATCCGTACTCAAACTGAAGGCGATGCTGGGCCATTTCCGCATGGGTGGAGGTTCCGGCCGGATTGGGAGCGCCTTCTAAGTAAACCACCGCCACCGGCGGTTCCGGCCGACCAATCAAAGCCGGCGGAACATTCTCATAGCGGGGCGGAGTCACCAACTTCACCACCGCTTTGGGCAAGGCAACGCGACCTTCGACCACCGCGTCAGCCCAGGTTGAAGCGGTCAAGGCGACCGCCGCTCCCCAGAGACCGAGTATGACCCGCGCGCGCACCTCCAAACTCTGCCGACACCTCCCGCAGGAAGCAATGAAACGCCAGCACCCCCGCACCCGTAGCAGACGAGGTCACGAGTCTCCATTCCCACCCCCTCGCACCAGGTACCCGGGAAACCGAATTAGAGACTCCTAACGTCGTCCGCTACCCGGATCAGGCTCCCTTCAACCTCCCCTCCCCAACGTCACCTACCCGGGAACCTTACCGATTTCCCCCGCTTGTCTCCCGCCGTTCCCTCGGTAGGCTCGACGGAACGACATGACGCTCGATTTCGTCAAGATGACCGGGGCTGGCAATGATTTCATCCTCGCGGACAACCGCGCCGACGCGATTTCCCTGAGCCGCGAACAAGTAGCCCGCCTCTGCCATCGGCAATTCGGCATCGGTGCCGACGGACTCATGCTGCTGGTCCCGGCGCGCCACGGCCAGGCGGACTGGGCCTGGCAATTCTGGAATTCCGATGGCTCGGACGCCGAGATGTGCGGCAACGGCGCCCGGTGCTTTGCCCGCTATGTCCAGCGTCTAACCCACTGGAAGAAACCCGAACTCAGCTTCGAAACCGTCGCCGGAGCGATTCGCGCGGAATTCCACGGCGAACGTGTGACCGTCAATTTGACCCCACCTCATTCCCTGCGGCTGAACGAGACCCTCACCACCTCGACAGGCCAGCTCTCGGTGAGTTCGTTGAACACCGGGGTGCCCCACGCTGTGGTTTTCGTTCCTGAGGCGGATCACGCGATGGTGCTGCCGCTGGGCGCCGAACTTCGCTGGCATGCCCACTTCAAACCTCGCGGCACCAATGTAAATTTCGTGCAAATCAAAGGTCCCAACTCCATTCGGGTCCGCACCTACGAACGCGGGGTGGAGGGCGAAACGCTCGCCTGCGGGACCGGCGTCTCCGCCAGCGCGATGATTGCCGCGGCGGTTCATGGCTTTACCCCGCCCATTCGGGTCCAGGTGCAGGGCGGCGATGAACTCGAAGTAAGCTTCACCCAGCGCGACGGTCAGTTCCACGACGTCCGCCTCACCGGACCCGCCACCTTCGTCTTCGAAGGCTGGATTATCCTGTAAGCGATCCACCCTATGCGCGCGCGTGTAGCCAGTTGCTTGGGCGCCAGTTTACTCCTGGTGCTTGCGGCCAGTGCGCACGGCCTCTTGCATGAGGAGATCATTCGCCTAACCGCGGAACTGGAGCAGAACCCCGGCGACGTGGAGCGACTCATCCAGCGCGGTGAATTGTTCCGGGTTCATGAACTCTTTTCCGAAGCGTTTCTCGATTGGCAAAAAGTCGCGCAACTTCGGCCCGCCGACGCCACGAATGACCTACGTCTGGGGTTACTGGCCCTGGGAACGCGGGAGACCAATACCGCAGTGGAACTCTTGAATCGGTTCGCCACGAACTGCCCCAGCTCGCTCCCCGGGCAACTCTCGGCGGCCGAAGCCTGCCGACTCGCCCAACGACCGGCGGAGGCCGTCCGCCACTGGACGGCAGCCATCCGCTTGAGCGCGGAACCGCGGCCGGAATGGTTTCTCGAACGCGCCCGAGCCGCTCAATTGGCAAACACTCCACCCGCAGACATCTTGGCGGGCCTGGATGAAGGCATAGCCCGCTACGGTCCCCTGCCCGCGCTGCAATTGGCCGCCGTGGACTTGGAAGTTCGCCGGGGAGGAATCGACGCCGCCCTCGCCCGTCTCTTGGCCCTGGCCGACCGGGCCGAGCGCAAGGAACGCTGGCTCATGCGCCGGGGTGACGTCCTGCTGCAGGCCGGCCGAACCAATGAAGCGAAAGCGGAATTCCACGCCGCCCGCGCCGCCCTGGACCGCCTGCCCGACAAACTTCGCCGGGCCTGGGTGGCCACCGATCTCCGTCAGCAACTCGACGCGAAGCTTGCAGTGGTCTCGCCTTCGCCGGAAACTGCGGTTCCACGACCATGAGGTGTCTTTTTCTGTTGGCGGCTCTGCTGCTAGTTCTTCCCCGCGGGCAGGCCGCTCCGAAGATCACCCGTGAACCGTACCTTCAGTTGGCCACCCCACACTCGATGGTCATCCGCTGGCGGACCGATCAGTTGTCTCCGGGCCTGGTTCGCTACGGACGAACTCCGGAAACCGCCACCAACCTCGCTTCCCACGCCGGATCGCTCACGGACCACAGCGTCCGGCTCTCCAAACTCAAACCCGCCACCCGGTATTTCTATGCCGTCGGACGAGCCACCAATCATTGGTACACCCCGGTGGGAGTGTTGGACAGCTTCGTCACGCCACCGGAACCTGGCCCAGCAAAACCTACCCGCATCTGGGTTCTGGGGGATTCGGGAACCGCCAATCTAGGCCAGGTGGCCGTGCGGGATGCCTTCTACTCCTGGAGCCAGAATCAAGTTCCCGATCTGTGGCTCATGCTGGGCGACAACGCCTACAACACCGGCACGGACAAGCAGTATCAGAAGGCAGTTTTCGACGTGTACACCGATCTCCTGCGCGCCTCACCACTCTGGCCTACGCTGGGAAACCACGACGCTGGCAGCGCCAATTCCCCCACCCAATCCGGCGTTTATTACGACATCTTCACCCTGCCCACGCTGGCCCAAGCCGGGGGCCTGCCCAGCGGCACCGAGGCGTATTACTCTTTCGATTACGCCAATATCCATTTCATCTGTCTCGACTCCCACGACACCGACCGCAGCACCGACGGCGCGATGGCCCAATGGCTGAAGGCTGACCTCGAAGCCACGGCGCGGGACTGGATCATCTGCTTCTTCCATCACCCGCCGTACACCAGGGGCTCGCATGATTCCGATAACCCTAAGGATAGCGCCGGACGAATGATTCAAATGCGGGAGAATCTGGTTCCCCTTTTGGAGGCCGGGGGTGTCGATTTGGTGCTGACCGGCCACTCCCACAGTTACGAGCGTAGCTTCCTGCTCAACGGCGCGTATGGCCCCAGCAAGAACATGGTGGCTGGTAATTTCATCGATCGGGGAGAGGGTCGCGTGGACGGGTCGGGGGCTTATTTTAAACCGGCCGGAACCGTTCCCCACTCGGGCGCCGTTTATGTGGTCGCGGGCAGCTCGGGACAAATCAGCGGCGGGCCGCTCAACCACCCAGCCATGTTTCTTTCCCTCAACAAACTGGGGTCCCTCGTCCTGGACATCAACGGAGCTGAACTCAAAGCCAGCTTCCTCACCGACCAGGCAAAAGTCCGCGATTACTTCACGCTGAAGAAACAGTAACTCGTAGGATCAGGCCTCACCTCGCCGCTTCCCCACCCTCGACCGTCACGAGGGAAATCCCTCGTTCCTTGACCCAACGCTCCACTTCCGGTTGATCCAGCAGCAGGGTCCGGTCCGCTTCAATGGCCAACACTGCCACCCCGTGGGTCGAGCACACTTCGATGGTTTTCGGTCCGACGCAGGGAATATCAAACCGCAGGTCGTGACCTTTCTTGGCCACCTTCACCGCCACCGCACCGCCCGATTTACCGGCCAATCGTCCACCCCGTTCCACACACAGATCCGTTCCCTCAAACCCCTCGACGGCCAGTACGGTTCCTCCCTTGACCACCACACTCTGGCCAATTTCGAGTCGGGACACTTCCTTGGCGATGCGCCGGCCGAACGCGACATCTTCGGTCTGCCCCGCGGTCAAACGAGGTCCCACCGCATAGCCCTGGGGCGGCATCCACGGCCGAATCCAGCGCAGGGGTTCAATCAACTCCACGCCATCCTTCTTCAACTCGTCCGCAATGGCGCCAAAGATCGTGTGCGCATTCTTTTCCTTGAGTTTGAACAGCAGTGCCATGCCCCGCATGTCCGGCCGGACGTCGAAAAGATTTTTGGGCGCCACCTGACCGAGCATGACGCATTCCTTCACCCCCCGATCGGTAAAGGCCGAGATCATTTTCCCCACCTGACCCACCCGGAGCCAGACGATCTCGTCCACCAAAGCGGCCAATTCCGGATCCGTCTCACCTTCGACGGCCGTGGCGACGATACGTCGACCCTCCTTGCGTGCTTCACGAGCAAACAGCAGGGGGAGCGACTTAGATCCGGCAATCAGGCCGAGCGGCGGTTGATTCACCGGCGCATCGTGAAAGGAGTGTGACCAACAGGAAATGCCAAATCCCACGAGTTGATACGCCATCCTCCAACTGACGAGCGATGGGCAGGAAAGGGTGCCCACTCAACCAGGTGCCGGTGCCCACTCAACCAGGTGCCAGACCCTCTAATAATAAGTGTCCCTTCGGCAAGCGTGCGGGACGGGGTCCTCCGGGGTCGTGCAGGCTGAGGGGCGATGACAGCGCGCACGAAGTTCTCCTCGACGGACCTGGGGGTCCTGCAGCAACAACTGGCGGAC
>Ga0163144_10028981_pt1 | contig 10649 bp, 10 predicted proteins | sample OliLak19BULKMAT1_FD_123175 | JGI IMG/M metagenome (GOLD analysis project Ga0163144, IMG submission 123175) | Freshwater microbial mat bacterial communities from Lake Vanda, McMurdo Dry Valleys, Antarctica - Oligotrophic Lake LV.19.BULKMAT1 | ecosystem: Environmental > Aquatic > Freshwater >...
CGCTTGGGCGTGCCGCTCTGCGCGCGCGCTAGCAGGGAGCCCAAGACGGACGTTCCGAGCACGCCGAGGCCGGCAGCCTTTAGAAACCTTCTTCGATCAGTGGCATGGGTGTTTCGCATGGTCGTTCTCACTTGACGTCGCGGGTTGCAAAACCAGGGCTCGAAAGCAGCGCTCGGAACAGATCGGCGAACGATCCCGAGCTGGCGAAGCTGTCTTGCACCGCCCGGAGCGCGCAGCTGTTGTCCTGCTGAGCGCTTTGACCCAGCGCAATCGTCGAGAAGCTGGTGACGGCGCAGTCTGCGACCCGGCGCGCCGTTTGGAGGCGACCAGCGAGCTCGCGGATGCCCACCGTCGGCCCGTCAATGTCGGCACCTAACCCCACGATGGTGGCCGACTCGTCGATAGGTTGGCCTTGGGCATCGCTCGCCTGATAGCGACCTAAGGCGTCGTAGCGCTCCTGGACCAGCCCCAAAGAATCGAACCCTGAGTGGCACCCTTGGCAGCTGGGATTCTGAGCGCGAAAGTTGGCAAATTGCTTCTCCGTGCTATCGGCGGGCAGAGCGGCCAAAGCATCCCTCACCGCATTTGCAGGGGGCTTCGGAATCGTCGCCCCACAGACCAGCGAACGAAACACGAACAAACCTCGATGCACCACGTCTGAGGTGCTGGGCGAAGCGTGCGCCGCCAAGATGATGGGCTGCGACAAGATCCCCGCACTGCGCTCTGGGGTGCTGACTTCCAACTCGGTGAGCGCAGTCCCGTTGGCCCCCGCGATGCCATACAGAGTGCCGAGCTCCTGATTCAAGAACATCTTCTTGGTTGTAAAGAGCTCAGAGAATTGCCCATTCCACATCACGTTGCCAACGAACCTGAGCCCGCTCTCCAAGAGCGCGTCTTTGGCTGTGGCGGTGAACTCGGGGAATAGCGTGGCGTCTTTGGGGCGCGCCTCCAGGCGCCCCATGCCCAGCCACAACTTGGCATCACCGGTGAGGCGCGTGCGGACGTCTGGCAGCGTGAGCAAACGGTCGACTTCCGTGGCGAGCAGCGCGGGATTCAGCAAGCTTCCGTCGACTGCTTTGCCCCACAGCGAAACGTCCGGCACCGAGTCATTCAGGAAGAAGCTCACGGCCGCCGCGAGTTCTGACGGCGTCAGGTTCACTTTGGTGCCCACCTGGGGCGTTGCCAGCTCGGGGCCGAGTTCGGTGCGCCAGACGAAGTTCGCCGACTGAAGCACGCTTTCCAAAATGAGGCGCACGCCCACCTGGGGCCCATCTGTGGCGCCAAGGTTGTACAGCGCTAAAAGCTCGGTTACTTCCGTCTCTGTGAGCGGGCGACGGTAAGCGCGAGCCACCGTAGTCCGCACGAATTGGTCCACACAGTTCGCGTCCGGTGCGGCAGAGGCACACGGCATGAGCGTGGCGAGATTGGAAACCAACTGCTGGGCTGCGGCCCGCGCCGACGCCTGATAGTTCGACGCGTTCGAGGCGTTTACTCCAGCGGTATCCGCGAGATTCAACGTCTCGATGGTGCCCTGGGCGCCGCTCACTTCCGGGCTGATGCTCGCACCAAAGACATCGCGCACGACGTTGACATACTGTGTATCGGTCAGGCGCCAGATGCGGGCCGGGGCTAGTGAGGCCTCCGGAGCGCAAGCGGCCGCCCCAGAAGGCTGAGCCCCCGTGCTAGGCGAAGCACCGCCCGCGGCTGTATTGCCCACGCCGCCCGTGCCCGTGGTCCCAACGAAGCCTCCGGCACCGGACGAGACATTGGTGCCATCAGGTGGCACGCGTTGCCTTTGGTCCGAGCCGACATTAGCGGTGCATGCGGCAGCTGCGAGGCAAGCCAAGACAGCCACGCCAAGCCGCACTAGGGTTTCACGGGGATCCCGGATTGCCGGGTGGTGAGAGTGTTCCGATGTGCGGAGTCGATGCATGTGGACAAACCTCCGACCTGCGACCGCCCAACACGGGGGCCGCTTCGGCCCTTGCCGATGTGTAGGTCATCTAATCTAGCAGTCCTGGCCTGCATTGCAGCTCTCACTTACTGGCAAAGCATTGTTGGATCCTGCTGGCGCAAGGCCACCATTAAGCCGGTGGAACCTTTCGGAATAAGGGGCAACTGTCGCTTAAGGTGTCACTCCGACACTGCTAGCCTAAACGACAAATCAGCTGCGCCTTAGGGTCGAGGGTGCGCAGATCTGCTACATCTGAGGTGACGATGCGGTGCTCACGCGCCTGAGCACAAAGCACGACGGATGCGTCGATGACGTCTGCGGAGCCTTTGACGCCACAGAGCTGCTCAGCGGCACGTGCTCGTTGATCGTCAAGGATCTCTACCTCGACTTCATCCGCCGCCAAGAAACGCGAAAGCCGCACTTGTCGCCGCCCGTCTCGTCATACTTGCCCCACTACCCCCGCGGGTATTGCCAATGACTGCCCAATCTCGAGGCTCCTGACGATAAGGCCCACGATCCGTCGGTTGTTGCGTTCGAACGCAATGAGGGCGCCCGCATCCAGTGTTAGGCCCGCCATCACTGCTTCTTTGCGCGTGGCTTCTTCACAGAGACACCCAGCTCTCGATCGACCGCAACACGTTCCTTCTTGGTGAGCGGTCCACCAGTTTCGCTTAGCATTTCGGCAAGAAGCTGGGAGAGTTCGTCAAGCTTCGAGGGCGCGAGTCCACATACGCGCTGACACTTGGGGGCAGGCCGCGTTTCACCCCTCGGCGTCCCCGCTTGGCGACGGCAGTGGGAAGGCTAATGGCGATCTTTTCGGCGGTGGTCATACCAACAGTATGACTGGGAGAGTCGTTTCCGTCCACGCCTATGCACCAGGTCACCGGGCACACCGGGCCGCGACTTAGCTGAGATCTAAGGGTCCCGTCGCCTACGCTGGGTCGCCCCAGTTTGAAAGCGGTGCGCCCATCAGGTTTCCAATGTTGAGCGCAAGGTTCGCACGGTTGTCGCCATTGGCGTTGAAGGTGCGTCCCGTTTTGAGTTGACCTCCGGCCTTACCCGCGAGCAGCATGGGGACGGGATGACCGAGGTGCACCTCGCCATCGCCCATTTCCGAACCCAAGAACACCAAACAGTTGTCGAGCATGCTTCCCGGGCCTTCGGGTGTGTCCTTGAGGCGTTTGATGACCACCGCCAATTGGGCAAGCAGCCAATTCCGGGCGATCACGAAATCCGGCCCTGGTGCGTGCTGCATGGGATGGTGTCCAAGATTATTTAAGCCGATCCAGCTGAAGTACAACTCGGCACCGCTATGCAGCAGGGTACGTGACCACCATCCAACGCCACGCTCGCCTCGGTGGGTTTGCTCTACTTCTACACGCGTCTGAAACGCCTGCGATGCATTTCTAGACACCTTGTTGCGAATGGGGGTCTAGTGCTAAACGGAGACTCATTTTGACGCTTGTCTCCAGTTGGCGATCCGTATGCTCCAGGGTATGCGCGGACGCCCTGCCGTGGCTTCACACTGCTCCCCCGGTGGTCTCCCAGTGGTCCGGAGGCCGCAGCTTCACATCCAAAAAAAGGTCTGACGCCGATGAAACTTCACACCATGCAACGCATGAGCTTGTTGTTCACGCTAGGGACGATCAGCCTGGTTCTGGGTTGTGGCAGTAGTAGCGCAGGCAATCCGACTGGGGCTGCGGCAGCTTCCGGTACTGGAGGAGCCTCCGCCACGAGCGCGGGAGGCGCGGCGGTCGGCAGTGGCGGTGTTGGGGGAGGCGCGGCGGTCGGCGGTGGAGTCACAGGAGGCGGTGGAGTCACAGGAGGCGGTGGAGTCACAGGAGGCGGTGGAGTCACAGGAGGCGGTGGAGTCACAGGAGGCAGTGGAGGAGCCGCGACGCTCTGCGGTATCAACCAGCACGTCCAGGCCAATGCGTGCGTGGGGTGCGGAGCTGGGACTACGAATGGGGCGGGAGACGACGCGTCGGGCACCGACACGAGCTGCGACTTTCCGCCCAGCTCCAGCTGTCAAGGCCTCGCAGCCAACTGCGGCGCTGGCGAAAGCTGTTGCACGAGCCCGACGGTCACGGGCGGTAGCTTCTATCGCGGCAACGACGCGAACTACCCAGCCACGGCCAGTAGCTTTCGGTTGGACAAGTTCGAGGTAACGGTGGGTCGGTTTAGGAACTTCGTGGCCGCGGTGGTGGGCGGGTGGACCCCCGCGTCCGGCTCCGGCAAGCACACGCACCTGAACGGCGGGGCCGGGCTTGCCAACAGCGCTGGCGCCGGCAACGAGGCGGGCTGGGACACGACATGGAACACGAACCTGCCCGCCGCAAAGGCTACGTGGGACGGCTACCTCGGCTGCGACGCGACCGTCCAAACTTGGACGGCGAGCAGCGGGGCGAACGAGACGAAGCCCATCACCTGCGTCAACTGGTACCAGTCGGCGGCGTTCTGCATTTGGGATGGTGGCTTTCTGCCAAGCGAAGCGGAGTGGAGCTATGCGGCGGCGGGCGGCAACGAGCAACGGCAGTATCCGTGGTCGTCGCCCGCGAGCTCAACAATGATCGATTGCTCCTACGCGAACGACTCATCCTGCGCTGGCTCCGCCAGCGTGGTCGGGTCTGTGGCGCCGAAGGGCAACGGCTTGTACGGTCAGGCGGACTTGGCCGGAAACGTCTGGGAGTGGAACCAAGACTGGCGTGCACCCTACGCGGCATCGTGCGATAATTGTGCCAATTCAACGGTAACTTGCGACCGCATAGTTCGGGGCGGTTCATTCGGCTTCGATGCATCGCGCCTGCTCTCCTCGTTCCGCGGCGCCGCCGCGCCCGAAGATCACGACGGCTACATCGGTCTGCGTTGCGCCAGGACTCCCTAGAAATACAAGGGCATGATTATCTTTTGGTTTGAGAACTTGTGAGCGCTCGGTTGCGCTCCTGTTGGGGCTTGCTTGCGCCACGGCGTAATCGGGAGTGAGCTCTGTGAGCAGCTTTCAGGTCGCCATCGGCCAGATGTCGAGGGTTCAGCCGGCGTTGGTTGCCGCATCCGAGAAACCACGTACCGCACCGGCACGACGCACTCGCGTTGAACACGGCGCCGCCCCCGCTGGCTAACCGCGTGGTCCCGTATACTTGAACGGCATGGAACCCACCTGGCGAGATTTCTCGTTTGCAAGTCCTGGCGTGAGCCCCGTGAACGTTTGAGTTGGAAGCACGGGTTTCCAAGATTCGGGTTCAGCTGAAACGATGTCATACGTGAAGAAGAGACGTCAAGCTGGGCGACTATCAACAGACTCTGTTGATTCGGGGTCGGAATAGCAAAAATCCAATCCTTCTCTACTTGCACGGCGGCCCTGGCATGACGGAGCTTCCGCTCGTTCGGCACTTCAACGCCGCGCTGGAAGAACGCTTTACTGTCGTACTTTGGGAGCAGCGGGATCTTTGGGGGCGACCCAGTCGGAAAAAGCTTCAATCACCTCGATTTCCGTTGCCAGATAGCGCACGGATTGCAGTGCAATATCATGGCTTCCCTCCACGAACATGAACACCGTGGCGTGGGGTGCGGTGCTAGTGTCCTTCAGCCGCAGCGCCTCCGCCTGCAAATCGCCCTCCCTTGAGAAATAGAGAGCATCTACCGCTCGGCCACGCATTGTCTGGAGCCCAACGGGCTTTCTCTCGTCCGCCCTAGCCGCCTGCTCGCGATCCAGGAACATAACAGCGCGCTCGCGCATCGCTTCGCAGCTCTGTGGCCCCACGGGAACCATTGTTGCGTTGCGCCTTCAGCCTTTGGCTCTGAGGAGCGGTACGAAGAACGCCCTACATGAAGAAGCGCCCCGCAACGGAACCTGGGGGGGAAGGTCGCTCGTCGCGGGGCAGGGGAGATGTAGTCCTGGTTGGGCTCGGGAGCAAGTGGGCTGGGTCTCCGTGCAGAAAGCCGGCGCTCTCAAAGCAACTTAGTGGAAATACCCTTTAAACAGGCGGATCACATCCGCCAACCATTCGCCATTGTAGGACTCAGGTTGCGACATCATCGGCGAGTTCATGGCCAAAAGATTCGCCCGTTTCTCGCTCAGATTGTGAGCCATTCGCTCCAGCTCGCGACGGCGAGACTCATCGAGCTCGCCCTTCGTGACTTCATGACGAATTGAATGATGCGTCCGAGTTCATCGCGATCAAGCCAGATCCCGTGAGGCTTGCAGACGTCCACGATAGCACCGGAAGTCTCGGCGAAATTCTTGCGATTCATCAATTGTTGGCATTGGGGGCGCGGCACGTAGCGCGTGGGCACCAACCCACCCGGACTCCGATCGAACGTAAGTGCCCTCGCTGACCCGTGGCAGTGACTGAATCTGACAGGTTGGCCCAGGTTTCGCGCTCAAATTCATTCGGAAGGAGCACCTCACCGCGATGGGCGGCGCGCACTGCTTCGAGGAGATAGCGAGCTGGGTCGATGCCGTGGAGCTTGGCCGTTTCGAGGAGCGTGCAGAATGTTGCGGCAACTTCGGTGCCGCGCTCAGATTTCGAGCCGAAGTGATTGCGACGGCCAACGACTGGGACGAATTCCGCGCTCTGCGGCGTTGCTATCTAAGGGAATTTTCGGGTCATCGAGGAAACGTGTTAGCCGCTCCCAGTTGGCGACGACGTAGGCTGCAGCATTACCGATGCTGAGCGTTTTGAGGCAAGCTTGGTTCCAGAGCCAGGTCTTTAGCTTCGCAAGCACAGCTACCGATTCTGTGCGGCGAAGCTTTGCGCGCAACTCAAGATCGTCTGCTGCGCGCTCGTCGATGGTGTACAACTCACCAATCCATTCGAGCGCTCGATGGGCTTCAGGATGATCGGGAGCAGCCTCTTCATGCTTCTGCTCTTCACTTCCGACCGATTTGTCGGTTCGAATGGCTTATGCTCCGTCGCGTACGCCGACGCGCGAGTACGATCATGATCGCGCCAAGCGCATACAGAGACGCGCGACCGGCAGAGCTCTCGGCGCTTTGGCACCCGCAGCCGCCATCCGTCGCGGGGTTTGTGCCGCTCGGAGTCGAGCCCGGAGGTTGGGTGCCGCTCGGAGTCGAGCCCGGAGGTTGGGTGCCGCTCGGAGTCGAGCCCGGAGGTTGGGTGCCGCTCGGAGTCGAGCCCGGAGGTCCGTCCACGATGCCCCCGTCCGGGACGGGGAGACGGCCGTCAGCACCCACAGGCGGCGTGTTCTTGTAGCCGACGAACAACGGCATGAAGCGACCGTCTAGCGCCGAGAGCGGCAAGCGCTTGTTTTGGCCGTCGCGCGTCTCGTCGACGATCGTCGGATAAAAGCCGTCCTTAATGTACGTGCTTTCGGCAAAGACGATGGAGTGGCTGGACCGCACGTTCTGGAACGCGATCGCTTCCGGCGCGAACGGGTCCGTCCCATAGAGAAGCGTGCCCAAGAACTCGGTGTAGCCGCCCTGGGTCGTCCTCGCGATCATGCCCCGTCGCTCGGACTTGAAGCCGAACACCCATGCGTAGCCGCCGACGTTGTCGATGTGGAGTTGGTCGCCTTCCATGTTCAGGTTTCGCCCCCATACTTGTTGGCCCGGCACCGTCTTGAGCAGGTCCATGCCTACGTCGTCGAGCGTGAGGGATCCGGCGTTGGCTTTGGCCGTGTAGGTGAGGTCGCAGCTCTTGACCACAATCGGTCGCTTGCCGGAGTGAATGATCTTGAATGCGCTCGCGAACTGCTCGAACACGAGCGGATCGGGCGAGTCGTCGTCGACCTCGAAGGTCATGCCGAAGTTGTCGTACGAGTTCATGTTCGAGCCGAACCCGAGCACACGCTTGACGGTCGGGGGTACCTTGAACGCCTTGCCACCGATCAAGTAGGCGCCGCTCGAAAAATAGACCGTGGACGCGCCCGAATCGAGGGTCGGCTGTATGACGGACTCGCAGAATTGATAGCCGCACGCGAACTTCTTCCAGTGCGAGAGGTCATTGTCGTGTACGGAAGGCACCTCGGCGATCGGGAGGCCGATTGACTTCTGCGGGCTCGGAAACAGACTCTGGATCGCGCCGGAAGTGTATTCGTCCTTCGAGAGCCCAGGCAGATCGAACCCTTTGTCGTTGAGGAGGTTGGCGTAGCCGGTCGCCGTGACGTTTCGAAGGAAGACGTTGCCGGCGCTTCGAATGGCCGGACCCCCCGAGCCTCCCTCGAGCGTGCTGTCGAGAAGGATCACCATGCTGCCCGCCGAGGGTGAGTCCACCGCGACGGGAGCGCCCACAGTGTGCAGCTTTCGCACAGCGACCACGTTCCCGTCGTTGCGGAACGCCGCCTTCTTCTGGCCGGTCAGCGTGAGCGACTCGAAGGTGGGCCCGTACTCGCTGTTCGCGACATCGATGCCGTAGTCGAAACCCTGCACGACGAGATCACGAACGAGACAAGGCCCCGGCCACGACCTCGTCATGTCGACGCCCGCGACGCCTTTTCCGTCGCCCGAGCGGACGGTGATGTTCCGCAGCGAGCCGACGTTGTTCGCGATCCAATCCAAACCGACGGCGCCCGCGTTGTTCTTCCCCGTATCGACGACCAAGTCCCAGATGTGCTGCTTGAAGGAGTAGTTGCCGGCGGTCGTGCGTAGCACCGGCTTACGCTTGGTCGGGTCGTTGTATCCGGTCGCGCCGTCCTTCAACTTGATGACGGTAGTGTCTCCAGAGCCCTGCACTTGCAACGAGCATCCGAGCCAGTCGATGGTGTCCGAGACCAGGTAGGTGCCCTTGGGGAAGAACACCAGGCGAGGGCGTGCAAAGTAGTAGTCCTCCTGGGCCTGCGGCGTGCGGTCGCCGATGATCGCTGCGCGGATCGCGGCGGTGTCGTCGGTCACGCCGTCACCCTTCGCACCGTACTTCTTCACGTCATTCTCCGTAATGTCGGGCGGGAACACCTTCTGTTGTGCGAAGGCAGGCAAGGTGCACGACAGCAAGCCGAGCGTGAGCAGGATCTGGATGCGCATGTTGTTCCCTATGCAATGTTGGGGGCGAATATCCGAGCTGAACGGTGCGAGTGACTTCAGCATCTGGTCGTAACTGAACATCCCCTGGTTCCCGACCATGGACGCGCCACCCGGGAATTCGAGAATAACCAAACGCAGAGGCGCCGCTTGAGCCTCGGCCAACGTAGCTCGGAACAACGGGGCGGCGAGGAAGCTGGCAGCGCCCAGAGGGCTTTGGACATAGATGGCCTTTTGCGAGCCGACTTAGCCGAGCTGCAAGGGTGCCGTCACCCACGCTGGGTCGCCGAAGTTTGTAAGCGGGGCGCCCATCAGGGTTCCAATGTTGAGGGCTAGGTTGGCGCGGTTCTGGCCATTGAGGTTGACGCTGCGTCCCGTTCTGAGTTGGCCTCCGGCTTTACCGGCTATCAACACGGGTACGGGGCGATTGATATGAGACGACCCATCGCCCAGTTCCGAAGTGACGAGCACCAGACAGTTGTCGAGCATGCTTCCCGAGCCTTCGGGCGTGTCCTTGAGGCGCTTGATGACCACCGCTACCTGCGACATCAGCCACGTCTGGGCGGCAACGAGATCCGGTCCCGGCGAGTGCTGCATTGCGTGGTGGTCCCTGTTACCGCCGATCCAGGTGAAGGTAATCGTGGATCCGCTGTGGAACCACTGCAAAGAGGCCACGCGAGTTGCGTCGCAGTTGATCGATTGGTAGAGAAGTTCACTCATGGCGGCGCTCACCGCTGGAACATCGGTTCCTCCTCCAAGGCTGGGCGCGCCGCACGAGGAGCCCGGCGTCACCACGATTCCTGTTCCGGTTCCCCCGCCGTTCCCGCCTGAAACGCTCATGATTGATTTCTCGAGCTCACGGAGCGCATTCATGTGTTCATCCAGGCGCCGCTTCTCGGCAGAGCCGACGAGGCCTTGGATATCGGTGACCTGAGCCTTGAGGAGGTCGAGTATACTCTGACGCTGCGCGTTGAGTGCCTGCAGCTTCGCTACCGCAGCCGCGTCCACGGGCGTGGACCCTGTGGGTGCAGGGGGCGCAGGCGCACCGCTGAAAAGCCGGCTGAACATGGTCGCCGGATCCTGCACCGACGGGACCGGAACACCATTGGACCAAATAACCTGTGAACGATCGAAGCCGTCCTGCGGCGGAGTCACCGACGACACACCAAACTCGAGCGAGGAAAATCTAGTATTTTTCCCAATGCCCCGGGCGATAGCCTGATCGAAGGATGTCAGCGTCGGCGGAGTGAACGTAAAGTTATCTTCCGATACGCCTCGAGCGTCGCCCGTGAGGTGAACGCGCACGCCCCCGTGTCCGAGATCAACACCCTCGGTTGGCGGATCGATCAGATTTTCAAGAATAAGAATATCCGAGCTGAACGGTGCGAGCGAGGCCAGCGCTTGGTCGTAGCTGAACATACCCTGGTTGCCGACCATGGACATGCCGCCCGGGAAGTCGAGAATAACCAAACGCAGGGGCGCGGCTTGAGCCTCGGCTAACGTCGCTCGGAATACAGGAACGGCGAGGAAGCTGGCAGCGCCCAGACCTTTCAGGAGTGATCGGCGTTTGATGAGGGATTTGCTCATGGTACGAAGGTCCTTGTGGTGAAGCTTGCTGATTGGGTGATGGCGACCAGCAGCTCCCGCACATCCATCCCCGACGCTCCAAGCTGTGTGTCGAGCACTGCGGCGAGCTGTGTGTCGGTTTCTATCTCCTGA
>Ga0163144_10028982_pt1 | contig 10648 bp, 9 predicted proteins | sample OliLak19BULKMAT1_FD_123175 | JGI IMG/M metagenome (GOLD analysis project Ga0163144, IMG submission 123175) | Freshwater microbial mat bacterial communities from Lake Vanda, McMurdo Dry Valleys, Antarctica - Oligotrophic Lake LV.19.BULKMAT1 | ecosystem: Environmental > Aquatic > Freshwater > Lake...
GCATGCGGATTGATCGGTAGCGCGAGAACATCGGAGCCAAACCGGCGCGAACGGTCGAGGACGTTCGCGCCCCCGCAGCGGACCGACTCAGGGGCGGTAGCCACGTGGGTGCCGATCTGCGCAGGCCTTGAGCGCTTCGACGAGGGCCTCGTCATCTGACATGCCCTTGGCCACGAGTTCGAGGCGGATGCGTTCGAGGTAGCCGACGTCGTCACCGTTCGTCGTGGCCAACCAGTAAAAAAACGGCGTAGGAATGAAGAGTACGACCTCTCCTCGGATCTCCGGCTTCTGCTCGGTAGCCTCCATGAAGATCTCGGAGAAGGAACCCGGCTCGGAGGTCACCGATTGCAGGAGTTCAGCCTGCATCGCGGAGTAGCCCAAGGTGCGCGGCGTGTCCGAAGCGATGGTGCGGTCCTGGCGCAGCCACATGCGGTTGGGCGACAGGGTTTTGAGCAACTCGCCACCGCCCGAACTGAACTCCGGACTGATGTTCTGCGAACAGATATTGCACGCGACTCCGAGCTTGCGTGATGTTCTCCAGAGCATCTCCAGCGCGTACGCAACCATTGGTGACCCCAACAGGGTCCAGCCCTCGTCGATATAGAGAAATTTTCGGCGATTCCTGTACCTACGATCACGGCAGTGCAGCGTCAGCGCATTCGACAGAGCGCTTACCACGCTCGACAGGAGGTGCTGCGACTGTTCGGCCAAGCCACCCTGCTCGAAGACGTAGAGACGCGCATCGGTGAGGTCGAACGTGGTCGGGCCATCGAAATAAGCGGAACGCAGACCGGAGCCATAGTACGGCGATAGCCGCACCGACAGGTCACGGGCCAGATTGTTGCCATTCTCGGCAAGCGCTTCGAGACGCGCGCCGATCGCGCGGAGGAACACTTCGCGCTGGAGCACAGCCTTGCCGACCAGGCCGCGGAAGACATCCATCCCCTTGGCGGTCCTGACGTGCTGTTCGACCAGGGCGGCGCGTGCTTCTGGCGTCGATCCGGCATACACGGGATCTTGCGAGATCGCATGTTCAACCTGCGTGCGGAGCGAGGCGGTGACCTCCGGCGGGACAACGAAGCGCACCCCCACCGACTCAAGCGCCACGCACTCGCCGCCAATTGCCAGTTCAATGAAGGTTGTATCACGGTCAGCACGGGCGATGAACCCGTTCTGGGTAAGCATATCGAGATCCGAGGGACTGGCGCACAGGGCGACAACCTGACCCTCGTGATCCTCCAACAGGAAGCGTTGGACCTGCAGGTACTGCGTCCGCTGTTCACTGACGCTGTTGACGCCGCGCGTGTACGACATCTGTCCAGCGGGGGTGATTTCGCCGTCCAGGTAGTAGCGGTAGAGCAGCGTCCACGAACGCTCATCGCCACCCGACTTGAGGGCCTCGATCTGCGCCCCCATGGTGGAGGGGATGTACTGACACGTCAGGCGTTTGGACGCAGATTCAACCCAGTGGTTGGGGTAGGCCGCAACCAGGGATTCCATGTCCTCGAACGGAACGGTCTCCTGACTCTGCGCGAAGATCTCGCGAATTACCGCATCCAACAAGCCCATCTGCTCACCATCGACCATATCCTTGGGCGATGGACAGGCGATATGACTGAGAAACTTTACCAGGAAGGGAGCCGCCTGCTCAGCGTTGCCGGCAGCCGGATTGATGCAGCAGCGGCCGCCGAGGTTATGGAAGCGACCATTGGGTCCAGCCAGCGCCACGGTGCGGGTGAAGCTACGATCCTTGTCGACAACGAACACCTGCGCGAGGGGGTCGCGTAGGCCGTCAACCATCACCTTCGTGAGTGCGAACGACTTACCTGAACCCGAGCGTCCGGCCCAGAGGCAGTGGGCGCTGCTGCCGCCGAAGGGCGACCAACTCACCGGCTCACCAGCGCGGTTGAGGAAGAGGCTCATTGCCTCGGATGTGCCGCGCGAGTGGTAGTAGATGGGAAGGCAGTCGGCGAAGTGCTTGTCGATGAGCAGGCGGTCGCGTTTGGCTTTGGCAACAGGCGGGAAACCGTTGCCGGGCAGAGCGCGCAAGAACATCGCTGGGGCGTGGTGCGACTCGAGGCGCATGTCAACGCCGGCCTCGGTGATGCGGTCACGCAAGCGACGGATGCCACGGTCGGCGGTTTCTGAATCTTTGCCGCGGACGACCGCCACAATCTCGGTACGCAGGAAGACGTTGCCGCGTTCGTTCCACGACTCGGCGAGTTGGGTCTCCGCAAGCGCTATGTCACGCAAGCCGGGCATGGCAAACCCGCCCTCAATGCGGCGACGTCGCTGGTTGAGTTCCCAGCGCTGGGTGCCTTTGTCGACAACCTGCGCCGTAAAGGTGAGGAAGCCATCGTCGAGGAAGTCGAGGACAGTCGCCCCACCCAGGCGGCGGTGCGGTAAGGAAAAGAGTCCAGTATGGGTTGGATTAGGCGGGTTCCGCATAGTCGCTACGCGGAACACGGCACCGTCGGCGAGCACACAGCCCTGTGCTGGGTCACTGATTAACGGCAGGACCGGGATCTGCTCGTAGATCGGCCGGGCCAGGTCGCTACGCACCTGGTAGGTGTGGCCAGTGTTAGGATACAAGATCTCACGCATGTTCGCCGTGTACGAATCAGCATCGAGATGGCGGACGACGCAACCGACCCGATCAAGCGATCGCGCGATGCGATTAACGCCGTCATTGCACTGTTGAGCCAGTTGGCGGTAGTAGGAACGGAATTCACGCTCGGCCGCGGTGAGGCCTTGGGCATCACGGCTGGTGAAGCTACGTAGGGCGTCCATGAGGCTGCGCTGCGGACCCAGGGGCTTCTTCCAGGGGATGGCAACCGTCAGGATGACCCGATTGACGCGTACCTTGAGTTGGTAGTCACCACCCGAGAGCAGGGGCGTGGTGGTGCCATCCTGAAACTGCTTGATGACGGACTCTTCAAGCGCCTTGAGAAATGGCATCCCACCATCGACGTCACCACTGCGGCGACCGTACGCACGGTAGCGTTCGATAACATCGTCGATGCGCTTGCTCGGGAAAACCGTCGCGGAGATGAGCGACCCAGCTGGCAACGGCTGAATTGCTTGGCCGATACCAGTCGAGGCATCCTCGAGGTCGGCGTTGTCTGCGGTCTGGCAGGGGCCCGGGGTGACTTCCAGGCAGGCCATGACCATGCCGTCGACGCGCACGAAAACGCCCAGCTCCGGGTCGTACTCCCCGACCATGAGGATGTTGCTCAGGGCATGCTTCTCGGCGTGCATACCCAGGATCTGCGCGAAGGTCTTGTTGAGCATGCCGTAATGCCTTACTTTTTCGACTTGGGCGCTGGCGCTGGCTGCGGCGACGCTGGCCCGCCTTTGGTGCCGGTCGACCACGGTGTGCGTGCGCCTTGTGATGTCCGCGTAATGCCATCCACGAAGGTCTGCTGCACCTGGATCATGGCCCGAGCTTCAGCAGCGGTACCCGTCTCGATCACATCGGGCCCCATGGCTTCACGGATAGGCGTCGAGCCGTACATCTGGTTTTCCTCGACCCACGAGAAGGTCCGCACCACGCGGGACAGCCAGAAGCCCCGACGCCAGGATAAGCCGTCCTGGCTCTTCATCGGGAAGAACCAGATATGGATGAGCTGAGCTCCGGAGGTGACTGGGATGTCGAGCGGCTGCTCGTCAGCCTTATTCAGGATCACCAACTGCTCCGCCTTGCTTTGCCCTGCACTGACAGGAGTGCTATCAATGTCCGCCGGTTTACCCGGGGTCAGCGCTCCCGGGATATCCTCAGGACGTGTGGAGGCACAACCTGCGGCGCACGCCAGCACACATGCCAGCAACAGAAGGCGATCAGCGCGCATGGGAAAATCCTCCTGGGGCATTAGTTACCGACACGGTTTCGACGACGTCATGGAACTCATCCAAGGGAATCTCGATCTGTACGGCATCGGTCAGCACGCAGGTGATCGGCTGTCCGTTGGGGACGCTGATCGACGCGTTGCACTGACTGAGGATGCGATCGGTCATCTTGACTAGCGGATCGACCGACTTGTTGAAGGCCTCAGACGCGCCCTTCTGCAACGCCGTGCCGTCGGTGGTGACCACGGTGGTCGAGGAATTCACGATCGTATCACTGTTGGGTGTGAGTGCCGCGCCAATGCCTGCCAGAATGCTCGTTCCACCAGCTAGGGGTAACACCTCCTTAATGTTGAGGTTCCATTCCCCAACCACCCCGTGCATGCCGTGCACATGATCAACGACGTAGCCGGATACGGGCGACGACCACACCCGACCGCTGGGGAAGACGTAGGACATGGTCCGGAGCGCGACACTCGCCCGGGCAGGTCCTCCCTGGGCGGTAGCGATGCCAATGATGCGGAGATTGCGCATCTTGAGCACCGTGTCAGAGGGGCCACGCCAGGAGTAGTCGAGGTTGATGAGCATCTCCTTCTGCTGACCACCGAGCTCAATGTCAGCGCCGCTGAACAGCTTGGCCTCGCCATAGCTGCCGGCAGGAATTGTGAGCATGCGCGTGGTCGCACCCCCCTCTGTCTCAAAGCTCGTGATGACAATCCCACCCCCGCGGCGCACGCTGGACGCACTCGCACGCTTCAAGCTGGTGTCCTGTGGGAGACGCTTGCGTCCTGACAGCATCGCCTCGACGTCCTGGCGAATTGACGCGGCTTCGGATGACAAGCGGTCGACATCAAACGGGGCAACGATGCGCGATGTGATCTGCTCATCTGCCCACGAACGGACGCGCTTGACCAATCCTGCCGCAGCGCCAACGGCGCCCTTGTCGATGCTAGCATTGACGTGATCACGGACAGCGGTCGTGGCGAGGTGCTGCTCAGCGGCCAGGACGGCGTGGCGGGTAATGATGGGCACCAAATGGGTCACACCGGCGGCGTCCAGACTCATGTCATTGGCAGCCAAGCCCTCGACAATGGCGACGTGGGCCTGCCGCTCCGCTTCCACCGCAGTGTCCGACCAGTTGCGGGTGCTGGTTCCGAACAACGTGGCATAGGTCTGGATCAGACGACCGCGAATGGTGTGTGCGGACTGCTGGGCCGCGAGCAGGTAGACCGCACTGCGATAGACCGCCTGCCGGGTGATCACGGTGGCATCGCCCCGAGCGGCGCTGTGATCCAGCTGTGCCGCCGCCGCACTCAGCGGAGCGTGGACGGCGAAGGCTGGAACCAGGTCAGCCGGAAGGACCCCACGGGCCAACACGTCATCCATCGCCTTGCGCGCGTCGATGTCCAGTGCCTGCACATTCACACGAGCGAAGTCCGGATGGCGGACGCCCAAGCGATCGGCGAGGGCCAGCGTCCAGCGCACCGGCTGGTACCCCTTGAGCGACGCTAGGAACCGCTCGTCGAGCAGCTTCTGGGCCTCGCTGAAGCGTTGCACGATGGCTTGGCGCGTGACTGCAGACTCCTGGCCACGAAGCCGCGCCTGGGCCACCAAGTCACCTAAGAGGAGACCACGAACGGTGGCACTCACGCGCGGCACGTCGGCGGCAGCCACGCCCGTTAAGGTCAGCGCTTCTGCATCAAACCCGCCGAGCGCACCCGTCACCGAGGCGAGCAACTCGGCGTACGCACGATCTGTGACCACGCCGCGCACGCCCTCGCCGAGAGTTGCGGCAAAGGGCATTGTCGCTCCGCTGCGCAGCATGTCGCTGCCATCGATATCCGGCAGCAGCGGTGCCGCTGCTGCGAGCAACGTTGGCACGTCAGAGGCAAGCACGGTGTAGCCGGCAACTAGGGCAGGCTGGGCAACCGGCATCGGCAGCGCCGCGGGCGATCCCACGTTCGCCTGAGCCAGTGGAGTTCCCTCCTGTGGTAGACCACCGGCCATTTGGCCGACCATCTGGCCCAGAGCGAGCATCTGACCGGGTGTTGCGACCGGGTACGACCCACGAGCTTCCCAGACCATGCGAGCCAATCCCGGCAAGTCGCTCGCCTTGACCTTCTTGGTCTCGCGCTGCGCGGCGAGTGCGGGAGCTGCGCGTACATGACCATCCGTCAGCGGTTCGCGCCGGACACGGCAGATCGTGAACAGATCACGCACGGACGAACCGGCATTGGTCAAGCGTGCCTGGCACCAGGTCTCGAAGAGCGGCTGTGCATCATCAGGACCGAACAGACCACGATCGCGAGCCAGGTTGTTCAGGTAGACGGTCGCATCCGGGATGATGGCTCGCTGCGCATCCGCCAGGCCTTCGATCAGGCGTTGGCGGTCAAGATCCTCGGGATTCTGACTGGCCACGCCACGCAGGCCCGTCTCGGCGATGCCGAGTCGGCGTTCGATTGCGCCAAGCGACTCCAGTACGCGGGCCTGATTTTGATCATTTTGGTCGAGCCGCTTGCGAAGCGTTCCCACCTCCGCGGACATGACGTCGACAATCTGTTTGAGGTCCTTCGGCTTACCGAGGTTCGGATCGTCAACCTTGACCGTAGTCCCCCCCTGCAAGCCGGTGACCTTGGGTTTGTCGGACTGAAACATGACAACGAGACCGCCAATACCAACGGCCAGAAAGATGCACAATGCGATGACGATACGGATCGCCGGTACCTTGGCTTGAGGCGAACTCGGTCCGTCGTTCGGTGCGCCCCCCGACGCAGCATCAGCTGCCGGCTCGGGCTGGACAGCGAACGGGTCATTGTTCGACATAGACGTACCAGACCTTCGTGGGGGTTGCCGGCTCAAGGATCAGCGATGGCGACTGCGACGAGAGTATCCCCAGTTGCCGCGCCGTAACGGCGACTGCGCCCGGGAACCACATGCGCTGAATAGGGAGAACCACGGCCTGCGGTCCACGCCACGTGTAGGTCGTTTCGTAACCAACCAGCGGGGGCTGCGCGCGATAAATCCGCGTGATGGCGATGGTCATCTGGTCGTCACTGGCCACCACACGGCCTTGCACCACCGTTCCACGTTCAACCTGTGTAACCGGGGCACTGGCGATATTGGGATCGGCTACACCGCCAGCCATGACCGCCATGAGGTTGGTAACAGCGGCATCGGTATCGTGGATCTGCCCGCCAGTGCCACCCGTCCGCATCTGGGACGGCATCTTAACGATCAGGACATCATCGACGCTCGTCCCGTCGGCCGCCGCGTAGATATTCAGGACATAGAGACGACCCGTCTCGTCGATCACCCGAATGCCACCGGTGTAGGACGGGTCAGTGACCTGCACCGACAGCGTACGGTCCTGGACACGCTCGATGGTCAGTGAGGCGTCATCCTTGGCCTGGACGATCTTGGTGATGCGCTCACATGGCAGCTGCACCATGCGGATGTGCGAGGTTGACCCTTCAGAGACCGGCACGGCCACGTCGATGGGGGCGTCCTCGGCCCATTCGACCACCTGCGCGGGGAGCACCGCCGCATACGCGAGGACCAGCAGAAGGAAAAGGCTTCTCATGATTTACCTTGGGCGGTATTGGGGGCGTCTTGCTCATCGCTTGTAACGCGAAGTGCATCGACCTGCAGCAGACTGGTGGCTCCGGGGCGAACACCGGAGAAGGAGAGCCAGAGGGTACCACTGACGCGGCGTGTCGGGGCGCGCAGAGCACCAATCCATGGTTCGGCAACAACATCGAAGGTGACCGACCATTGGCCACCAGTGACCACGGGGTCAGCAATGGTTATCACGGCCGCCTGCGTCTGCTGGCCGGCATCAATCACTTCCCACTGGTCACCAAGGAATCTGGCGAGATCCGCGCGAAGTTCCGGTGATGCAGATCGGACGGCAATCTTACTACGCTCAGCATAATTGAGCACCGACCAGTCGTAATAGTAGAACAGCCACTCACGAGCGGCTGAAGCGACATACGAGGTGGATACCGCACCAGACCGAGCGATCTGCACAGGTATTGCGGCTGGAACACGGATGCTCGGCCGGACGACAGTTGCGTACGTGGCTGCAGCGCAGACCACGCAGGCTGCACCCACACTAACTAGGCCAAAGATCCAGCAGATCGCTGCACGGTTCACCAGAAGACCTCGCGTGATCCGTCTTTCCAGGCCTTGCTCGAAACCACTTCCACCCCACTGATGATCAGGCCAACCGGGTTCTCGGGCGTCGACATGCCCTGGGTCAGGCGGTAAACCACCACGATGTCCTCGAAGCGCGAATGCCGAAAATCCCCCCCCGTGGTGTTGTAGACCGACACCGCCAAGTCGAGGTGCACAGCGACGGCAGCCTGCGTTTGTTCGCGGTCGAAGACATGCGCTCCCGTCACGTTGATGAAATTGGCTCGCTCGTAGGTCTTGGCCTCCTGGGCCGTGGCCATGAACTGCTGGAGGAACTCGGTCCGCACCTTCGGCGACAGGTACGGCGACAGGCGGGCGGCGACAGTCTGAACCGTTACCGGTGTCCAGCCATACTGGATCTGTCCGATCTGCGTGGCGAAGTCCATGAGGATCGCATCTGCGGCAATTTGTCGTTGCACCAGCGCCCCAGCTGACGGGTCGCTGGGTGCGACCCGCACGGTCAACGTCCCGAGCATGATGAGCAGGTAGATTACGGCGCCAACGAGGCACAGGCATGCCACGACGGCGATCGCAACGGTTGGCGCTGCAACCTGCCGCCGCTGCGTCCACGGCACAAGCGCATCGTCTTCTACTGCCGTTCGCGGCGTAGACCCATGCATGGATTCCAGGTGGTCCACCTTCCGGTTCTGCGTCACCATGTCACCATCTGTTCGTAGATGCGAGCAATGCCATCAATGAAGAGGACCTCAGGCCCAGCAAAGCAGCTGGCCACCGTAACTGTGACGATGCTGGTAGCCACGAACACGATGGCTACAATCTGGACCAGACCCGTGAACTCACTCTGACGCGCCTGCTGGCGCCAAAAGCAAAATCGTTCAGGTGCCTGAATCACAGGTGCCTCCGCCGCCCGAGCATACGTCCAACTGGGTCACCGTGGTCCAAGCGTTGTGACGCTGAGACACTCACCACACGTGACGAATGCGCGCCAGAGCAACTGAGCGGTGCAGCAAACCCAAGAATCGGGAAAGCGAGGTCGTGGACGTCAATGGTGCCGAGATCGCGACGGGCTCCGCGAAACCCCGACCACTCAGGCACCGGTTCGGCCGTAAACGTCCGCACACGACGGTGTACGCCCAGTATCCCATATTCGTCGCCCTGCCAGCCTAACACGCAGAATACATCAAAAAGATATGAGGGCCCGAGGCTCTTCCGGATCCCCATGCAGACGAGGGTAGCGACGATACCTGCAGCAAGTGAGGCCAACAACGCCGTGATGACACCAATGGTCGTAGCAACTACCACAAACACCGAGAACACCACGCATGCGACAATCGGCACCTCGGTCATCGTCCATGACAGGGGGAAAATTCTCGCATGAAATTCCAGATCCATGGAGATCGTCGGTGTTCCAGGTGTCGGCATGGGCGATTAGCTCTGCACAACGGTGTCAGCGCGACGTTCGATGCTGGTTTGCGCTGCTGTTTTGTCTTTGATCTTATCGATAATGATCCACCCGACAACGCAGGCGATGATGATTCCCAGGCCCGATATTAGCTTCATGATATTGAACTGGACCACGCTGCCCCAGATCACGATGCCGAGGCCGACAAGAGCTCCAAGGCCGATGACGATCTTAATGATCAGAGCAACGGTATTGCTCAAGCCGCTGATCTGATCTTTTCCAGCACCCAGGATTTCCTGTGCGGTGGTATCGTTTGATGTGGCTGCGGTGGCAGTCGACGCAAGCATGCCAAGTACGCAGATGGCGATGATGCACGGAGCATACCGCGCAAGGGAGTGACGCAGGGTCATGGAGATCCTTTCAAGGAGGCGAGGGTGGTCAGGTGTGACGCCCCGGTGGGTGAGCAGAGAACGTAGGCCGGCAGACGCCGGACGTCGAGGAATGCTGTACGGGAAACCGCGGCCTCCACCAGCGCTTCAGTAGCGGCAATGTCTGCCGGGGCCGGAGTGGGGAGCTGCGCCTGGGCCAGTAACGTCGCCCACTGGGCGGGCGTCTGTCGGGCCGCAGCGGTCCAGGCGACGGCTCGGGCACGGGCGCCTGTGGCACCACCCATCGTGGCGATGCGCACCCGATAGCCGCCTGTGGCAAGCACGGTGATGGCGTCGACATCGGCCTGGTCAGGTTTCTGATCGGCCGCCAGGAAGACCTCGAGGAGCTGTGATCCCGCACCGATCTCGACACCGTAGGGCCCAGGCGCGGCGGCACTGGGCAGGGCCTGCACTGACGCCAGGGGCGCCTGCCACTCAGCGAGCAGTGCCAGCAGGGCACGGTCAGTCGGCGGACGGGTCAGGCTCGGGACGCAGGTCAGCGCGATGTAGACGACGCCGGTTACAGCAACACCAGCGACCGCACTACGCCACAGCACCGCCGCAGGGACGAGTCGGAGAGCGGACCTGCGGCGCAACAGGACGACGGCAGCAAACATGAGGCCGTGGACCCCGAAGCAGCCTCCGCACACCCAGTGGAAGACGATGGCGAAGATGGCGAAGCCCAAGCTCGAAGCCGCCAGCCCGAGCGTGGCTGCTGGGCCAGCGGCGGGCCGGATCCACCAGAGGATGCCAGCGCCCGTATGGAGGAGCACCCCCAGCACGGCGACGGGTCCACCGCCGCCATGGACCAGGAGGATGCTAA
>Ga0163144_10028983_pt1 | contig 10648 bp, 8 predicted proteins | sample OliLak19BULKMAT1_FD_123175 | JGI IMG/M metagenome (GOLD analysis project Ga0163144, IMG submission 123175) | Freshwater microbial mat bacterial communities from Lake Vanda, McMurdo Dry Valleys, Antarctica - Oligotrophic Lake LV.19.BULKMAT1 | ecosystem: Environmental > Aquatic > Freshwater > Lake...
GCGATTGTGCAACGGTCCCACCACAATCTGATGGCGCAGGCTCTGCCCAAACCGAAAAACTCCACTTCCCCTCTCAACCGTCCCGCATCTTCCTCCTCAACTTCTGTGCCGAACACTACTGGGGCGAGGTCGTCCTCTCGCGTTTTGTTTTCCGATGTTTTCTATTTTTCCTCCCTGGAGCCTGTGCTAGGGTTTCGCGCCCTAGATAAGCGTTGAAAGCACTAATCACGACATTTCGGAAAGCGCCGGAACGAGTCTTCCTCGTCGGCCTTGAGTTCAAGGCCCGCACCGCCTGGGACCTTCAAGATACTTTGGCTGAGCTCGAGGAGCTGGCCGTCTCAGCGGGCGGTGAAGTCATTGGCAGCGGCACGCAGAAGCTGGACACGCCGGTGGCCAGCACCTTCATCGGCAGCGGCAAGGCGGATGAATTCGCCGCGCAATGCCGCCATGAAAAGGTGGACACCGTCATCTTCGACGACGATCTCTCGCCCGCGCAGAGCCGCAATCTCGAGGAGATATTCCAGTGCAAGGTGCTGGATCGCACGGCGCTCATTCTCGACATCTTCGCCCAGCGCGCCCGCACCCGCGAAGGCAAGCTCCAGATCGAGCTAGCGCAGTTGCAGCATCTCCTCCCGCGACTGACGCGGTTCTGGGGCCACTTGTCCCGTCAGAAGGGTGGCATCGGCATGCGTGGTGACGGTGAAACCCAGCTCGAAACGGACCGTCGCCGGGTGCAGGACCGCATTGCGCGCATCAAGGAAGAGCTCGATGAAGTCCGCCAGCATCGCCAAACCCAGCGCGTCGGACGTCAGCGGAACCTGTGGCCTCTCGCCTCGATTGTCGGCTACACGAACGCGGGCAAATCCACGCTGCTGAACCAGCTCACCGGCGCGGCGACGCTGACGGAGGACATGATGTTCGCGACGCTCGATCCCACGACGCGCCGCCTGAAGCTGCCGACGAACCAGAACGTGCTGCTGACGGACACGGTGGGCTTCATCCGCAAGCTGCCGCATCGCCTCGTCGAGTCGTTCAAGGCGACGCTGGAAGAAGTGGTGCAGGCGGAGCTGCTCCTGCACGTCGTGGACCTCAGCCATCCGCAGGCCGAGGCGCAGATTCTTGCGGTCAACAGCGTGCTGGAGGAAATCGGTGCGGCGGGCAAGCCGACGATGATGGTCTTCAACAAGGTGGACCGGTTCGAGAACCGCGAGCTGTTGAACAAATATCTGGAGCGCTTCCCTGGTGCGGTGGGGATTTCCGCGAAGAACGGCGAGGGCATTCCTGAGCTGCTGGACGAGCTGGGCTCCATGCTGCGTCCAGCGCGTGAGTTCATGGACCTGAGCATTCCGCATGAGGCGTCCTCGGTCATCGCGCGGCTGCACGCGATGGCGCAGGTCATCGAGCGCGATTACAGCGGCGAGACGGCGCGGTTCAAGGCGCGCATTCCGACGCATCTGCGAAACGAGTTCGCCAGCTACGTGGTGCCGGGCGTGGGTCCGCTTTCGGAAGCTTGACGCAGAGGCGAGATCCGCGAGACACGCGAAAGGAGAACCAGCAGGGGAACCTGCCGTCATCTCAGCCCGAACTTCAAATGGAACTGGGAGAACCCACACAAGAGCGCACCATTGGCGAGTCCCGTTTTGAAAATTGGGAGCAAGATTTCCCTTCCCCAGAATGCACCGCTCCTCGCTTTGCTTTCGCGTCCTTCGCGGATATCACCTCCGGGTCCGCGTTGAGTTTGCAGACCGGATTTGAACCGCTAATCCGCGCTTATCTGCGCTGATAAGAATTACGGCCGAGCACTGCAATGCACCAGACGTCCAGGTCCTTCTGGTCCGCTTTCTTTTCCATCAGCGCGGATTAGCGATGATTAGCGGTTCATTCACTTCCGAAGCCAGGCGGAGGCGAGCTTCCAGCAACGGTTTGCCTTTCGGACCAGCTCCTTGCTTGCGTTGCGTCGGGAAATTTGCGATTTCAACTCCTGCCGCATGACCGCCAATGTCCGCATCCACGATCTTCCTGCGCAGGACCGCCCGCGCGAGCGGCTGGCTGCGCACGGCGCGGAGAAGCTCTCCAACGCGGAGCTGATCGCCATCATTCTGCGCACGGGAATGAAGGGCATGTCCGCCATTCACATCGCGGAACAGCTGCTCCACCAATTCGGTTCCATCGGCGGACTTGCCCGCGCTTCTCTTGACGAGCTGCGCAAGATCAAGGGCGTGGGCCGCGACAAGGCCGTGACGTTGAAGGCGTCGTTTACTCTCGCGCGAAAAATGGCGGACGAACTGCGCCATGAAGCGCCGTTGCTCGACACGCCGGAACGCATCGCCGAGTTGCTGCGCGAGGACCATCGGCACGCGCAGGCGGAGACGTTTCAAGTGGTGCTGCTCAACACCCGGCGGCGCTTGATCAAGGTCGAGACTCTTTCTCAAGGAACGCTGGACACCATCCTCGTTCATCCGCGCGACGTGTTTCGTTCCGCGATCACGTCCAACGCCGCGTCCATCGTCATCGTTCACAATCATCCTTCTGGCGATCCGACTCCTTCGGATGCGGACATCAAGGTGACGCGCGATTTGATCCGCGCCGGGCAGTTGCTGAAGATCGAGGTGATGGACCACGTCATCCTCGGCTGCGCGACGACGGAGCGGCCGAAGGAATATGCTTCGCTGCGCGAACTCGGCTATTTCTATTCATGATTCATCCCACCGCCGTCATTCATCCGAAAGCCCAGGTCGATTCCACGGCCACCGTGGGTCCGTACGTGATCATCGATGAAGGCGTGAGCGTCAGCGCGCAATGCGTCGTCGGGCCGCATGTGCATCTTACGGGACACACCACGATTGGCGCGGGCAACCGGTTTCACGCTGGCTGCGTGATCGGGGACGAGCCGCAGGATTTGAAATACAAGGGCGACCCGACCCGCGTCCGCATCGGGGAGAGCAACGTCTTCCGCGAGCATGTGACGGTGAATCGTTCCAGCAAGCTGGAGGAGGACACGGTCATCGGATCGAACTGTCTCTTCATGGCGAACAGCCATGTCGGCCACAACAGCGTCGTCGGCAATCACGTCATCCTCGCCAATGGTGCGGCGCTCGGCGGCCATGTGGTGGTTCATGACCGCGTGTTCATCTCCGGGAATTGTCTCGTGCATCAGTTCTGCCGCATCGGAACCCTCGCGATGATGCAGGGCGGGACGGGCATCAGCATGGACCTGCCGCCGTTCTGCATCGCCCATCAGGTCAACGAAATGGCCGGACTGAATGCCGTCGGCCTCCGGCGGGCGGGGATTTCCAGCGCCGACCGGATCGAGGTGAAGCGGCTGTATCACCTCCTGTTTCGCAGCGGCATGAAGTTCAGCAAGGCCGTGGACGAGGCGCGCAAGATCGCGATCAGCCCGTCGGCCCAGACGCTGGTGGAGTTCGTGGCCACGCCGAGCAAACGCGGTTATTGCCCGGACACGGGCCTTCGCCCGGCCTCTTCTGGTGGTGGTGCGACAGAATGAACCACTGTTCAGATGAACTGTAACTGCCATTGACTAACCGGCTGACCTTCCCTATTACCAACCCAGTCGAAACTGAGAACCAATTTTAAAAGAAACTTTATGCCACCTAAAGCCGAAAAAGCCGTCGTAGCCGAAAAAGCCGAGAAGGCTCCCACCGAAGCCGTGAAACTGTCCCCCGCCCGCGAACGCGATCTCGAAGCGGCGATTTCCTCCATCACCAAGGCCTATGGCGATGGCAGCATCATGCGGCTCGGCGTGGCCCAGGCGCTGCGGAAGATTGAGGTCATTTCCACCGGCTCGCTGGCCATCGATCTGGCGCTGGGCGTCGGCGGTGTGCCGCGTGGGCGCGTGGTCGAGATTTACGGCCCGGAATCCTCCGGCAAAACGACGCTGATGCTCCACATCATTGCCAACGCCCAGAAGGCGGGCGGGCTGGCGGCGTTCATCGATGCGGAACATGCGCTGGACCCCGGTTACGCGAAGAAGCTCGGCGTGAACTTGGACGACCTGCTCGTCTCGCAGCCGGACAGCGGTGAAGAGGCGCTTTCGATCTGCGAGACGCTTGCGCGTTCCAATGCGCTGGATGTGATCGTGATCGATTCCGTGGCCGCGCTGGTGCCGAAGGCGGAACTCGAGGGCGAGATGGGCATGGCGACGATGGGCATGCAGGCGCGTCTGATGAGCCAGGCATTGCGCAAGCTGACTGCGCTGCTCAGCAAGTCGAAGACGACGTGCATCTTCACCAACCAGCTTCGCGAAAAAGTCGGCGTGATGTTTGGCAGCCCGGAAACCACGCCCGGCGGCAAGGCGCTGAAGTTCTACGCCAGTGTCCGCATCGACATCCGCCGCAAGGAAGCCATCAAGGATTCAGCCGGAGCCGTGCTCGGCCATCATGTGAAGGTGAAGATCGTGAAGAACAAGGTCGCCCCGCCGTTTGTGGAGGCCGAGTTCGACATCATCTTCAACCAGGGCATCAACAAGGAGGGAAGCATTCTGGACGTCGGCCTCGCCAATGGCGTGGTGGACAAGAAGGGAGCGTGGCTCCAGTTCAATGGCGAACTGATCGGCCAGGGCAAGGACGCCGCCCAGAAGACGCTCGTCGAGAAGCCGGACGTCGCGCAGAAGATCGTGGACGCCATCCTGGCGAAACGCGCCGCCGCCGCCGAACTGGCTGCAACCTGAAGCAGCCGCAGGCTTTGAATGGAGAGGGTGCAGCGCAGGCTTTCGAGCCTGCGGGCTCACGGGGCATTCCTGTCCCGTGTTTTGTTTATGATGAACTGGTGACTGGAAAGTCACCTGAACCCGCAGCCAGGAACGTCTGCGTTACTCGCTCCGCAGCCAGAATGTGCCGGAGTGACAGGATGAGAGGATGACAACGGCCCACGCAGGCTTCTTCCCACCCTGAAAATCTTGTTCCTCCTGTCTGAAACCTTCTACCCGAGATCAGGCCGCAACGAACTGGAAGTAGGAGAGTCCCTTGAATTCCTTCTCTTCCAGCAGTGCGAGAGTTTCGTCGCATTTCTCCGGATGGCTCAGGAGCAGTTCGGGCAGGGTGTCGGACCAGCGTTTGTTCAGCGGTTCGCCGTGGCACTCGCAGATGTGCTGGCAGAAAATCTTGGTGGCGTCGGCCAGAAGAATATAGCAGTCCGCGTTGGAGGCGTAGCGTTCCTGACCGAAACGCGGCGCGCTCTCGCGGGCGTTCTGGAGCATCTTGCACGCGCTCGTGATGATGAGCCTCGCCTTGCTGAAATTCTTTTCGACGTCAGTCATGTTGATTTTGGTAAAATGTTTGGCTGCGCGCACTGTTTCTGACCTCGGCCTGCCACGGTTGTTCATCACGTCCCCGGCTGCCTTCTGGCGATTTGCCATGTCCTCATCTGACGCGAGCGCAGTGACAGGCGCAACGGGGAGTTATCCAAAGTTCTTCGCAGCTAATTCACAGGGTTATTCCCAACGTGAACCCACGTGAATTGTTGAACATGAACTGGGTGGATGCTTCGCGGTGCAAACATGAGAGACTTGCTGCCCTGCCCTGGCTTCGGCCTCTCTGGAGAAATGAACTCTGCAATCTCAGGCATGGCAACGGGCCTTTGCCCTGCGCGGGTTGAAGTTAAAAATTTCTCAGCAAAACGCGAGGCGTGCCGATAGCTGAACTTGTAGTGAACTTGAAACGAAACAAAGAACGAGTCCGGTTAGCAGCAGGGGCGATGAGTAGTCGTTTGCTGCGGCCAGCCATCAACCGCAATACACCATGAAAAAAATTAAAACACCCGTAGTCCTCGGCCTGCTGTTGACGCTGGCCGGCAGCGCCACCCAAGCGGTGCGGGCAGAGGACAAGCCCTCCACGCCTGCTGCAACAGCGCCGGCCACACCAGCGAAACCGGTCCAGCAGCAATTGGCCGGCACGGTAAAGGCAGTCGATAAGTATAATAAAACCATCACGCTTCAGGTCGGTGATCTGACATACGTGCTTCAGGTCGCAGACAGCACTCAGGTGAGCAACAAGGCTGGCAAGCAACAGAACATCACGGACGTAGTCGTCGGTGAAGAGCTCAGTGTGAATGTCCAGCTCCGCCAATTGCCCAATGGCCAGGTCGAAATCGCCCTTCTGAGCGTCCAGCGTCAGGAGACGGCTGAGGCTCAAGGCCGGCATGGCAACAAAGGTCGTGGCCACGGCAAGAACGTTACTCCCTTCGGCAATAATTCAAACGGGTCCAGCATAGATGGCCGGCCGCGAGGGCCGCAGCAGCCGCCTGTTTCAGTTCATTTCTGATCTGACTTCGACACGGTGCTTGCAAGGAAGGCGAGCACACTTGGGCAAAGGAATTGCCGTTCAACCATTCCGCCCCGCCGGCCCACACCGCGCGGGGCGTTTCTATTTTGGAGGGATGAGTGAGGTGCGCGTCAGCGAATTCGTCTGCTCGCATGTTTGCAATATGGAGAGGGCGGTGTGGCAAATGGATTCTTCGACCACGGTTCAGAGACCGCTCAGATCGTAACCTCCTTGATGTGAGGTATTGATGAACGGGAGGGATTCTGCTTTCGTCTATAAACCCATGCGCAAGCTCTTCAGCAACCAGCCTCGTGCCGCATCGCGTGCAGTTTTCTGCACGGCGATCCTGTTCGTTGCCTTGCTCGGCGGGCTGATTTCCCCTGCGACTGGCGCGACAAAATCTTCCTCCGCGAATTCCCGGCTCGAAGCCCCGGAACGCGCGATGGGTCTGCTCCATGACCAATGTCTCTCGTGTCATAACGAGGAGAAGAAAAAGGGCGGGCTGTCCCTGCACTCGCGCGCCGCGCTGCTCAAGGGCGGCGACAGCGGCAAAGCCGTCAACAGCGGCAGGCCGGACACGAGTCTCCTGTTTCAAGCGCTCCTGCCGGATGCCGACCCGCACATGCCGCCGAAGAAACAGCTCTCGACGAATCAGATCGAAATCGTCCGGCGCTGGATTGCGGGAGGCGTGAAGTGGGACGAAGCCGCCTTGCGCGGCGAGAAGCGGGTTCGCGAAGTGAAGCTTGAATCTTTGCCACTTGGACACACGCCTTTGTTGGCCGTGGCGCTTGCGCCGGATGGTCGGCTGCTGGCGATTGGGCGCGGCCAGCGCATCGTGGTTCACGACACGCTCGCTGCCAACTTCCCGGTTGTGGCCGATTTCGAGGCGCATCGCGATGCCGTGCGCGCGCTGGCCTGGAGTCCGGACGGACGCACCTTGGCCAGCGGCGCGTTTCGTGAGCTGACCTTGTGGGACACCAATGCTTTCAAGGCAAGCTGGTCGGTGCGCACCGGCTGGGTCGGTCGCGTTACGGCGCTGCGCTTCAGCGCCTACGGCGGCGCGCTGGTCGCGGCGGACAGCGCCGTTGCGGAGAGCGGCTGGGTTCGGCTCTTCACTGCGGATTCCGGCAAGGCGACAGCGGCGTGGATCGCGCACGCGGATTCCATCTCGGACCTCGCGATCAGTCCGGATGGCGGGATGCTCGCGACGGCGGGCGGCGACAAGGTGATCAAGCTGTGGGAGATGATTTCGCAGCGTGAGATCGCCCGGCTCGAAGGCCACATCGGCGCGGTCTCGGGGCTGGGCTTTAATACGAACGGCACGGAGCTGGTGAGCGTGAGCGGGGACAAGCAGCTCAAGGTCTGGGACGTGAAGACGCGTGAGAGCACGCTGACCATTGGCGGACGCAAGCATGGTTTCAACGCGGCGGCGTGGTCGGCGAATGGCGGCACGGTGGTCGCCGTGGATGACGGTGGCGGGATGGTTTCCTTTAAGAACTTCAAACGTCACACCGGCGAGCAGAGTTCCGCGACGGCGGATGAGAAGCAGTTGGGCCGCTGGTCCGAGCCGCTGCATTCCGTCGCCGTGAGCGCGGATGGCAAACGCGCTTTTGCTGGTGGTCAGGATGGCTTGGTGTACGCCGTGAACAGTGAAGGCAAGCTTCTCGCCACACTGCGACGGGTTGAGAGCATGAATGAGGCTCCTTCCCCTAGCAGCAGCCGAGGTGACGAGGCTCCAATCGCGACCAAGAAGTCCAAGTCCAAGAAAGATCAGAGCCTCCTGACGTCGGCTGCTACGAGTGAACGCGTGCGCGTGGTGGCCGAGGGTTCGTCTCCATCCTTCGTCCGCGACGTCATGCCGCTGCTGGCGAAGGCGGGCTGCGCCGCTGGTTCGTGTCATGCGAAGGCGGAAGGGCAGAACGGCTTCAAGCTCTCGGTCTTCAACTACGATCTAAAGTCGGACTTTGCCGAGATCGTGAAGGAAGATCGCGGGCGGCGCGTGTTCCCGGCGGCGCCCGGGGAAAGCCTGCTGCTGCTCAAGCCCACGCTCGCGGTGGAGCACGGCGGCGGGCAGCGCATCGAGCCTGGATCGCCGACGCACGAGACGTTGCTGCGCTGGATTCGCGGCGGGATGATCTATCAGCACACGAACGAGCCCGCGCTGGTCCGCGTGGAGGTGGAGCCGCGCGAACAGCGCTACAAGCCGGGCGCGAAACAGCCGCTGCGTGTCACGGCGCATTACTCGGACGACACGACCCGCGACGTGACCGCGCTGGCGGACTATTCCGCAAGCGACAAGGAAATCGCCGCCGTGGACGAGGCGGGCGTTGTGCGCGTCGGACGGCTCAGCGGCGAGAGCGCGGTGGTCGCCCGTTACATGGGGTTCGTCGATGCGGCGCGCATCACCATCCCGGCGGAACGGCTGCTGCCGGAGGAGCGTTACGCCGCGTTGCCGAAAAACAGTTTCATCGACGACCTGGCGTGGACTCACTTCCGCAAGCTGGGCCTGTTCCCGAGCGAGCCTTGCACGGACGCCGAGTTTCTCCGCCGCTCCACGCTGGATGCCATCGGCGTGCTGCCGACGGCGGACGAGGCGCGGGCGTTCCTCGCGGACAACAGTCCGCGCAAGCGCGAGGCGTGGATCGAACATCTCCTCGCGCATCCCGCCTACGCGGATTTCTGGGCGAACAAATGGGCGGACCTGCTGCGGCCGAATCCTGATCGGGTCGGAGTGAAGAGCGTGTTCACGCTCGACCAATGGCTGCGCGAAAGCTTCCGCGCGAACAAGCCTTACGATCAGTTCGCGCGCGAGATTCTGCTCGCGGAGGGGAACAATCATCGTGACGGACCGGCGGTCATCTATCGGGACCGTCGTGAGCCGTCTGACCTGACGACGATGTTCAGCCAGCTCTTCCTCGGCGTGCGGATGGAGTGCGCGAAGTGTCATCATCATCCGAACGAGAAATGGAGCCAGGACGACTTCTACCAGTTCGCGGCCTTCTTCGGCACCGTGAAGCACAAGGGCGCGGGACTCTCGCCGCCGATCTCCGCCGGCAACGAAACGGTTTACTTCGCGCCCGGCGGAACCGTGCGACATCCGCTCACCGATGAAGTGATGAAGCCGCGTCCGCCGGATGGAGCGGTGATCGAGAATGCCACGACCGATCCGCGCCGCGAACTCGTGGCGTGGCTGACGGCGGAGAAGAATCCGTTCTTCGCCCGCGCGGCGGTGAACCGCGTGTGGGCCGGGTTCTTCGGACGCGGGTTCGTGGATCCGGTGGATGATTTCCGCGTGTCGAATCCCGTGGTGAACGAGCCGTTGCTCGACGCGCTGGCTGCGGACTTCGCCGGTCACGGCTACGACATGAAGCATCTCATGCGGACCATTCTGCAATCGCATCTCTATCAGCTCAGTTCCGCACCGAACGAATGGAACCTGACGGATACAAAAAACTTCTCACGTTCACTGCGCCGTCGGCTGCCGGCCGAGGCGTTGCTGGACGCGGTCGTGGATGTGACGGGCGTGCCGGAGGAGTTCAACGGCGTGCCGCCCGGCGCGCGCGCGATGCAGACGTGGAGCTACAAGATCGGTTCGCACTTCCTCGACGCCTTTGGGCGACCGAACTCGAGCAGCGACTGTCCCTGCGAACGCGACCTGCGCACGAGCGTCGTGCAGTCGCTGCACATGATGAACTCGAAGGCGCTTCAGGCGAAGCTGACGCAAGGGACGGGCCGCGCGGCGACGCTCGCGGCGAGCACGCGTCCGCCGGAGGACATCGTGACGGAGCTGTATTTCACGCTGTTCAACCGTCCGCCAACGGAGGCGGAGTTGAAGACGGCCACGGCCGCCTTTGCCGTGAAGGACGCGACGCGCCAGACCGCAACGGAGGATGTCTTCTGGGCGCTGCTGAACTCGGCGGAGTTTGTGTTCAACCATTGATTGAAAATGAGGCTCGTTTCGTCGAAGGTTGGCCAAAGCCACAGGGACAATCGAAAGGTCAGGCAACAGACATGAACATCACCTTGACGCCAGAGTTGGAACGGTTCGTCAGCGACAAGATTCGCGCGGGACAGTTCCGCAGCGCCGACGAGCTCTTTGAAAGCGCGCTGAACATTCTACGCGACCAGGAGAGCCTCACGCCGGCGGACATTGCGGAGCTGCAGCGAGAAGTCGCCATTGGAACCGAACAGTTGGACAGAGGCGATTCCGCGACATGGGACGCGGAGGCGATGAAGGCGAGGCTAACCAGCAGCTTGGCCGCGAATGACCTGAGGACATGACATGAGTTTCATTAAACGTAACTGCGCCGGCTTCTCCCGCCGCGACTTCATTCAGCTCGGTCTCGGCGGGACGCTGGGGCTGGGCTTCA
>Ga0163144_10028985_pt1 | contig 10647 bp, 11 predicted proteins | sample OliLak19BULKMAT1_FD_123175 | JGI IMG/M metagenome (GOLD analysis project Ga0163144, IMG submission 123175) | Freshwater microbial mat bacterial communities from Lake Vanda, McMurdo Dry Valleys, Antarctica - Oligotrophic Lake LV.19.BULKMAT1 | ecosystem: Environmental > Aquatic > Freshwater >...
AGGCCACAAACGCCGACCGCTTCATAGCGAATGCGCGTATTGCCGCGTGAGCTTTCCCATGCAAACGCTTTCAACGCCTTCAACGCGACCATGAAATGGCCCAGGCCAGACGGTGCTTGTGCGGTAGTCGCCAACCACATCGGCGCACCCATTTCGGAGCTGATGGCCTGAGCGATCTCGCCCAATCTGGCTGAATACAGCGCAATGATCTTCTCGAGGATCGCGACGCGCTCATCCACGCTACTGTTGCTGTAACCATCGAACGCGGCGCGCGCGGCCAGAATGGCTTTGACCGCGTCGGCTTCGCCGCCCAGTGAAATGGTGGCGATGGCTTCTTCGGTGGCGGGATTGATCACGTGGTGGTCGCGCGGGGCGACGGGATCTATCCAAGCGCCGTCTATGTAAAATTGCCTGCGTGCGATCATCGCATTTCTCCCGGAAGTGAGAACGGCCGGCTCGCGCAGGCTTCGTCCATGTTTGTGTAACTGATACCGGATAGGAGATTCGATCGCGGTCATCCGAGTATACGGCGTGATCCTCTGGCACGCGAGGACCGGCCTGAACCTCTGCGACCCTCACCGGCACGCACCCGTTGGAGTCATTGATCACGCACGCGAGTGTTGGTGCATGCGCCAACATGGGCGCCACGCTTCTTCTTCGCACCCAGATCATCTTGACCGACAATGCCTTCGCCGAGATGGGCCTGTGGCGCGTCGCGAAGCCGCTGCCGGGCTCGAAGCATTCGTTCAAGTACCGGTTGGCGTATGTGGTGGATCAGCCGTGCGTGCTGCGCTAGGACGACGAAGCGGGAAAGGGTGATCATCGGCATCTTGGCACCGCCGAGCGGCCGTATCGCTTCACGACGCCCGACAAGCTGACTGCCGACTTTCAGGCGGATATCGAGAGGTGGAACGATGAAAACCGTAACGCTTGAAGTGCGCACCGCGCACGATGCGATGGCCGGCTTCGCGCAGACGTGGAAGCGTGGCAAGGCCGACGCGCCGGCGCGCATTGTCTTCGATACGCCGGAACTGTTGTGGCGCGTACTCACTGCGAAGCGTTGGGAGCTGCTCAAGACGCTCTGTGGCGCGGGCCCCGTCTCCATTCGCGAGGCCGCGCGGCGCGTAGGTCGCGACGTGAAGGCCGTGCACGGCGACGTCACGGCGTTGCTCAACGCCGGCATTCTCGATCGGCATGAGAGCGGCGGTATCGTGTTTCCCTTCGAGGCGATTCAGGTGGACTTCACGTTGCGAGCCGCATAGCGACCACGTAAACGCCACTCATTCGCTGAGCCAAGATGACCATAGTCGTTGACCATGGTATTGTAGATCATGTCCACCGACCCCATCGAATCCATCGCGATCTCCGAGTTCAAGGCCACCTGCCTCGCCGTACTCGAACGCGTCCGTCGCACCGGCACCTCGGTGCTGGTAACGCGCCGAGGGGTGCCGGTGGCCGAGATCAACCCGCCGTCGGCCGCTGCGGTCGGCACGGATTGGATTGGCTCCATGAGTTCGAGCGGCACCGTCGTCGGCGATCTCGTCGCGCCCATCGCCAGCCACGAATAGAAGGCTCGCGCCGTGAAGCTGCTGCTCGACACGCATATCTGGCTTTGAGCACTGCTCGATCCCGATCGGCTCTCCGCGTCCGTGCGCGCCGCTTTACAGTCGAGCGAGAACGAGCTGTGGTTGTCGCCCATCAGCGTCTGGGAAGCGACGCTGCTCGCCGAGCGTGGGCGGGTGCGCGTAGCATCGGATGCCACAACGTGGGTGCGGCAGTTGCTCGACGCGATGCCACGACGCGAGGCGCCGGTCACGAATGACATCGCGATCATGAGCCGGCAGCTGACGCTCACGCATCAGGATCCGGCCGACCGATTCCTGGCCGCGACGGCGTGCGTGTTGGGGCTGACGCTGGTGACGGCGGACGAACGACTGCTCGGGTGCACGGAGTACGACGTGCTGGCGAACCGGTGAGGAATCACGTCGTCACTTCGATCCTGAGCGTCGCGCAGGGAGCGGCGAAGTGATCGACGTTCGCGAGAATCTCCAGCGCATGCTTGGCGCGGCCTACACCATCCAACGCGAACTCGGCGGCGGCGGGATGTCACGCGTCTTTCTGGCGCGCGACGAGTCGCTGGGTCGCGATGTGGTGCTCAAGCTGCTGATGCCGGAGCTGGCGAGCACGCTCAGCGCCGAGCGGTTTACGCGCGAGATCAAGCTGGTGGCGAGTTTGCAGGAGTCGCCCATCGTGCCGGTGCTGGCGGCGGGGCAGACGGCCGACGGGCTGCCGTGGTTCACGATGCCGTACGTTAGCGGCGAGTCGCTGCGTGCGCGCCTCACGCGGATTGAAAAGGCTGCGGGACTCGATTCCGGCTGTACCGCCTGGCCGATCGCGCGCTGGGTGGCATGACACGTTCGGGATTGGCACCGGGGGCAGGCATCGTCACTCCGGGCGCGAATTTCAGTGGTTCGCACGGAGGGACTGCCGCGTTCGTGAAGGGGCGCGTGACCCAGGTGCCGCTGGACTCGATTGAGGGGTTGTCGCCCAGAGATTCCGCGTCGTTGGCGGTAAATATCTCACGCTTGGCCTCGGGGTTGACCGATGACACCGTCGCGACTTTTCGCGGCCTGCCGTTTGTCGTACTGCGCGCCTATCGCGGCAAGCTGGCCGACCAATCGTTGGTCGTGGCCACCTTGGTGCGCCGCGTGAACCAGGAGGACGCACCGCGCGAGGAGCGTCTGGTGATGGTGATTGATGGAGATCTGGCAACACCGGCCGCCTGGACTATCGGCTGGCACGAGCGCGCATCAGGCAACGAGGATGAATTGGTCGTATCCGAACCACTATTGGCGTTCCAATTAGCGGGCAGTACGCGCGTGCATCTTCTATTTGGGAGAGACGACAGCGAGGCGCTGAGCGCGGCCATGCTCGTGCGCGCTGGCTGGGTGCGACCGGTAGCAGAGCTGTGACGGTTTGATACTGGGGGTCAGCGTCAATCGACTCTGACCCCGGTTTTTTCACAGGTGGTGCCGACGGCGCCACGCCCTTTTATTGACAGCGCGGCCGGATTGACTTAGGATTCCCTCAGCTAGCTATACCTAGCTAGAAAGGTAACTCCTATGACACGACAGAGAAACGACATCCTTCAGGGCACGCTCGCCCTCCTCGTCCTCAAGACACTCGCCGCGCATGGGCGCATGCACGGTTACGCGATTACCGGCCACATCCAGCGAGCCAGCGGCGAACTGCTGCGGGTCGAAGAAGGATCGTTGTATCCAGCGCTGCATCGCATGGAACACGACGGTTGGGTCCAAGCCGATTGGGGCACCACCGAAAAGAATCGGCAGGCGCGCTTCTATTCGCTGACGGCGGACGGCGAACACCAGCTCGCACAGGAACAGGAAAGTTGGGATCGCCTCACGAACGGCGTGACCGCCGTGCTGAAGTTCGTGTAGCCAATTCGCCTGGCGCGTCTGGCCTCACCGTTCCTGGCGCGAGCCAGCCCTGACAACCGCCTCGCACTCCAATAGCTGGAACAGCCACACCCCCGCACTCGAGCACTCTCATGGCCTGGTATTCGCGCGCCCTCAATCTGTTGCGCCCCAATCGCGTTTCGCGTGATATCGATCGTGAGATGTCATTCCACGTAGCGGAACGCGCCGATGATCTCGTGAACGCCGGCATGAATCCCGCCGATGCCAAACGCGAAGCACAGCGACGATTTGGCCATCGGAGCTCGTTGCGCGAAACAACGCGCGATGCCGACATGTTGATTTGGCTTGAGTCGTTCATGAGTGACCTGAAACAAGCATCGCGCGCGTTGCGTGCGAGCCCCGGCTTCACAGTGGTCGCCGTTGTTTCGCTCGCACTCGGCATTGGCGCGAACACAGCCATCTTCAGTTTGATCAACGCCGTGTTGGTGCGCGCACTGCCTGTCGAACATCCTGAACAACTCGTTACGGTTGCAAGTGATTCCTACGGTGCGGAATTGAATTATCCGCTCTGGGAAAAACTGCGTGACTCCAAAACCGGGCTTGCATCGTCGGCTGCGTACTCCAGCACTGAGTGGGATTTGTCGAGCGGGGGGCAGGTACGCATCGCGAAAGGCGACTGGGTGACTGGCGATTATTTCTCCACGCTGGGCGTCAATTCCGCCGCTGGCCGTCTCATATCGAGCACCGAAGACACGAACGGCTGTGCACCGGTAGCCGTGCTGGGTTACGGCTTCTGGCAGAGTGAATACGGCGGCAGTAGTTCGGCGATCGGCAAAAGCATTTCGCTCACCGGAAGATCATTCACAATTGTGGGCGTCGCCGCGCAAGGGTTTTTCGGTGCGGCAGTGGGTCGCGTGGTGCAGGTGTACGCACCACTCTGTGCACAGGAAGGTATTGCTACCGGCAGCCTTGATGACCTTCGCCACATGTGGTTTCTGAGTTTCATCGGACGGCTCGCGCCCGGTACGTCACTGACGCAAGTCAACACCAATGTTGCTGCAGCAATGCCCTCCATTCTCGAAGCGGGGCTGGCGCCCGACGAATATCAGGATGCGCTCAAGAATCTGAAAGCACACCGGATTTCGTTGGCCGAAGGAGTGACCGCACTGTCGTCGCTCCGCCAAACGTATTCAAAAGCGTTGCTGGTGCTGATGATCGTGGTGAGCCTGGTGCTGCTGATTGGCTGTGCCAACGTGGCGAATCTGCTTCTTGCTCGCGCCGCTGCCCGCGAACGCGAAATTGCAGTGCGATTTGCGCTGGGTGCCAGTCGTATCCGCGTCATTCGCCAGCTGTTGACGGAAACCATGTTGTTGACCGCGCTTGGTGCTGTTGCCGGACTGTTGTTCGCGAAGTGGAGCAGCAGCTGGCTTGTACAACTGTTGTCTTCCGGCAGAACCACTGTTGGTCTCGACCTACCAATTGACGGACGTGTTCTGCTGTTCACAACGGCCGTTGCAACGTTGACGGGTTCGTTGTTCGGCCTCGCACCGGCGTGGCGCGCCACACGGACGAATCCACAGGAAGCCATACGCGCCAACGCGCGTGGCATCGCATCGGGACACTCGAGATTCTCTGCGGGGAAAGCCCTCGTAATCGGACAGGTCGCGCTCTCACTGGTGCTGGTTGTGGTAGCGGGACTTCTGCTCGGTACATTCAACCGATTGTCGAGTATGAATCCAGGCTTTGTCAGCGAGAACGTACTGCTTGTCAGCGCCAACGTGCAGAATGCGGGCTTCGGACAGGATCAAGTCAAACAATTCCCCGAAGATTTGATGCAACGCATTCGCACCATTCCCGGTGTAGCATCGGCCAGTGCGTCAGAGATTACTCCGATCAGCGGAAGCTCGTGGAATGGAATGATGGCCGTACCTGGTTTCACGCCGACATCGCCGAAGGAATCCATGGTGTACCTGAACCAGGTCACGGGCGACTATTTCAAGACGCTTGGCACGCGTATTCTGGCGGGGCGTTCATTTGATGGGCGTGATCGCGTTGGCACGCAAAAGGTGGCGCTGATCAACGAGTCAACGGCGCGAAAGTTTTTCGCAAATCAGAACCCGGTCGGCCAACAATTTCGGCTGCCTTCTCCGGGACAAAAGGCGGAGGCTGTTCCCGCAATCGAGATCATTGGCGTCGTCGAGGATGCGAAGTATTTGTCGCTCAAGGAAGCACCGCGTGCGGTCGCGTATCTGGCTATGAACCAGAGTGATGAGTTGCGCCCCTTCATGAGTTTCGAAGTGCGCAGCACAGGAAATATGCAGGCGCTTACGTCAGCGATTATCGCACTGGCCGTGCAATCCAGTCCACGCATTCTGCTCAGTTTCAAGAAGTTGGACGATCAAGTGGCCGAGTCACTCACGCGCGAACGCCTGTTGGCAACACTGTCGGCATTTTTCGGTGTGCTCGCGCTGCTGCTGGCGATGATTGGCCTGTACGGAACGATATCTTACGGCGTATCGCGCCGTCGCAATGAAATTGGTATTCGTCTGGCACTGGGCGCCGAACGCGCGAAGGTGTTGCGAATGGTGTTGGGCGAAGTCGCGCGCCTGTTATCGATTGGCATCGCCATTGGTTTGGCCGGAGCCATGGCTGGTTCACGTTACGTCGCATCGTTCCTCTATGGCGTCAAGCCGAACGACGTGATGACACTGGTGTGGTCGGCCGCGGCGCTTACGACCGTCGCGTTACTGGCGGGCGCTATCCCCGCGTGGCGCGCGGCCCGCCTCGACCCAATGCTTGCGCTCCGCGAGGATTGATTGGGTCATCTCTTGCGCCAATGATCGCTTGAGCTGAGCGCGCTGCGCGCCATTTCTCGGCGCGCAGCAACACGTTTCCTCAACTTCCGCCAGTCCTTCATTTTCCCTTCGCGGCCTTGGCTTCGAGCTGCGCTTTGTATTTGCCGCTGGCAAAAATTGCGACTTCGACGCGACGATTCTTCGCTTGCCCTGCTTCGGTGCGATTGTCGGACACAGGCGCAGCTTCACCGTTGCCGTCACTCTTGAGACGTTCGAGCAACACACCCTGGCTCGTGATATACGCAGCCGTCGCACGCACGCGTCGGAACGAGAGGTCCTGATTGTAGGCGCTCGTGCCCAATGAATCGGTGCGTCCCACAATAAGCAGATCGCTGCCCGGATACTTATCGAGGATTTTCGCCAGCGTTTTGAGATTCTTGGTTGATTCGCCCAGTACGCGGTCCGAATCGAAGTCGAACAGAAGGCCAGTTGAGAACGTGACCTGAATGCCCTCACCCACGCGCTCAACCGTCGCGTTGGGAATATTCTGCGCCAATTCCTTGGCTTGTTGATCCATCTGATGACCAATTACTGCGCCAACGGATCCACCAACTACGGCACCAAGAATCGCGCCCCTCGCGGTACTGCCATTGGCGCGCCCAATGAGACCACCGGCGGCGGCTCCGGTAGCAGCGCCAATGATGGCGCCCGTTTCCTTGCTGTTCGTGGACGCGCAGCCTGACACACGTAAGAGTGTGAGAAGTGCGGCAGCTAATACGGAAGCACGCTGATATCGGAGCATGAGGCCGAGAGTTAGAGAAAGAAGACAAGCCCGGCCGGGCAATTCTATGTTTGGCCATGAGGTCGTAGGTGTGCGCGCGCGAATGGTTCCGTCAGACAGCGCAGCGATACGGAACCCGTAACGTTTTTGGGATTGTTGTCACAGTGTTGCGGAATCGATTTGGCACTACATGATTCTCAGTCGTCAAACTTTTCAGGCATGTAAAGCATTCAAAAATGCCCTGTGAGATCATCGGACTGTTAGAGCTCCCAGAGCATACGGATTGGCAGCGCGTACATATGATCACCAAAACGGACGCTGGTTTCACCGTCATACAGCACTACACCGGTGGTGAACCGGTTTCCGGCAGCATCGCGTAATTTGCGAAGGCCTCTGAAATCAGATGCAGTGACGGTTGCAGAGGCTTTGATCTCAACTCCAGCCAGTGCCTGAGATCCGCGCTCGATGACGATGTCGACCTCCGCGTCTTCCTTGTCGCGAAAGTGAAAGAATGTCAGCGCAGTCTCATGCCAACTGGCCTGACGTCGCAGTTCCTGAAATACAAAAGTTTCTACCAATTGACCGAGCAGGGTTCTGTCTGCGTGAAGAGCAGGGCCGTCAATACCGAGTAGTGCACAGGCCAGCCCCGTATCTCCCACATGAAGTTTCGGGGTTTTGATGAGTCGGCTCAGTCGGTTCGAGTGCCAGGGTGGCAGTGTGTCGAGTACAAAAACATGCTCAAGCAAAGTCACGTAGTCACGGATGGTAGGACGGCTGAGTTGGAAGGGGGCAGCCAGGTCGCTCACATTCTGTAGCCGAGCCGTTTGCGAGGCTGCCAAAGCAAGGAGTCGGGGAAGTGTTTCGAGGGAGCTGATTCGAGCGAGATCTTTCACATCGCGCTGTACCAATGCGTTGAGGTAGTCCTGGTACCAGGTCGCCCGCCGTCGTCCAACAGGGCGCACAAGTGCGGCGGGATATCCACCCGCCACAATTCGTTCCGCGAGATCGAGCCCCAGTCGGTCAAGTCGGCGAGTTTTGAAATCGCCGGTAAAGAGACCGTCGAGAAATCCGGGGCTGTGGCGAGCCAGCTCGCATTGGGCCAGGGGATGCAGCCGCAGAATCTGCATACGCCCTGCGAGGGAGTCAGCAAGTTTGGGCACCATCATGACATTGGCCGACCCCGTCAGCAGAAAACGTCCCGGGGTGCGATTGCGGTCAACCGTGGCTTTGATGGCGGTAAAGATGGACGGAGCCCGCTGCACTTCGTCCAGAATGGCTTGTTCCGGCAAATCGCCAACAAACCCAGCCGGATCGGATTCGGCACCGCTTCGGACGACGTCATCATCCAGCGTGAAATAGGTGTAGCCGAGCGACTCTCCAAGCTCGCGCACCAAGGTCGTTTTCCCGCATTGACGAGGCCCGTGGACCAGAACGACAGGAGAATCCAGCAGTGCCTCTTCAAGCCGGGTTTCGGCGTAGCGCGGGTACAGCGGGTTATCTGGCATTGGCTAATTGTAACTTTTAGAGCCGTCTGATCGCAACCTTTGAGTGCGTCTAATTGAAAGGTTAATGCCCGTCCAATTGAAAGGTAAGGCCCGTCCAATTGAAAGGATAAAGTCCGTCCAATTGAAAGGGTAAGGCTCGTCCAATTGAAAGGGTATGACCATGGTTCGAGGAGGTGACGACGGACACCCCGCAAACGAAAACAGCCGCACCACGCAGAATCTGTGCGCGATGCGGCTGCATTTGTACACTACCGTCGACTACATCACGACCGTTTGCAGTCCCGAAATGGTGTTCTTCAGCAAGTCGACTTTCTTTGAATCGCAACCTTTTTCAGCGTCAACCTGTTTGGTGAGTTTCGCCAGTGCCGAAGCACGTGCGGTACCGGTTGTTGTTTCGGCCTCTGAAATGGACGCGCGAATGGCACTGATTCGCTTGATACCCACACAACCTTCGCGATCCAGTTGATCGGTGTACGCGTTCGCCAACGCAAAGCTGGGCGGCCACGAAAGTTTCGGTTGTCCCTGCGCGTTCAGGTAGTCCCACTTCACCGTCTTCGCGGCATCGATTTCGTTGCGTGTGAGGAACTGGCTCGGCAGCAGGTCCACAACGTTGAGACCGCGTGCCATTTCTGAGCTCATGATTTGGCCGTTGTACCAGTACGCCGACCACGAACCACCCGAGACCATACGCGTGGAATCAACCGCGCCTCGATCGAATGACGCAATTTCCTGCGGATATTTCGGATCGCTCCAATCAAACACTGAAATACCGCCCTGATACCACGCCTGAATCATCACATCGCGATCCGGAATCGGAATCAATGACGCGTTGTGCGCGACGCAGTTTTCCTCCGAAGTCTGATAAGTGGGAATCTTGTAGTAACTCTGGAACTTGCGCTTCTTGTTTTCTATCGTGAAGATGGCGTTGGCGCCCCACTCCGGCTTGTCGCCGGCGCGGCACTTCGGTCCACCGCCACCGCCCCATTCGTCCGAGAACAACAACTTCGTACCGTCGTTGTTGAACGTGGCCGAATGCCAGTACGAGAAGTTCGAATCGGCAACGGCATCCAGACGAATGGGATTCACTGGATTCGAAATGTCGAGCAACAGGCCGTGTCCTTCGCACGCCCCACCGGCGAGTCCGAGTGCGGGATACACCGTGATGTCGTGGCACTGTCTCGTATCGGGAATCGACTGGTTTTTGTCTGGATTGGCGGCACGCGCGAACGTCTTGTTGAGCAGCTCCTGAACGTGTGGGCGAAGCGCGGCAGTATCAGTAGCCGTTGGCGTGCCCGTCCCTCCACGCGCCTTCACAACACTGTCCAACCACTCACGCGCAGTATTCGCATTCACCACCATCTCGCTACACCGGACTGCGGATGGGTTGCGATGAAACCACCACGCGACTTAGCGGTGGCCAGCGCTGTCTTTGCAGCATCGGTCTGAGACTGCGCGACCGCAGCTTCGATATCGGACTCAGACAAACCGTGCGCCGCACCTTGCTTCGGACCGGGAATTTCATTCGGGCCCGGTCGAGTATCCGGCCAACGTCCGGCGCGATCGCCGACCCCGCGAGGGCCGGTCGGCGCGCAGCGGCCTGCCCGCCGCCCGCCGCCGCGCCTCGGGGGCCGTCTGGACGGCGTGACCCGTGGGCGCCCGGTCGCCGCGGGGACCGATCGGACGCCCTGGTGGGACTGACGCGCACACCGAACGTCCCCGCGCGCGTCTCGGGGCGTCGGGGGGAGGCTCAGCGGGCCTGGTGGGCCGCGGCGGGTCGTCGTGTGGCGCCCGGTCCAGACGGTCCTCGGGTCGAGGGCGGACTCCGCGCGGCGGCGTGGGCCGCCGTCGCGGCGCGGGTGCGGAGGGGCGCGAGGATCTGGTCGAGCACGGACCGGTGCGTGATGCAGGCGACGAGGCGCATCACGCCGTGGCCGCTGGGGCACGCGAGGGGGTCGACTTCAAAGATCTGCTGCAACACCGCCGCCCATCGGCGGCTGGCCTCGGTGGGCGCCAGTCGTGGCGCGGGGACGATGGCGGGCGGCGTCTCGGCCTCGGCCGGCTCGGCCTGACGGCGCATCCCGCGGGGGCGGTTGGCATACCAGCCGTCGTACCGTGTCGTGACGTGCCCT
>Ga0163144_10028987_pt1 | contig 10646 bp, 5 predicted proteins | sample OliLak19BULKMAT1_FD_123175 | JGI IMG/M metagenome (GOLD analysis project Ga0163144, IMG submission 123175) | Freshwater microbial mat bacterial communities from Lake Vanda, McMurdo Dry Valleys, Antarctica - Oligotrophic Lake LV.19.BULKMAT1 | ecosystem: Environmental > Aquatic > Freshwater > Lake...
CGTCATACTCTTTGATGCGGGTGCGCGCCTCCACGTCCAGCACTGGCGCAATACGCTGCCGTTCCACAAAGTCCACCGTGGAGCGGCCCATCTCAAACGTGTTGTTGCGGTAGTCCGCGCGGCCGTGGAGCGCGGTCAGCGTGCCAATCAGACCCACCCGTTCATTGGTGCCGGTGAGGTGCAGGTCCCCGCGGAACTCCGCGTCCATGGTGTTGTTCTTGACGTAGATCTTGTTGTCCGCGCTGAGGTGCACGTCATAACGCAGCCACTCCTTTTCCTTGTCATACACTTTGGGAGCCAGGCGGCGGCGCTGCAGGTCTTTGACGTAGTTCTCCCAGTCCCAGGCGTCTGTGTAACGCGCCTCCTGCACGTCCACCTCACCCGTCAGCGTCATGTCATCCGGCGTGCCATCCATGCTGATGGTCCCGCTCAGACGGGACGGCAGGTAGTCCGGGACCTTGAACTTGAGGTCATAGAAGCGCTCCGTGAGCGAGATGTGCTGGATGGCAAAACCCTTGAGGAGAACCTCCGCGTGGCCCTTCATGCGGCTCTCATCCAGATTGAGGATGAGCGGATCAAAAACCACCCGGTCCCGGATGAAGGAGATGTTGGTCTCAATCTTGCGGAAGACGTGCGGGAAACCCTTCACTGCCACCATGCCGTCCGTCAGCTTGCCCTGCCCCACCAGCACCGGCAGCTCGGGTGTCCCGGTGATGCTCAGCCGCAGGCCCACGGGCCCGTAGGAGTCCTCCACGGAAGGGACAAACATCTTGGCGGTGGCCAGGTCACTGATGAGCTCCAGGTCCAGGTCCAATGCGCGGTCTGACGCCTGCCCCTTGAGCTCCACCTTGCTGCCGTCATCCGTCACCAGGATGAGCCGCTCCAGCTCCACGTGCGGGCCGTGGAAGCGGAAGGTGACATCCCCGTCACTGTGCATGGCCAGGTCCCGGAAGCTGGCCACAGAGCGCTTCAGCGCAACGTGCCCGCGGCTCTTGCCCGCTTCCTCCAGCGTTCCCTCCGCCGTGGCCACTCCGCCAAAAGTAAGTGTCAGACCTTTAGGCAGCACACCGTCACCCACCAGGTCCTGGGCGGGTCCGCGGTCCACCCGGATCTGCGCGTTGTAGGCCCAAGGCGGTTCCAGCTTCATGGTCCAATCCAGCGTGGCGCGGCCATCAAAGATGGGGCCCTGCCCTTTGATGCGGTTGCCGCCCATCATCAGGTCCAGGCCGCCGTTGCCCACCGGAATGGTCCCCCACTTGACGTCATGGACATCCAGGCGGACCGGGCCCTGCCAGTCTCCCACGGCGCCGCGCGCGTTGATGAGCGCATCAAAGGAGCCCTCCACCTCCGTACCGCTGCCCTGCAGCGCGTTGAGCTGCGCCAGCGGCATGTCCTCTATGGCGGCGTCAATCTTCAGCGCCGCGTTGGAGCGGCCAATGCTGCCCTTGGCAGTCCACGGCGCGCCTGCGCGGCTCAGCAGGACGTCATCAAAGTAGAAATGTTTCTTGTCCATGTGCGCTTTCACGCGCTCACCATCAAACTCCTGCCCGTAGAGGTTGATGGCGCCCAGCTTAAATTCCGCCTCAAACGTCAGGTCCTCCACGGTGGCGTCACCCACGGCGCCTCGGGCATCCGCACTGCCGCTGACCGGGCCGTAGAGCGGCAACGTGCGCACGTACTCCATGACGCTGCCCCAGCCCGGCGGGATGATGCTGCGCAGGTCCTCCGCACGTCCGTCCAGCTTGCGGGCATCCACCGTCACAAAGAGTGTGTCTCTTTGCGTGCGCGGCCGGCCCAGCGGTTTCCCGTCCCCGCCTTCATTGAAGTATCCGCGCCAGGAGAGTGTGGTGTCTCCCTCATACGCGGTCTTGTTCTTCAAGCCCTTCACATTGAGGAAACGCAGGACCATCTGCCGGTAGTCAAAATCTCCGTCCGCGTTGCCAATGTTGTAGCCCTGCACCGCCACGTTCTCCATCTTGGCGGAACCAAAGATGTGCGGGTCAAAATAGCTGCCTTTGACCATCACGTGCCCAACGCCGTGGCATTGCAGCTCCACCCGGGCAATGGGACTGACGGTGCTGCAATCAAACCGCTCCCCGGGCCGGGCTTCCGGGTCTGCGGACGCAGCGACGACAAAGTCCTCCTTGAGATTGAACGGCAGGTACACGTTGCCGGTGACCGTGGTCTTGCCGTCTGTGAGGCGCCCATCCAGGAAGCTGAAGTGCTTGAGGTCAAACTCCATAGCACTTTCACCGCGCGTGCTGCCCACCTGGAACATCAGGTTCTCTGATGACGCCGTGCGGAAGTTCTCGCTGAAGACCTTGAATCCGGTCACATCCGTGTGGCCAAAACCGGCAAAGCGGAACTCAGGATAAATCTGGCCCTCAAATTCCATGTCCGCATCAATGTTGAAGTCCACCCAGCTGGTCTTCATCCCAATGCCGGCCATGCCCTCACCAAAGGACGCGCCCACGCCGGTGCCGGAGAAGCGCGCGTTGACCTCCTTGAAGTCCTTGCTGAAATCAATGCGGCCCTGCGCGCGGATGTCACCTTGCGCGTAGTCACTCTGCACGCTGGTGACGTCTATCCCCGTCATGTCCGCCACAAACTGACCGGTGGAGGAACCCAGGCTGAAGAAGCCAATCTCAATCTCTTTGAGCGAGCCATCTCCCACCGCAGTGGGGTTCTTGCCGCCAAACGCTGCGCGGACGTGCGCGTTGACATCCACGGTGCCGCCCATAGGCCACAGCGTGGGAAACCAGCGCGGAAACTGGCTGAGCGGGACGTGCCCGGCCACCTCCATGTCAAACGCGGGAATCAGCGCGGAGGAGAACGGTGCAAAGCGCACAGTGCCATGCATGTTCCCGTTGACGCCGTCCAGCCGGGTGCGCGCGTCCGTGATGTTGAGCTGCTCCGGGCGCAGCAGGCCGTCCCCCTGCAGCGTGCCTTTTCCTTCCAGTGACGTGAGGTGCATCTTCTCACCGTTGGGCAGCACAATGACGCCGCGGCCAAGGTGGAACGAGCCGGCGTGAAGGTCTGACTGCTCCACGCCCAGGCGCGCACGGAAATCATGCAGCACCACCTCCACCGGGTGCTTGCCCTCCACCTTCACCCGCACCTCCAACCCGTCCATCACCAACGTGCGGACCAGCAACCGGAACAGGTTGAAATCCCGCTTCTCACCCGGGTCCCGTGGCACGTCCGGCAACGTGGGCAGACCCAGGATCTTTCCGTCACGCACGGTGAGGTTCAGGAACGGATTGTGGACGTCCATGGCGTCCACCAGCACGCTGCCCCCCAGCAGCTGCAGCGGCGCCAGCGCAATGCCCACACGCTCCACACCCGCCAGCCTTGGTGCACCTGGTCCGTCAAGCCGCAGGTCATGCAGCGTGGCGGATGGGCGCCAAGGGTCAACCTCAACGTCACCCACCATCACCAGCAGGCCCGTCTTCTCCTGCACCACGTCCTGCAGCGCATCCACCACCAACGCCTTGCCTTCCGGCGTCTGGGCAAAAAACATCATTGCCCCGGCACACGCCAGGATCCCGCCAAGCAAGAGGACAATGAAGAGCTTGCGGACCAGCAACACGTCGGGGCCTCGGCAAATGCGGCAGGGGATGCTGCCTGCGGTGGACGGGCGCTGCAAACCTTTTGCCTGCAAAACGTCCTGGCGCGCCCTGTGGGACGCCACGGGTCACGCCCACATTCCACTCATACGGATTGGGCCCTGTCCATGCGGGTCCCCAATCGAATACTGTCCCGCGCGCTTTGACGGCGTGGGGGACGGGCGGGGGCGGGAACCCGGGCGCACCTGGTGTGGTCCGGTGGGACGGTGTTGCTGGCCGGCCACACGCTCCAGATCTTTCTCCAGCTTCACACGTTGAGAGCGCAACCGTGCGGCCCATCACGCCGCAAGCCCTGGGAGGCTGAATGGCCCCGTCCGTGCTTCTTCTGTTGGCTGTCACCGCCGTCACGCCGCCCGCCGGTGAAGTGGTCCTCCCACTGGATGAATACAACCGCCTCATTGGTGAATCCCAGGCGCACGCACCGCCGCCGTCAGACCCGCCCGTTCCCTCCAGTGTCCGCCAGGCGGCCTACGTGGTGACGGCGCAGGGACGCACCGCACGCGTCAAGATGACCGCCACCGTGGACGTGCTGGCAGCAGCCGGTGTGGTGCAGCCGCTGATGGCCAACGCCGCGGCGTTGATGACGCTGAAGGTGGACGGGCAGCCGGCCGGCGCGCGCCTCTACAATGAGTATTACGCGGTGCCGCTGTCCATGGGTGTGCACACCGTGGAGATGGAAGTGGTGGTGCCGGTGGAGAGTGAGGGCCCCAGTGAGCTCTCGCTGCCCATTCCTCCCTCGCTGAGCGCGCGGCTGACGGCGGAGCTGCCCGGCAACAAGCTGAACGTGCAGATTGACGGCGTCACGGACATCAACGTCCAGCGCGGCACCAGCCAGACGCTGGTCACCGCGGCACTGCCTGTCACAGAGACACTCTCCATGTCCTGGGTGCGCCAGGGCTCGGAAGAGGACCTGGAAGAAGACGCGGAGGAAGACGTCAGCACACCGCCGGATTCAGCAACACCCGGCAAGGCGCGTGCACTGGTGCTCCACCACGTGGCGGTGGATGAGACGGTGTTGCGCGGAACGGTGCGCGCGTCGCTGACGGTACAGAAAGGCACACGCTCCCAGGTTGCGCTGACGTTGCCCAAGAACGTGGAGGTTCTGGACGTGCAGGCCACAGACCTGCGCGAGTGGAACGCCACCGTGGAAGGTGACCTCAAGAAGGTCCTGGTCTCCTTCAAGTACGGGCGCACGGGCGATGTCCCCGTCACCGTCCGCTATGAGCGCGCGCTGGGTGACAAGCGCCCCATTGACCTTCCAGAACCCATTGTCCTGGACGTGGAGAGTGAGCGCGGGTTTGTGGGCATTGAGACCGCACCCGGCGTGGAGGTGGCGCTCCAGCAGATTGAAGGCGCGGAGCGCTGGCAGGGACGGGACCTCCCCTCAGACCTCTGGTCCATGTCCAGCACACCGCTGGTGCTGGGCGTGAAATACCTGGAGCATCCGCTGCACGTCAGCCTGGCGGTCAGCCCGCGCACCAAGGTCAAGGTCACGGACACCACACTGGACCGCGCGGACTATGAAACGGTGATCAACGCCGCCGGCCGCGCGGTGAGCGCGCTGACGTACTCCGTGCGCAACCACCAGCGGCAGAACCTTGAAGTAAAACTGCCGGAGAAGACCAAGCTGCTGAGCTGTTTTGTTGGCGGGCGCCCGGTTCAACCCTCCCGCGGCACCGGCAAAACCGAGGACACGCTGTACATCCCGCTCAACCGCTCCACCGCCGCAGAAGGTGCCGGCGCCGCATTCCCGGTGGAGCTGGTGATTGCGCAGGACGTGGGCAGGCTCTGGCCGGTGACGTCGTTGGGGCTCACCATGCCTTCCACGGACGTGCAGGCCATGGACCTCTCCTGGCGCGTGTACGTCCCCGTCACCCACGCCGCGGTGGGCTTTGGCGGCAACTTCTCCACCGCCAGTGAACCCGCACGGACAGACCGCTGGATGAGCCTGCTGGAACCCGCCGTGGATGACGCATTGGCCGGCGGTGGTGGCGAGTACAGCCAGAAAGCAGCCAGCCTGGAAGGGTATGACCATTCTCAGAGTGTCAAGGCGCGCTTCCAGCCGCGCAAGGAGGACATCACGGTGGCCAGTGCGGTGCGCGTGTCCCGTCCCCTGGTTGGGCGGCGGTATGATTTCCGCGCCAACCTGCTGCGCTCGCAGTCTCCGCATGTGACGCTGACGGTGCTGGACCGGGATGCCCTCACGGGTTCCGGCTGGCTGGCTGTCCTGCTGGCCCTGGCCGGTGCGCTGCTCTGGGCGGAGCGCAAACGCGGCACCACGGGCATTTCCGCCGCCCTCCCCGTGCCGCTGATGGTTGCGGGATTAATGGTAGGACTTATTTCCGGACTCTATGTGGATCATGTGCTGACCCGCGTGCTGCTGGCCCTGCTGGCCGCACCCGCCTCCGCCGTCGCCATCCATCTCGTGGCAACGAGAAATCTGGGCCTCCGCAAACTGGGCTGGCCCATTGCGGTCATTGCGCTTGGGTTCCTGGCCATTGCCGTCTTCAATGCGCTGGTAGGCCAGACCGTGGCCGGCGCGTCCGTGTTCCTGGTGCTGGCGTACGGCCTGGCCCGCTTGCTGCGGCGGTTCTTCCTCAGACCTCCGGCGGCATCCACCGCGGCGCCGCCCAGCGGGACACCCGTCACCGGGGCTTCAACACCGTCAGGAGGTGCAGCATGAAACGCGCCCTTCTCACGCTGCTGGTCTGCGCCAACGCGTCTGCCCAGGAAGCCAACACCGTCCGCATGTCTTTGCAGGCGTATGAAGATCTCAAAGCCCGGTCCGCGCAGCAGGATCCGGATGAAGATGTGCCGGATGATGAGGGAGAAGGTGCGGTTCCGCGTGTGCTGGAAGCACGGCTTGCGGGGCAGCTCACGCGCAAGGCGCTCTCCCTTGAGCTGCGCGTCACCGTTGAGGGAACCGGCCGCGGGTGGCACGTACTGCCCATTGTGCCCTCGGACATGGCGCTGCTGGATGCCACCATCACCGGTGGCGGCACGCTGATTCTCGCAGACGGCATGCGGGCTCTGGCGTTTGCCGGGCCGGGCAAGCGCACGCTGGTGGCACACCTGTACACCTCCGGTGTGGAGGCCGGTGCGGCGCGGCAGTTGGAGCTCAACGTGCTCCCCGCCACCAGCCGGCAGATCCAGCTTGAGATTGCCAAGGGTGTGGACGCAGAGCTGACACCGGACGCACTCATCTCCATGGACCGCAGCGGCGGAAAACGCGTGCTCAAGGGTTTTGTGGCCGCCGGTGACGGTGAGCTTTCCTTGCGCTGGAGCACCGCCGGCATGCGTGATGAGGAAGCTGCACCCACGCCCGAGCGCCCCAAGCCCGCGGCCAGCAAGGAGCCCGCGCGCATCAACGTGCAGGCCAACATGCTGGCGTCCGTTGGGGAGCGGTTGCTCACCGTCTACACCACGCTGCGCTACACCATCTTCCACGCGCCGGTGTCACGCTTTGAGTGGACCGTTCCGGCAGGGGTGGAAGTGATTGGCGTGCAGGGCCGTGGCGTCACGGATTGGACCTGCTCCAGCGGCGCCGGTGAGCGCGCGTGTTTTGTTGAGCTGCCCTTCCCCGTGCAGCGCGCCTATGAGCTCTCCGTGCAGCTTGAACAACCGCTGCCCAAGGAACAGAAGACGGTGACTGTGCCGGCGCCCATTGCCAAAGGTGTGCAGCGCCAGAGCGGGCACGTGGCGGTGGAAGTGATGGGCAACGCGGAAGTCACTCCCGGCACCGGTGGCACCGCCATCCCTGGCGACGTCCGGGACCTTCCCGGAGACCTCTTTGCCGGGCAGGGCACACCCATTCTGCTGGCATTCAAGTTCAATGAAGCCGGCGTCAAGGTTGTCCTGGACATCCAACGCCGCGAGTCCGAAGAGACCAGCCCCATCAGCGTGGAACAGGCCCGCTACACCACCGTGTGGACGTCCCAGGGCAGCACCATCACGGAGGCCAGCTACCTCATCCGCAACCGCCAGCGGCAGTTCCTGGAAGTGACCCTGCCCAGGGATTCGGTCATCCAGAGTGCGTTTGTGTCAGATATGCCGGTCAAGCCGTCGTCGGACAATGATGGCAAGCTGCGCATCCCGCTTCCCAATGGGCGCGGCAGTGACGCGGAGGCCTTCCCGGTCCAGCTGGTCTACAGCCGGGACAACCAGCCGCTGCCGCCTCTGGGCCGAGTGACGGCGGAGCTGCCGGTGTTGGATTCAGAGATTGGCGCGGTTCAGCACACGCTGATCCTGCCGGACCGGCAGCACCTCTGGGCGTTTGGCGGAGACCTCAGCATTGAGTCTCCGCGCGTGGTGGATGACAGCGTCATCAACCGGCAGGGCAACAAGGGCGGGTTCATGGGTCCGCTGGGCGGCGCGCGCGGGTTTGCCAACGCCACCAATGAAGAACAGATGCAGTTTGCGGGCAACGCCGCAGAGCCCATGCAGGAGGAAGACGGCAACATGCGGGAGAGGGCCAAGAAGGACGTGGCCAAGCAGGCAGCACGCCGGCCCATGGCGGCAACGTCCAACATTGTGGCCACCCGCCGCGGCGGCGGCGTGGGAGCGGGCGCCGCCAACACCTTCACCATGCTGGCTGGGCTGGATGCCAATGACGACGATCCTGCGCCCCCACCGCCCGTTGGCAACACCGGCGTGTTGCCCGTGCGCATCCAGATTCCCAGCGGCGGAGACCGCTACACCGCACACGGCTTCTACGTGCCGCCGCTTCAAGCGCTCACGTGGCACGCGCGTATTGCCAACGGCACCACGCGCAACACGCTGCTGGGCGTCATGCTGGTGCTGGGCATCCTGATGGGCATGTCCATCATGCGCGGCAAACGCAACCTGCTCCGCCTGGGCGGCATGAACCGTGACCAGATGCTCTTTGCCGCAACCCTGGTGCTCTCACTGCTGCTGACGTTCTATTTCCGCCGGCAGATGCTGATGATGCCGGGCTTTGTGGTGCTGGGCATCCTGGGCACCTGGACCATGGCAAAGATCAAGGCGCAGCAAACGGATGAGGAGAAATCGGCCTGAATCAACAGCGGCACCGCCGGTAACAGTCACACTTTTTAAGCACGGACTTCAACGGACCATCAGACGGCGCGCCACACGGGCTGCTCCCGGCTCACCCATCCGCGCCGTCAGCTCGGTGACCGGAAACCATTGGAGCGCGTGGCTCTCACCGCTCTGCACGGGCAGTTCTCCGCCGTCACCATGGACCAGGAACCGCACATCCAGGTGCTGATGGCCCGGCTCCGTGCCCCACGCCGGAATGTCATGGACATCCACATCCAGGATGGACGGCACCAGCGTCAGGGACGTCAGGCCGCTCTCTTCCCGCGCCTCGCGCAGTGCGGTGGCCGCGGCATCACAGGCTCCGTCATCATGGCCGCCCAGCTGCAGCCACCTGTCCAGCTTCCTGTGATGGTGCAGCAACACCAGGCCACGCCGTTCATCCACCACAAACGCGCTCCCCGTGATGTGCCCCGGCAACGTGGCGCGCGAAAAGCACTGCGGCTCTGACGCCACAAACGCGTGGATGGCGGCAAGGTGCGCGGCCTCAGCAGCGTCCAGCGGCACATGAGCGTCCAGCAACGCCAACAAGCGCGTCTGGGCATGAGTCATACTTTTTCTGCCCGGACATAAAGTTTCTCCGCCAAGAACCCCAGCGCCTGGCCGCAGAAGTCCGCAAAATGCAGGAGGTCCTCGCTGTTGGCCTTGTCCGCGTAGATGACACGTTTCTCAATCATCAGCAGGCCAATAGAATTGATGACGAGGCGTACAAACCAGCGGGCCTCCTCCTCGGTGATTTCTCCGCTGTCAATGAACCGCGCCATGAGCGCAGGCACGGAGGCATTGAAGCTGTCCTCATAGATACGCCGGATGGCGTTGCGGTACTTGGGCTTGTGCGGGCTGATGGCCAGCATGAAGCGGATGAAGACGGCGTAGTCCGCGTCCTCATAGAGACGCAGCACGTAGTTCACCAGGAAGGGCGGGACGTCCTTGAGTGTCTCCGGGAAACCGTCAAATCCGGGACGGGTGAGCAGCTCCCCGCCCAGGTAGAAGATGATCTGCTCCACCAGCTCATCCTTGCTTATGAAGTAGTGGTACAGGCTGGGCTGGCTCATCCCCACGCGCTTGGCCAGCTCCCGCAGGCCGGCCCCCGCAAAGCCCTTGTCCGCCATCAGCCGCATGGCCGCCCGGAGAATCTCCAGGTGCCGGGGCGCCGGCAATGATGAGGGATTGAACACACTGGCAGAAGGATCAGCCTTGAGACGGGCCATGGGCGCGGACGTTCTGGCGCCCAGGGCCCAGACACGCAACCCTCAGGCCGCCTTGGCCACCGCCACACTCCGCGCGGGCGCCGCCTTCACATCCGCCGCCGTCTCAAAATACTTCCCGCACGCGGGGCAGGTGGGGTCCGCCGTGGCCTGCTCATGCGCCGGGCCCAACAGGCCCAGGAACCCAAACAACCACACGGGCGCGCTGATGACCATGTGCGGGCCCAGGAACATCAGCAGGCAGACCGCCACGTTCAGACCCACGTAGGCCGCCCCCAACGCCACCTTCCACCAGCCGCTCTTCCGCAGCGGAACCACGTGCTGGTTGCATGCCCGGCACACCCCACCTGCAGATCCGTGACCCATGGCACCCTCCTCAAGGAGACGGGCACCAGGGCACCCGTCTATCGGTTGATAGATCAGAGACTATCAAGTGATAGGATCGTCGCTGCTGTGGTGAATGGCCGCGGGCTGGCGGCAAGTGGCCGCAGCGCAGACTGCCCTGCCGCGGAGGGTGGCGCATTGCCCCGGATGTGGCTCCGGCTTGACTCGTTCCATGGACACCCCTATTTGGCCTCCGCTTTTCACTGCGGGGATCCACCTGCCGGCGTGCCGCTGGGTGTAGCTCCCCCTCAAGGAACCATCATGCGTCCAGACATCCATCCCGTTTATCCCAACTCCACGGTCACCTGCGCTTGCGGCGCCGCGTATGACATGCGTTCCACGCGCGGGAACTACA
>Ga0163144_10028988_pt1 | contig 10646 bp, 10 predicted proteins | sample OliLak19BULKMAT1_FD_123175 | JGI IMG/M metagenome (GOLD analysis project Ga0163144, IMG submission 123175) | Freshwater microbial mat bacterial communities from Lake Vanda, McMurdo Dry Valleys, Antarctica - Oligotrophic Lake LV.19.BULKMAT1 | ecosystem: Environmental > Aquatic > Freshwater >...
AGCCGGAAGGAACGGTGGGCGCTGCTGCTGAAGATAATCCTGCGAGAATTCTATCGGAAACCGGCGGTTCGAGAGGCCGATCCGGCCCTGGCTTGAGGTTCAATTGCCGTTTTTAGGTTTAAGACCATCGGTGCCCTTGAAGGGTGCTCTCGTCCAGAACTGGCCACTTCAAAACTACGCTTGATCCGGACGACTGCCGTTGTTCGCTCAAGGACCTCAGTCCGCCATTTCAGTGCTCTGAGTTGTGGGTAATTGAAAGTTTGGTCGTTCGCTTACGAACCATTGGTCTGAGTACGAACGAACAAAGAGGCGCTCCTGTGTCACCATCATGATCACAGAATACATCAATATGCAATGTAAATAGAGCGATCAAGCGAACTATCCGTGTCACTACATTCTCGCGATCAAGACGAGCCCCGCGTGAAGAATCAACGAGTTACTCCCACTTCGTGCCGCAAAGTGTTGAAGACGAGCCGGACTTCGGCTGGCGGGGAGCCGGAGCCGACGGCGGGTTTCGAAGGGCGGGTGGAGGGTTAGCGGAAGCCGAAGGCTCCGATGGGGATGCCAAGCCTTCGGGGGTCGCCGTTGGAAGGCCGGAAAGGAGGCGTGACCAGGAATTCGACTTGAGCACGGGCAGCCGGAGCGGCAGAAAGGGGGTAGCTCAGCGTCTGCCAGCCGGGTTTGGCAAAAGTCTCGCGACCTAGCACTTCGCCGTTCAGTTTGGTCTCTAGGGTCACCTGCCCGATCTCTTTGAGATACGGGACTCCAATGTTGACCTCAATCTGGAACGACTTCGCTTCCGCTGGACGCCAGAGACGGGCACTGGCGTAAGGTTCGGTCCAACGGAAACTGGCATCCCGGCCGAACCAGCCTTTCTCCAGTTGCCAGACCGGCGTGAGGCGAGTCATCTCAATCCAGGCCGCGTCCTGCTGCTCGCCAATGCGGGAGAGCGTGTAGAGGCGCTGGGCAGGACGGTCCCAACTCAGGAGGGCCAGAGCGGTTTGGGAGGCAGGGTGGGCGTCGACGGAGAGTGTCTCGATTTCGTTCGAGTCAAAAGCCAGGCGGAGAGCACCCGTGACGCCCCAGGACTGGAGATGGGGGGGCTGGCCATCAATCAAAAAGGTACGGAGTTCCGGCTGGCGCTTGGCTAAACCGAATACGGAAGCGAGATACGTCTTGGTTTCGTTGGCTTCGGCGATGAGAGTGGAGCGGAGGGGCAGGAGGAGGGCGTAGTTGAGGGGGAGCCATACGAGAAGGAGGGTAGCGGCGTAGCGCCAATTTGTACGATCAGCGAAGGCGGCAAAAGCGTAGGCCAGGCCAGCCAGGGGGAGATACAAGTAGGAGCTCAGCAGGCGGTTGGGGACCAGGAACATGGGGGCGAGAAAGATGAGGAAGGTGGCAAGACCCCACCAGAGGCGGCGGTCCTTCGTGAAGAGGGGAATGAAGAGCAGGGCGAAGCCGAGATGGGGCAGGATCAGGATTTGAGAAGCGTAAAAATCGATGGCTTGCACGAGGAGGGTTGGGTTAAGACGGAGGCCGTAGGCGCTCTGTTGGCCGCCCTGCTGGAAGACGGCTTGGAGACCGAATAAGAAGGAAACGGCGAAGAAAGGGGTGAGTTGCCGCCAACGTTTTTCGCCCAGCCAGTATTCATAGGCAAGAAGAATGACAGGGAGACCGATGGCGAGTTCCTTCGACTTGTAGGCGCACCAAAAGAGAAGAAGCGACCACCAGGGACGTTGACGGGTCCAGGCGATGAGCGCGGCGAGGCAGAAAGTAGTGCAGAGGACATCGAAGAGGGTCATCGACTTCCAGTAGTCATCGAAGCAGGCGATGTGGAAGGCAAAGAGGAAGAGACCACAAGCGCGGGCGGGCCAGGAGCCGGGGAGGAGGCGCCAGAGCAGCGCCAAATTGACGACGTGGAGGAGTTGGACGGTAGCGAGAAACCAGGGGTAGTTCAGGCCAACGGTTTTATAGAGGCCCCAAAACAGGAGATGGCCGAGAGGGCGGAAGTTGGTGGCGTAGAACTGGGGGGTGAAGAAACCCCAGAGGAACGTGCCGGCTGTCGTGTAGCGCATCCAGGCGAAGATGTCGAGTTCATCGCCGGAGAAGTAGCCTTTGTAGGCTCCTTTGTTCACAACCCAAAGGAGCCAGATCAGGATGGCGCACAGGGCCGCGGAGCGAGCTTTCATTCCGCTTGGAGGAAGTCGAAATCGCAGCCGAGGTGAGACTGGGTGACGTGGTTCAGGAAGAGTTTGCCGTAACCGCGGGTGTAGTGCGGCGGGGCAGGTTTCCAGGTGCTGAGGCGGGCGGCGATCTCTTCATCCGAGAGATGAAGATGGAGCCGGCGGGTGGCGACGTCAAGGGTGATGATGTCGCCGGTTTGAACGATGGCAAGCGGGCCGCCGATACCGGATTCGGGGGAGACGTGGAGAACGACGGTGCCGAAGGAGGTGCCGGACATACGAGCATCGGAGATGCGGACACAGTCGGAAACGCCCTTTTCCAGTAGCACTTTGGGCATTGGGATGTGGCCCCATTCGGGGAAGCCGGGCGCGCCGTGGGGGCCGCCACCCTTCATTACCAAAATGGTATTGGCGTCGACAGGGAGATCCATCGAATCGATGGAATCGTGCATTTCCTGATAGGACTCGAAGACGAACGCCGGGCCCGTATGCGAGCAGAGATGGGGCGAGGCAGCGGTCTGCTTGAAGACGGCTCCGTTGGGGGAGAGGTTGCCGCGGAGAATTACCGTACCGCCTTCAGAGTAGATGGGGTTGGAGGCGAGACGGATGACTTCGGTATTGTGGTTGGGGGCGTCGGCCACATTCTCGGCAATGGTTTTGCCGTTGATGGTGAGGGCGTCTCCGTGGAGGTTCGGTAGGAGTTCGCGCATGACGGCGGGTACGCCGCCGGCGTAGAAGAAGTCCTCCATCATGTACTCGCCGGAGGGGCGAACGTTGACGAGGAAGGGGGTACGGCGGGAGATGGTGTCGAAATCCTGGAGGACGAGTTTGTGGGGAGTGCGTCCGGCGATGGCGAGGAGGTGGACGACGGCGTTGGTGGAGCCGCCGATGGCCATGTCAACGGCGATGGCGTTTTCGAAGGCTTCTTTCGTCATGATGCGGGAGGGGGTGAGCCCTTCGGCGATCATTTCGACCATGCGGCGGCCGGCCATTTCGGCGAGGGCAAGCCGGCGTGAGTCCGGAGCGGGGATGGCGGCGGAGCCGGGAAGTGACATGCCAAGGGCTTCGGCGATGATGGCCATCGTGGAAGCCGTGCCCATGACCGAGCAATGGCCGGAGGAGCGGACCATGCAGCCTTCGATCTCTTCGAGTTCTTCCGGGGAGATCTTGCCGGTGCGAAAGAGATCGAAGATTTTGCGACCGTCGGTGCCCTGGCCGATGATTTTTCCTTTGTAGTTGCCGGAGAGGGTGGGGCCGCCGGTGAAGATGAGAGAAGGGACGTTGGCGGAGGCGGCACCCATGAGCATGGCGGGGGTGGTTTTGTCGCAGCCGCAGAGCATGACGACGCCGTCAACCGGGTTGGCGCGGACGGACTCTTCGACATCCATGGCCATGAGGTTGCGGAAGAGCATGGTGGTCGGCTTCATGTACTGCTCGCCGAGGGAGATGACGGGGAATTCGAGAGGGAAGCCACCGGCGGCCCAGACGCCGCGTTTGACGGCGTCGGCGACGAGGCGGAGGTGGGCGTTGCAATTATTCAGTTCGCTGAATGAATTGCAGATGCCGACGACAGGTTTACCGTGGAAGGCTTGGCGAGAGATGCCGAGGGCGCGGATGTTGGCGCGCCGGGAAAAATTGTAGTACTCCTTGCCGTTGAACCAGGAGTAACTGCGGAGCTTCGTGGGATCCATGAAGCTCCTATTGTGCCTTATTCGACGGTGATTTTGGAGCCGGTTTTCGGCTTGGGTTCCAGTCCCTGGATGGAGGTATCGAGGAGGAGGCGGAGGCCTTTGAGGAACTCGACCCCGGCCGTGCGGAAATGGTTCTGGACGGCTTCGGCGGTACAGCCGCAAGAATTTGAATTGGGCTTTTCTTCGGTCATAGATCTAGTTTACCTTTTGGCCCGCGATCCAGGTTCCGTGGACTTGGCAGGAATCGTCCAGGAGAATGATGTCGGCGGCTTTGCCGGGGCGGAGACTGCCGAGTTCGTCATCGACGCCGAGGATTTCGGCGGGGGTGAGGGTGGCCATACGGATAGCTTTCCAGAGGGGGACGCCGGTGGCTTGATGAAAGATGCGGACCATTTCATCCATGGCGAAGACGCTGGAGGCGAGGGCGGTGCCGTCGGGAATGCGGGCTTCGCGATCCTTGACGACGGCGACCATGCCGTGGCGGGGGCCGAAGGCATATTCGCCGTCGGGCATGCCGGTGGCGCGCATGGCGTCGGAGATAATGGCAAGCTTTTCGTAGCCTTTGTTGCGATAGGCGAGGATCATCATTTCGCGGGAGAGGTGTTTGCCGTCGGTGATGAGTTCGCTAGATAGGCGTTCTTCGAGATAGACGGCTTCGACGATGCCGGCCGAGCGGGGGTTGGGGGTTCCGCGCCAGCGGTTATTCATGGCGTCGGTCATGGCGCAATAGAGATGGGTGGCGTGGGAGGCACCCCAGTCGAGGGCTTCGACGATTTCGTGATACAGGGCTTCGCTGTGGCCGACGCTGGGGATGATCCCTTGGCGGCGGAGGGCTTCAATGAGGGGCCGGGCACCGGGGAGTTCCGGGGCGAGGGTCATGGTGGCGAGGGGGCCGTGTTCGAGGAGTTCGCGCCATTCGGCTTCCACGGGCGGGCGGACGAATTCCGGGAGATGGCAGCCGCGTTTGGTCTGGCAGAGATAGGGGCCTTCGATGTGAGCGCCGAGGGCGCGGGCGGTGGTTCGGGGGCCGGAGCGGTAGGCGTTGATAGCGTCGAGGCAGGCGACTATTTCGGGGTGGGAGGCGGTGGCGGTGGTGGGGCAGAGGGCGGTGATGCCATGGCGGGCGTGGTAGGCGAAGACGCGATCAAGGTCTTCGGGCGTCGCGTCCATAAAGTCGGAACCGGCGGCGCCGTGGACGTGGATATCGATGAAGCCGGGGGAGATATTCAGGCCGGTGGCATCGATTTCGGTGCAATCGGGAGGCAATTCGGCCCAGGGGCCGGCGTAGGTTATGCGGCCGGCTTCGGTAAGAAGCAGGGCGTCGGCGACGGGGCCGGAGTCAGTAATGAGAGTTCCGTGGACGAAGGCTAGGCGGTCAGGCAAGGGGGCGCATCTCCACCACGAGTGTACGATCTTCGAGGCGGGCGCGAGCTGGTTGAAGGGCGGCCATGGAGGTGGGCAGGCCGACGTGGCGGCGGAGGGTACCGATTTCGACGACGAGTTCGTCACCCTTTTTGAACAGACCGACCTCGCCTTTGATGGCGAAGGGGAGGAGGAGGCGGACTTCATTTTTTCCGAAGGCGTAGGGACGCTCTTCGCGGGTGACGAGGGCGGGGTCTTCGCCAGTGCTATATAACACTTCAGCGAGCCGTTCGAGGCGTTCGATACCCATGACTTCTTCGTTAAACAGCGGGGCGAAGCGGAGCGGGATGGGATCGAAGTAGGAGTTCATTTCGGCGATGATGCCTGTTTGGGCTTCGCGCCAGGCTTTGAAGAAGCCATCGGCCTCGGGGGGGAGGACCCGGTTGACGATGATGTTATCGACGGTGAGGCCATGGAGGGAGAAGTAAACGAAGGCACGTTGGGTTTCCCGCATGACCATGCGTTCGGCGTTAGTGACGAGGCGGACGGAGGTGGTTTGAGGATCCTCGAGAACGTTCTCGATGCCTGCGATTTTGCCGAAGAGTTCGAGGACGTTAACGAAGTAAGAGTCGGAGGGGAGTTCGACGGGGGAGAGACGATTGACGAGAGGACGGATCGCCTTCAGCACGTTTCGTTCGACGGTAAACACGTGCTTCATGTACCACTCGAGGGTGGTCGGCATGGCGATGAAACGGAGGCTTTCGGCGGTGGGGGCGCAGTCGAGTACGATGACGTCGTAAGCGTTTTCGCGGCGGTATTGGTTGACGTACATCATGGCCGAGAGTTCCTCCATGCCGGGGAGTATGGCCATTTCTTCGGCTTCGACGTCGCTGAGGCCGGAGGTGCGGAGGACACTGGTCAGGTAGGAGGATACCTCGCGCCAGAGGCGTTTGATTTCGAGCTGAATGTTTACTTCCTGAACGTCCAGGTTCGGTTTGACGGCATAGGGGTCGGCGGTGCGGGCGTCGAAGAGGGAGGTCTTCAGGGCGAAGGAGTCGGCCAGGGAGTGGGCGGGGTCGACGCTCATGACGAGGGTCTTGTAGCCGAGTTTGGCGAGGTGGAGGCCGGTGGCCGCTGCGACGGAAGTTTTTCCGACGCCGCCTTTGCCGCTATAGAGAAGAATTCGCATTGTGTTATCCTTTGCCGCGGACGGTGCCGAGGCCGCCGTCGACGCCGAAGGTCTGGCCGGTGATCCAGGCGTTGGCGGGGTCGAGGAGGAAGGCCATCATATTGGCGACATCCTGGGCGGCGCCGAAACGGCCAAGCGCGTGCATAGCGGTGGAGGCTTTGGCGGCGACTTCGTTAGAGGTAATGCGGGCGGTGAGGGGGGTATCAATGAGGCCGGGAGCAACGCAGTTGACGCGGATATTGCGGGGGGCGTAGGTGGCGGCGGCGGAGAGGGTAAGGCCGATGATGCCGGCTTTGGCGGCGGCGATGGCTTCGTGGTTTTGCAGGCCGAAGCGGCCGGCGGCGGAAGAGACGAGGACGACAGAACCGCCGGTGGCCATCATGGCTTTGGCGGCACCGCGAAGGACGTAAAAGGCCGAATCCAGGTTGGTTCGGAGGGCGGCAGCCCATTCCTCGTCGGTGGTAATGTGGGCGGGTTTCAAGAGGAGGGAGCCGACACAGTTGGCGACGCCGTCGATGGCACCGGCAGCGGCGAAGACTTCGGCCACCTCGGCGGAGGAGGTAGCGTCGGCAAGCAGGGGAGGGGTGCCGAGGGCGCTCGAAAGAAGGGCGAGTGTTTGGGGGTCGCGGCCGCTGGCGATGACACGATCGCCGCGGGCAAGGAGGGTATGCGCGAGGGCGGAGCCGACGCCGCCGGTGGCGCCGAAGATGAGATAGGTCACAGTGCTTCCTCTGTATTAACGATGGGCTGCTGGCGCTTCAGATTTTTGATTTGGAGCAGCATGCGAGGGTTTTTCGCCAGCTTTTCCTGATGCTTTTCGAGATACTGCCAGTACATGGTGGTGAAGGGGCAGGCGGTGTCGCCTTCTCGTCGGGCGGGGTCGAAGCGGCAGCCCGAGCAGTAGTTCGACATTCTGTCGATGTACTTGCCGGAGGCGACGTAGGGCTTCGAGGCCATGATACCGCCGTCGGCATATTGACTCATACCGAGGGTGTTCGGGAGTTCGACCCATTCGACGGCATCCACGTAGACGGCGAGATACCATTCGTGGACTTGCTTCGGATCGATGCCGGCAAGGAGGCAATAAAGGCCGGTGACCATGAGGCGCTGGATGTGGTGAGCGTAGCCGTAGTCAAGAGTTTGGCGGAGGGTATGTTTGAGGCAGTTCATCTCCGTTTTGCCGGTCCAGAACCACTTGGGCAGGGGTTGGGTAGCGCCCATTTCGTTGCGGTCGGCGTATTCGGGCATGTAGCGCCAGTAGATGCCGCGGACGTACTCTCGCCAACCGATGATTTGGCGGATAAAGCCTTCGGCTTGCGGTAGAGTGACCGTGCCGGCGTGATAAGCGGCTTCAGCGGCGGCGACGACCTGTCGAGGTTGGAGGAGTTTGAGGTTCATTGCGGCGGAGAGGCGCGAATGATAGAGCCAGGGTTCGGCCGTCCACATGGCATCCTGGAATTGGCCGAAATGAGGGAGACGGTGTTCGATGAAGTCGGCGAGGGCGGCCTCGGCTTGTTCCGAGGTGACGGGCCAATCAAAGTTTTCGAGCGAACCGGGGTGGCGGGTAAAACGGAATTCGACGAGTTCGAGGACGAATTTGGTGGTGCGGTCGCGTTCGAACTGAAGCGGGGCTCTCAGCTTGCCGGGGCCGGTTTTGGGAAGGCTGCCTCGATTTTCGGCGTCGAAGTTCCAACGTCCGCCGAGGGGTTCCTTGCCATCAAGGAGGACTTTGTGTTTCCGGCGCATTTCCCGATAAAAGAACTCCATGCGGAGTTGTTTTCGGCCGGCGGCCCAGGATTGAAACTCTTCGGTGGGGCAGAAGAACGTGCGGTCGGGGCGAACTTCGAGTGGAACGCCGGCCTTTTTGGAGGCGAGTTTGAGTTCAGCGAGAACGCGGTAGTCGCCCGGTTCGACAAGGATGAGTTTAGCGGGGCGGAACTGGGCCACCGATTTGATAAGCTCTTTCCGGAGCGAATGGGAATTGGCTAAATCGTCGAGCCGGCGGTAGAAGACGCAATGACCTTTTTGGGTGAGGCGCTCCTCGAAATGGCGCATAGCCGAAAGAAATAGCGCGATTCGTGCTTTGTGCGACCAGACGTGCGTTGACTCTTCAGCAGCCTCAACCATCCAAATGGCGTCTTTATTGCGGTCAAAGCCGTCAAACGCAGCCGAGTCGTCGTTGAGTTGGTCGCCCAAGACGATGACCAGATTACGCATAAAGAAACAGATGCAGCCGAATTGCGAAAAGCGATAAAGTTTTCAGGTGGCTACTCATCTGCGCTGGGGCATTCTCAGCACCTCCAAATTCTTTTCGACGAAGGTTTTGCCCGCGTTTTCGGGTTGCGAGGTCGCTCGGCTGGAGGCGATCGCGAGCCGGAACCCGGAGAAGGCGAAGGCGCTGGGGATTGGGCGGATCTTCGATAGATATGAGACTCTGCTGGCGGATCCGTCGATTGACGCGGTGTACATTCCGCTTCCAAACCACTTGCATGTGGAATGGGCGATCGCGGCGGCGCGGGCGGGCAAGCATGTGCTGTGTGAAAAGCCGTTATCGGTGACCGTGGCGGAGGCCGAGCGGTTAATGGCCGTTCAGAAAGAAACTGGGGTGCAGATCGGCGAGGCGTTCATGGTGGCGACGCATCCGCAATGGTTGCTAGCGCGGCAGTGGGTGCGGGATGGGAAGATTGGCGACCTGCGGGCGATTCAGGGAGTTTTCAGCTATACGAACGTGGACCCGAACAACATCCGGAACAAGGCGGATTTTGGCGGGGGAGCGTTAATGGACATCGGGTGCTATCCGATTTTCACTTCGCGATTTGTGGCCGAGAGGGAGCCGACGCGGGTGTTGGGGTTGATTGAACGCGACCCGACGTTTGGGACGGATCGATTGACGACCGCCGTCCTGGATTTCGAGGGTTGCCAGGCGACGTTCACTTGTTCGACGCAGTTGTTCCCGTATCAGAAGATGCATTTCTATGGGACGACAGGGCATATTGAAATTGAAATTCCGTTCAACGCGCCGCCGGACAAGCCGTGCCGGATTTTCTTAAACGGCGAGGCGGCGGAGTTACCGGTGCTAGACCAATACACGGTGGAGTTTGACGAGTTTTCGCGGGCGGTGTTAGAGGGGAGAACGGTGGCGGTGCCGGTGGAGAAAGCGGTGGGGAATATGCGGGTGATTGAGGGGGTGTTTCGGTCGGCGGCGGAGGGGGGCTGGGTATCGCTGTGACGGCGAAGGCGAAGTTACTTTGGCTGGGGTTGGCGGCTGGGCCGGCGTACGCGCTGGTGGCGCTTTTTGCGTTGAAGGTGTTGAAGATTGGGGCGATCCAGTTTGGGGTGTTCAGCGTGATTGTGGCGTGCGCGTATGCGTTTTGGCTGGCGGGGGCGGCTCGGGAGTATGCCGAGTCGCCGGAGCCGTTGACTCCGGAAGCGAAGAAGGCGGGGGAAGAGGCGATGGAACGGCTGATGGCGCGGAAGAAAAAGCGGTAATCTTATGACATGGCGACGCAGGAGACGTTAGTTTCGGAAGCGGAGTACTTGGCTTATCGAGGCAAGCCGAATTGTGAGTATGTAGATGGGCTGATGGTTCCGAAGGCTATGGGCACACGCAAGCACGGCAGGATTCAGGGGCAGATTTGGCAGTTGCTTCAAAACCGGGCGACCGGGTTTGAGCCGGCGACGGAGCAGACCGTTCGGCTGCGCGAGGGGAAGTTCCTGGTGCCAGACGTCGCGGTGCAACGGCGGGACGCGATTCAGGATCCGTATCCAGAAACAGCAATTTATTTATGCGTCGAGATCCTCTCGCCGGGGGATCGGCTGGGGGAGACGCTGGCCAAGGGCGAGGAATACCACGATTGGGGCGTCCCATATTTCTGGGTTGTGGACCCGGAGACGCGGCAGGCTTGGAGCTACGCCAAGGGCGAATATCCGAAAGAGGTTTCCGCGGATGGTGAGCTGAGGGCAGGCGAGATTTCAATTCCGATGGTCGAGATTTTTTCGGTGCTCTAGGAGTCTGTCGAAGATAGATTTGCGCGGATTGAATTTTCTGAAACAAATGGTTTGCGAAATGTCTTGAGCGCCGGATGGTCTGGCCGTAGGATATGACTATGGGCAAGCGCTTCCGAACCGACCATATAGATCAGGGTCTGTTGCTGCCGCCATCGCTGCACGACTGGTTGCCAGAGGGGCACTTGGCGCGGTTTCTCGCCGATGTGGTGGAGG
>Ga0163144_10028990_pt1 | contig 10646 bp, 16 predicted proteins | sample OliLak19BULKMAT1_FD_123175 | JGI IMG/M metagenome (GOLD analysis project Ga0163144, IMG submission 123175) | Freshwater microbial mat bacterial communities from Lake Vanda, McMurdo Dry Valleys, Antarctica - Oligotrophic Lake LV.19.BULKMAT1 | ecosystem: Environmental > Aquatic > Freshwater >...
GAGCCTCCCCTCCACGCGGCGGCTCCGCCGATTTCGATAGCTGGTGTTTCACACCATCCTCCTATCCTGGGGGCGGAGGCACGCGCCTCCTCCCCTCAAAAAGCTAAGCTTCTTGAGCCTCCCCTCCACGCGGCGGCTCCGCCGATTTCGACAGCTGGTGTTTCACACCATCCTCCTGGGCACACTGGCGGGCTGCAGCGAGCTCGACAATTGTCCGGAGTCGGAGTCGCCCAAGCTGATTGAAACCGGCACCACGGATACGCAAACGCTCAGCTACGTTTCGGCGGCCTGGGACGGCCCGCTGGATGACTTTCCCGCCAAGACTCGGCTCTCTTTCGTCCACCAGCTGGGCGTCACCCCCGAAATCGTCAACAGCTGGGTCTCCTTTTCCGGCCAGGGAACCGGCGGCTCCGACGTCACCGAAAACGCTGGCAACCAGGGGCGCATCGAATGCGTGGACTCGCGAGTGATCCAAATCACCAACGACACCTGTGAGGACCGCTTCTTCATCCGCGTCGTCGCCACCGCCACGGGCGCGGGCAGCACCCTCGAATCCTGCAAGGATTAGCTCAGAGCCGCCTACGAGTCGGCGACCTCGAAAGCGGCGCGTCCCAGCTCGGCGCCGTTCTCGCTCCAAAGCACCGCCTCCCAAACCCCCGCCGCACGAATGTAGCGAGTGGTCGCCCAGGTTCGATGGCGCGAAACTTTGGCGGGCACCGGCAAAGTCACATTGCCGACCCGCTCGGCGCTGCCCTTGCGCTCGAAGGTGATCAACACGTTCTCGGTCTCGCCCTCGGTATTCTCGAGCTCCGCGAAGGCGTAGATGGGCTTGCCATCGCTCGGCAACGCTTGCCCGCTCTGCACTGGCTCTCGGTTCTCTACGCCCGTCGTGACGACAAAGCGCTTCACGACTAGCGAAGAAGCGCTCGCACGATTCGACCGCGGCGCGCTCACCTTCGGTTCGCTCAGCGCAACGTTTGCGGATACGGAAGCCGGCAGCACCGAAAGCGATGTCACGGCAACGGGCGCTAGCGACGCAGCGGCGGGCGTCGCCGCAACGGCTCGCGTCGCCGCAACGGCTCGCACGGTCTCGGTCTGCTTCCGTTCCGCCTCCGCGGCCCTGCCGCCGCAAGCCAGCACCGACAGCGACATCCCCACCGTCAACCAACCACCCAAGAACGAACTTCGCGATTGAACCGAGCAACCGAGCAAGCCATCTTCCAAACTTCCTTCGAGCCCGGCGGAAAGATGCCGCGCTCGCCTCTCCCTTCAGCAACCCGCAGGCCAAGCAGGCGAGAGCCATTTCCCCGCGCATTCTCAGCTTCTGAACTCCTTATCGTGTCTCCCAGCAGCCGCCCGTGCGTGTCGCCACGCCCACAACCACGCCCTTGACGAGCCGCCCCGGAAAGGCCAAAAACACGCCCTACTCCACGGAGGAGTGGCCGAGCGGTTGAAGGCACCGGTTTTGAAAACCGGCGTACTCGCAAGGGTACCGTGGGTTCGAATCCCTCCTCCTCCGCCGTTGATGCCCCAACTCGCAGGTGCTCGCGGGCTCCGCCCGCTGCGCGCCTGCGGTCTTCCCCAAATCCGTCCTCGCGCTTCGCGCTGCGCGCGTCAGGGGAAGACAGGTGATTGGCAGATTCTGTTTCATGGATATGTGACGTAGAGACGGGCGGTGACGTAAAGGCGGGCGGTGATGTTGCGTGCTGCAACGAGCTGGGCGGAGCTGTCGAGAAGGAGCGCCGCCTCCAGCGCCGGCATCGGGCCAGGCTCGCGAGAGGGCGCACGCTGCGCGCCGCGCCTGGGGTTTCACGGATGCTTACGGTGGGGGCGCGTCACGCAGCCTGCGCCTGGGGGGCTGCGCCTGGCCCGATGCCGGCGCTGGAGGCTTCATGCGTTCATTCACGTCAGCAAAGGTCGCGCGGCAGGTTGAGCTCGAGCAGTATGGCTGGCGCAATCGGGCTGCGCCTACGCAGTCGGAGGCGAGGCTTTGGGAGGCGCTGCGAGGGAACCAGCTGGGCGTGCAGTTTCGGCGGCAGGTGCCGCTGTGTGGCCGCTACATCGTCGACTTCGTCGCTCCTGCGGCTCGGCTGGTCGTCGAAGTGGATGGCGGTTATCACGCGCTGCGGAGGCGCGCGGATGAGCGCCGGGATCGCGAGCTGGCGCGCGCGGGCTACCGGGTCATTCGCGTGCCAGCTGGGCTCGTCATCAAGAACGTCGCCGCGGTTGTCGCGTGGGTTCGAGCGGCGCTAGCCGCTCGTGGCTAGCGCCGACTGCGTGCCCCGGACCGGATACACATCCGTTCGTGGCTTCACTACACGATCGTTTCAGAGCGCCGCGTGTGCAATGTTCGACCCCGGCCTCTGCACCAGTGTGCTGGGGCTGTTTGCGGATCCCTCTTAGAGTGCGGTTCAAGGAGTTGCGCACACGTCGGTGGGTTCTCCTTCGAGCGTACAAGCCTTGCCGTAGACGGTGGTCTTGCCGAACCCGAGGGCGTCCCCACAACCGTTCGAGCCGAGGTCGATCGAGAAGGTGACGCCAATCAGTTTGTCGGAGGCGTCGAAAAACCAATAACCACTGTAGTTGCCGATGGCGGTACCGCCGCAAGTCGTTGCCTGGCGGTAGGTCGTGGGCTGGTTGGGCGCCGGACACTGCACCTGAGCTCCGGCCTCGGCCAGGCTGGCTGGACAGATAAACGTGTTACACTTAGCGCGTGAAGGTCGAATGGGACCCGCAGAAGGCCGCGAGCAACAAGCGAAAGCATGGCGTTTCGTTCCATGAAGCGGTCACTTGCTTCGCGGATCCGGCAGGCTTGCTGCTCGAGGACGAGGTGCACCCCGAACGTTTGGTGCTCGTCGGTGTATCGGAGAAGTCGCGCGTCCTCTACACGGTGTTCGCCGAGCTGACAGACGACGTGGTCCGCATCATCAGCGCGCGAAAAGCGACGACTCACGAACGGAGGCGCTATGAAGAAGAAGGCGAATAGGCGTACACGTCGTGGCACCATTTGGAGTGAGGTGTCGGACATCGACTTCGGCGCCTATCAGTTGAAGCAAAACCGCTTCGCCAAGCGCGTGAAGAAGGAAGGCTTTCTGCTCGTTCACGATGCGCCCTCACCCGCCTCGCTGAAGGCCATCCCCGAAGCCGACTTCGGTCGCGTCAAAGTCCGGCGAAGCAACTACGCCGAGCGCATCAAGACAGGCGGGCTCACGCTGCAGGTTGGCCGTGGGCGCCCCCGCGGTGGCACCGAAACAGGCCCCACTGTCGTCAAGTCCGTTCGGCTGCCGCCGGCGATCTGGAAGGAGCTAGAAAAGCGGGCACGCGCGGATGGCGTCGCGGTGCACGCACTAGTGCGGAAGGCCATCCTCGCGCTACTGCGGCGAGCCGCCTGAGCGCGAGCGGGCAAAAGAAACACAGGCCAGTCCCGACTCAGGGAGTCGTGCATGCCGGTCGAGACGAACCGCCAAGGGTCTTGCCAATGAACACCCGCATCGCCACCTCGTCTTCGGCACGGGCGGATCGCGGCCGTTCGGCCCAGAATATGGAGGACAATCCATCAGTTGCAGACTGCCTGCGCGCCATGGATTGACATGGAATGTCAAGGAGTTATACCTTCCAGGCTATCGTGAGCCAACGGCATGGCAGGGGCGCGGGCGCCTCGCTCGTCGCTCGTTCGAACCCACCTCGCCGGTGGCACGGAACTGGCTACGGTGCCCGGCGATGATGGGCGACGGACCCAAGTACCCCAACCAACAGCTTCGCTCTGTGTCGCTAGAAACCTATTTCCCTGGGGAGCTGCGCGCACTGTCGGCGCTGGGCGACATCCAGGACGCGGTTCGCGAAACGTTTCCAAACCTCTTCGTTCCTCACGTTCAGGCCGGCGAGGCTCCGGCGCTGCGACCCTTTCAGCTCCGAACCGCGGACCAGACCAAGTCTCTCGCGGTTGCCGTTAACCAAGCCACGTACGTCTCGTTCGCATATCCCGGGCACACGGCGTTCGCCGCGGAAGCAGTCCCCACGCTCGCTACTGCGCTCAAGGCGCTCAGGCCTGCGCAGCTCAATCGGGTTGTCTACCGATACGAGAACGAACTCGGGCTATCTCGAGACGCTGAGGGAAGCCTGGGCATCGAGCGCATCTTTCCCGCGATCGTTCCCCGCGTGTTCGCCGAGGGCGAGCTGGCTGGGCAGTGCAAAGCCGTGAACTCTGCTCTCGAGCACGTCTGGCAGGAGGACGGCCTTGGCGGCGCACGCGGCTTTCACGCGCGCACCGAAGACGCGGGCGTCACCACCGTGTTGAAAATAACCGTATTCGGAAGCGTAGAGAATTGCGAGATCGCGGACTTGGCTAAAGCGACGGCAGCCGCTCATCGCGTTGGCGTCGGTCTGTTCGAGGCGCTCATCAGCCCAGAATTCAGGGACTTTATCAGCGCAAGCAGCAAGGAGTAGGGGATGCTGGCCGAAAAACACCAGAGCGAGACTAGCTACGCTGAGGCGAGTGCCCGTCCTGCGAACAAATCCGTCCCGCGGGATTCTTACGAGCCGACGGAACCAGGCAAGACGACGGACTTGGTGTTCCCGGGCCCGCGAATGCAAATGCGTACCGAGATCGTCTCGGAGGCGCGTCGTTACGAGCTCGCTGGGGTGTTCGTAGTGAATATCGAATACCTGGAGAGCGATGTTGTGTTCGTCAGCCACCGAACGGTGCCGGTGCATGCCTACGGCAACAGCCTGGCGGACGCACTCAGCACCTTCGGCGAAGCCTTCGACCTGCAGTGGCGGAGTCTCGTGGACGTACCTGAAGCTTCCCTTACCGAGGGCGGAATCAAGCGCCGAGATGCCATGGAGGCGGTCGTCGCGCGAGTATCCAACATCGAATAGGCGAAGAAATGCCTTCGCTTGAACAAGATGAGGTGGTCACAGGGCTCCTCAAGAAGGGGTTCACTGAGCAGAGCGGCGGGGACCATCGTTACTTCCGCCTGATGCACAACGGCAAGGACACCGGCATCTACACGATGACGTCGAGGGGGAAGAAGAAGTACAGGTCCCTAGGCAACGACCTCGTCACGCAAATGGCCAAACAGGTCAAGCTCACAACGAAAGAGTTCACCAACTTGGTCAAATGCTCGCTGAGCGAGGAGCAGTACCTTGCTCTTCTGGCTGAACGAAACGAACTTTAGGCAGGCGCGGCTGGAGGCGCGGAACGCCTTGCACCCATTTGAGTTCGGCTACTTTTCCACTTTTCCTAGTCTCCACCTGCCCTGCTCGAAGCTGTGCGCGACCACACCAAAGTCTCAGCCTTTGGCCTTTGCTACTTCGGCACTTCGGCAGCTCATCCCGGGGTCGTCCGTGACCACGAACGCGACGAGAGCTGCGCAGCGCTCGCTGTCGGGCGAGACGCTAGCGGGTCGTCCGCCCAGACGGGGCCAGGAACTACTGGGCCACGGAAACCGTGGGTGACGCGCGCTACCCGCTCTCACTCTTGCTCCGCGTGATCACCGTCAGCCTCGAGACGATGAAGCTCGTGAACGCGCTTCCCGCGTTGGATATACTCGAAGAGGCCGCGGACAGCGCCGGCAAAGTCGTCCCGTTCAGGCGCTTCACCCCGAAGCCGGACGAGCGCTACACGAGCTGCGTCCCCTTGGTCGACCTGCAGGCCGCAGTCCTGAACGGCAATGACCCAGGTGGCGGAAAGCTGCCCGAGGCTGATACGGCTGACATGGAGACGTACTTTGAGAACGTGCAGCTACTGCTGCCTACACTCGGCGTCAGCGTGTTCGCGGCCGAGTCAATCGCCGCCGGTGGCGAATACCCGGTCGCGACGGAGCTCACACTCGAGATGAGCTGGGAAGACGCGCACGCCGAATGCGCCGTCCGCGACGGCCAATTCGTCGTCACCGCTGGCTCCACCGCGCGAACGAAGGAGGTTGCATCGCTAGGCGTCGGCTCCCGGGCGCTAAGAAAACGCCTGATTGAGACCGGCGTCCTCGTCCCCGCTGGCCAGGACGGCCTGTTGCGGTTTACGCAGACCTACGCCTTCGACTCTCCGTCGGCGGCAGCCTCCGTCGTTGCCGGGACCGGCTTGAACGGCCGGGCGCAGTGGCTCGTGAAGGGCGAAGACATGTCGTACAAGGCCTGGCAGGAGCGCCTTGTGCCGGCGGAGCCTACGTCCGAAACAGCGTGACGAGGTGTCCAGGGGCGCCCCGCAGCTCTTGGCGTCGGAGGTCGCGGTGCGCCTTCGCGACGGACGGCGTCGGCTGCGCGTGGACGCTATTCGGTGGGGGTCAGCGCGAAGTAAACGATGAAGCGAGTGCGACGCCATCTGCGCACACGAACTCAATCGGATCGCCGGTGAAGTCGGTGGCAGCAACCGACGGGACGCAGCTACCAATCGGACCGTCGAAGACCAGGGCGAGGTCAGTTGCGCTAAACCGATGAATGTCTCGAGCTCGAGGGCAGACCGCTAAAAAGAAGCTTTGGTGGAAAACCGACGATTACTGACCTCGTGCCTGCACGAGTTGCACGAGGCCGAGCCGCATGATACTAATTGTCGGTCCTTTCACAAGCCGACCACCGTTCCGTATCATGGCGACGCCCCAAACCAAGACCTCGAAACTACTAGAAATGGCGAACAAAGGCCATATTCGTGCGCGCGATCTCGATGACGCGGGCATTCCCCGCGCGTACCTGCGTCGGCTCAGCGACAGAGGTCTCCTTGAACAGGTAGATCGCGGTCTCTACCGGCTCGCAGATTCGCGAGTGACGGAGCTCCACTCGGTCGCACAAGTCGCCGCGCGAGTACCGAGAGCGACAGTGTGCCTGCTGAGCGCACTGCAGCTACATCAGCTGGGGACGGAAGCACCGTACGCTGTTTGGATCATGATCGACCGCAAGGCTCGAATGCCGAAACTCGACCGTACCAAGGTCGAAGTCGTCCGGGCCAGCGGAGAGGCACGCAGCCACGGCGTTGAGAGACGTGAGGTCGAGGGCATCGAGATCAAGCTCACAACGCCCGCCAAGACCGTGGCCGATTGTTTCCGCTACCGGAAGCACGTCGGTCTCGACGTCGCGCTGGCCGCTCTGCGCGACTATCTGCGAAAGCGCCGGGGCGGCATCAATGCTCTCGTCGCCGCAGCCAAGGCCGACCGGGTCTATCCCCTGATGCGACCGTACCTGGAGGCACTAGCGTGACAAAGGGCACCAAAGACTTCGGAGCGTCCGTGCGAGCCCGGGCCGACGGAACCGGCTCCGCACCGGTGACCGCGGCCGCCGAGCTCTCCGGGGCTGGCGCTTGGTCCTGCTGCTGACTCAACCCCCACCAGGCGTCGGCTCCGAGCAACGGCACGACCACGAGGCTGGCGACGAGCCACGCGGCGGAGCGCCGCCCCGGCAGCGGGGGCTTGGTCTCGCCCCAGGCGGCATGCGTGCCGGGCACGGCACTGGCGGCGGGGGATGTCTCATTGCCAGCGGTCGCTGGCGTCTGCGGTGGGGCTGACGGAACGGGCTCTTCTCCTCCGGCCAGCATCAGGATGCGCTCCACGGAGGCTCGTCCGTAGCGACCCGCTAGGCCCCGCAGCGCCACCGCGAGCTCTGCGATATTCTGGTAGCGCTGATCGGGCTTCTTTGCGAGGCAGCGCGCCACGACGGCTTCAAGCTCGGGGGGCACGTCGGGTCGTCGCGAGCTGAGCGGCGCGGCTTCGCTTTGGAGGACGAGCCCGCAAACCTGCGGCAGCGTTTCGCCCGTGAAAGGCGTCGCGCCCGAAAGAAGCTCGTACAATATGATGCCCAGCGCCCAAATGTCCGAGCGCCCGTCAACATCGCGCACGGAGGTCATCTGCTCGGGCGACATGTAGAGGGGCGAGCCCATCATGGCCGAGGTCTTGGTCATGGCGTTGTCGCTGCCCGACAGAGAGGCCCCTGAGACCTTCGAAATACCAAAATCGAGCACCTTCACGTGGGGTGTTCGATCGCGTCGCCGCGTAAGAAACAAATTCGAAGGCTTGAGATCGCGGTGCACGATACCGATCGAGTGCGCCTCGGCCAGCGCCTCGGCGGCTTGGAGCACGTAGTCGACCGCATCCCCGATCGCGAACGGTCCCGTCGATGCCAGGACTTGAGCCAAGTCGGAGCCGTCCAGGTACTCCATGACCATGTACGGGCGGCCATCCTCGAGGGTGCCGACGTCGGAGACTCGCGCGACATCCGAGCTCTCTAACCGAGCCGCAGCCCGGGCCTCGCGCAGAAACCGCGCCACCGCTTCAGTGTTGAAGGCGGCCTCGCTCAACATCAACTTGACGGCCACGCGCTCCTCCAAGTGAACGTGGCGCGCCGCCAATACCACGCCCATGCCTCCCTGGCCGAGCACCCGCTCTACCCGATACTTTCCGGCCAGGACCTGACCTTCGTGGACCAATGATGTTTCTAGAGGCATCAGCACCACCACGCCCGGGACCCTGGCACCCGTACGAAGAGCGGAACGCTACAGGTAATCCATGTCGCGCGCCAGGCTCCCCTTACGGGCGCCAGTCAAAGTTCTTCGGGCAGTAGTCAAAAATTCGTGCCGGCTCAACGTCACGCTTCCGCATCGTGCGGGGCGCCGCCTGGGATGGCGACTTGCACGCCGCCAACCCCGCGGTGCTGATCGGCATGACGGGGACGCCCTTTGGCGAGGCATGTGACGCGGGGCCTTTTGCATCTGCTACAGTCGGCTCGTGCGCAACGCTGCGGAGGTTGAATCCGAACCGCCGTTTCCGATGCCGGAGATGGATTCCAACGGCGTCGACCGTTCGCAGATTCGACACATGCTCGCACTGACTCCCGGTCAGCGCCTTCGAGCCCTCGCGTCTGCGCTCAGCTCGATGATGAAGGTCCGCAGTGGCACCCGCCGAACCAAAGTATCACGAGATCCTGATCCGACTCGCTGATGCCGGGGTGGAGGCCATCGTCGTCGGGATGGCGTCCGCGGTGATCCAGGGCGTCCCGACAATGACTTGGGACCTCGACATCGTCCACCGCCGCACTCCCGAGAATGTCGAGCGGCTCCTGGCCGTGCTCGAGGACATCGAGGCAGTTGCTCGACACGACCCGCGCCGCATCAGACCAGGCGCCTCCCATCTACTGGGGCCCGGACACATGCTGCTCGAGACGCGTTTCGGTGACTTCGATTGTCTGGGCGCCATCGACGGCGCACGCACGTACGACGACTTACTCGCGCTCACCCTCGAGATCGACCTGGACGGTCGCCTGCTGCGCGTGCTGACCCTGGGAGAGTTACTGAGCGTCAAAAGGCGTGCTGGTCGTCCCAAAGACTTGGCTGCCATTCCCTACATTGAATCGACAATCGCCGAAATGGAGCGCGCAGAGTAGTTGCTCGCGCTCAACCTGCCCATAACATCCTAAACATGGTTGCCGGAGGTCGACGCTACGTGTGCCAACCGCTGACACCACGCGCAGCAGCAACCCGGCAACCTCGCCCAGTGGCAGACGCGCACGCTCACGGGCACGCAGCTCTTCACCCAAAGTTCTTCCCGAGAGTAGCTCCATCACCACGACCGGTGTGTGTGTGACGAGTCCTCGAGCTCGAACAGGTGCCTGCCGCATTCTATCCGACTAACCGTCGATAGGTTACGGCAAGAGCACGGCGTCCACGTTCACCGTGACGTCTGGAAACACTTGCAAGGGGATGCTCTCGCCGTTGCGGTAGGCTCGGACGCCACGATACACGCCGGCATCCGGCTGGGTGTGCACCTCGATGCTGCGCTCGGAGATGTTCACAATCCAATACTCCGGGACACCGCTTTCGGCGTAGAGCGGACTCTTGACCCCGCGATCCTTGGCGAGCGACGAGGCAGCCACCTCGATGATCAAGAAGGCTTGATCGGGGTGTGCCGCGTCGTAGTCGCGCCGCGGAACGACGCAGAGGTCCGGTTCGGGCTGGGAATCGTTGGCGGCGACGAAGGCGCTTTGAACGCGAACTTTGGCGCGGGCGCCGAGCGCGAGCACGAGCAGCTCAGTCAGGCGATCGAGCGGCGCATCGTGGGCTGGGCCGTGAGGGCTCATGCGGACGATGACGCCTCGCAGAAGCTCGACCCGCTCGTCGTCGAACGCCCCGAGCGCCACCAGATGATCGTACTCTGGGCGGCTGAGCGGGCGCGCGGTTTCCGGCGCGATCTGTTGGGCCGTGAGCACCGCTCGAGCATACGCCATTGCAGCAACCTCCGCCATCACGCGACGTTGTGATCACGTAGCGATGCAGACCACTCAGCTCCGCCGTCCGTGTTGTTTCGGGTTTTCGACGCCTTCGGCCTCTCCGCAACCGAGAACCGACGTGAAGAGCCGAGTGTCAGGCTTCGGGCGTTTTATGTTGGCGGTCTTGAGCTGCACGGTTCGGCGGCGTGCCACAAGCACTCAACGCGGGTAGGCGCGCCGGCTCTTCAAGCCCCGGTCTTGACAAGTGTGCCGCTGCGGCTGTCGACCCGATAGTTGCGCACAACCTCGTGCAACTCGTGGGGCGCGACCTCTAGCTCGACTTCGATCGTGGCCAGCGGCATGCCGCCCCCGCGATTGTCGGAGAGCGCCACCGGCTCCCCCGTCGGCGCGGCCGAAGCCGCGTGGATGATGAAGGCGCGCTCAATGTGACCGTTGCCATC
>Ga0163144_10028992_pt1 | contig 10646 bp, 10 predicted proteins | sample OliLak19BULKMAT1_FD_123175 | JGI IMG/M metagenome (GOLD analysis project Ga0163144, IMG submission 123175) | Freshwater microbial mat bacterial communities from Lake Vanda, McMurdo Dry Valleys, Antarctica - Oligotrophic Lake LV.19.BULKMAT1 | ecosystem: Environmental > Aquatic > Freshwater >...
CGCGATGACGAGCGCGAGGACTGCTTGGACGGCGGCGAGGATCGTTGCGATGGTGATTGCCGGTTCGTTGGTCATGTTGTGGTCCCCTTCGGTTGGCGGTGCAGTTCGGGTGGAAGGTCAACGTCGAGTGCTTCACCAATAATGCGGATCAACCTGCCGAGCCGGAGCATTCCGGTTTCGAGTTCGGAGATCCTTTGGTTGATCTCTTCGTAGCGGAAGGTTGTTTGGTTGTTGATCGCATTGACTTGGCGTACAGCGGCTTCGGCCGCTTCGCGTACGGCGGTTACGTCTTCGGAGATTGTCGGTTGCATCTTGCCACGGTGATTCACGGCCGTGTCGATGCTGTTCAGTTTCCGGACGACGAGTGCGCCGAACGAGACGATGACGGCGACCATCGCTCCAATCAGGGCAAGTCGGATCTCATCGGGCATAGCGGACCAAACAGCGTTCTCTCCGATAGCGAGCATCAATGTGGGTCACTACCAAATTCTTCGATGTGCCCAACTTCGGTAGGGGTCCGCTCTTCTTCGGGGATGAGGTCGATGCGGCGGGACTCCGTAGCGTCAGCGAGCATAGCGATGGTCTGTCCGTTCAAGGTCGTGACCTCCTTGTGGACTTCGTGGACTCCTTTCTCGACGCGCGACAAGGTCCGCAGCGCTATGAATGTCGCCGTGGCCGTCCCCATGAGCGCGCCGAACGCTGTGATGATCGCCGCTACACCAAACAGGTCTACGAGCGCATACACAGTGTCCACGCTCCTCTACACAGGTCCGAAGTGATACGGCGACAGGTCATCCGCAAGGCAGATGTACGTCTGCCCGTCTTCGGCGTACTCAATGTCCACAAACTCGCGCTCACCAATGCGGTGCTCTGGCAACAGTCCGGAGTACGAGCCGTTGTACTGCGTACCAAAGTTGAAGATACCACCGTCACGGCCGAGCATGGTGTAGCCCGATCGGTTGGCTGCGATTGCAACAACGGATTCCGTAATCACACCGACGGACAGAAGGTCACCACGGTACGCAGGTACCAATCCTGCCATTTGCTTGACCAGGACACTTCCGTTACGCGTAACTCCGTACGTTCCGCCTGTTAGTGGATCAACACACACACCTACGACATCGCTCTGACGCCCCATGTACTCGTCTCCCGCCTTCGGCGCGTTGTTCTGCACCCAGGTCAGGTACAGGTCGATCGGAAAGTTGGGTCCTGGGTCCCAGTGGTCGCTTCGCCTGAACGCTTGTGACACCTCGTGGTGGGTTGTGATACCACGCACATTGTTGCGCAGTCCGACCCGATCCACGAAACGAATTGGGATGGCGAAGATACCAGCCAGCGCTGCGGCGAGCGGTGCACTCTTCTCTTCCAACATCGTACGTGAATACGAATCTAACCATTCGGCGCGAGACTGTCGGGCGTAGCCAGCATGCTCCAAGCCGATTCCGTTGTGATTGACACCTGGAGCGTGGTATGCCACGTCCTGCACGAGCACGGAACACACGACAGAATTTACGTCGATGTTGTAGTGGGCACTCGATCTCTTGGTTGCTGTACTGAAATACTTAGCCACGCTCTCTGCCGTGGTCGCCCGCTCAGGTGCCTCCATGTCGTGAATCACGATGTAGTCAACCGACCTGTGCGGGCGAGCAGGAAGTTGAGTCTTCCACCGCGCTGGCACATATGGGATCGAGAACAGGTCAACCGCCACGGTGCTCGCTTGTCGCTTCGAGAGCAGTGGCCAGCCTGTCCCGCTCCTCGGTCATGCTGCGGAGTGTCTCTGTGGTCTGTTCGAGGAGTGCCTGGAGCACGGCGGCCCGCTGCACGAGCGCGGACACGGCTTCACCAGCCGCTTCGCCTGCCGCTCGCACTGCCGCGTCTCCCATTGTTGGTGTTCCCTGCACTTGATTTCCTCCTCAGTGTCCACACCTGCACTACATCATCGCACTTTACGCGAGCAGTCGGGTCTCTATGTCAGTCAACCGATCGTTGAACCAGCGGTTGGCCTCGACCTGGTACGCCCACAACGATTCGCCCATGACACCACCGGGCATGCCTTCGGCGTCAAGCGCTGCGTTGTTGTACGGAAGCGCTTCGTGCACGTCTTCGGCCATGACGCTAGTGTACTTGCTACCGGGCGCCATGTACGTGGTCGCCTCTTCAATCTCTTCGTTCCATCTGAACGAGTACCCGCGCAACTTGAGAAACGCAAGCACGTCGTCGGGTGCTAGTTCTGCGATCTCGCGCTTTACACGGCGTGTTGACGTGTGGATAGACAACTGACCCGACGATATCGAGGCACCGAGAGCCAGTGTTCCACCAAGTGTCGGAACCCCGTTCGGAAACCGGATGTCAGTAGCACTCGTGTAGTTGACCGTCATGGGTACTGCGCCGCCTGAGTGGAATCGCACGGCGCCGTTGAAGTTGTCGATCGCCCAATCCTGGTAGCCACCTGAACCAGACAGGATGAATTCACCACCCTCGCCCAATCCGTTCTGTTGCATGAACCTCGTTACGTGCACTTGAAGATCTGGTATTCGGACCTGACCTATAAACGTGTTGATTGAAGCACCATATTGAATGTGTCCAAGTGAACCGTCGGCAGCGACGAACGAGATGCGCGGGTAGTTGCCTGTCAAGGAACCACGGATGTCGAATGAGCCAGACGTGCCGGAGCGGATGTCACCCGAGTACACACCACCAGTGCCGTACAACTTGATGGCTGCAGCGTCCACACCTTCGAGCACGATGCGAGATCCAGACGTGGGGCCGGTACGGATCGTGCCACCGACAAACTCAAAGCCCGTCTGTGAGAGACGCCAACCAGCAGAGCCAGAAGCGAAGTTGCTCGACTCGATGAACCCGCCGGTTGTCATGCGGATGAAGTTGTCAACTGTTAACGAGCCAACTAGAGCGTTCCGCATCCGCACCGTGCTGCCGAGCCCGTTGAACTCGGCGTTACCTGCACCTGCGCCGTCGGTCCATATTGCCCAACCGGTACTATTGGCAACGTAGTTGGCTGAACGAATCATCTTGTTGATTAGTGCCAAGTCGGCAGTGAACTTGTCGGCACTGATTACACCAGCCTTGATATGTTGGCCGATGATCGTGCTGAAAGCGATGTCCTCGCTCGTGGGGCGCGTGATTCCGCATTGCACTGTCTGCGGGCCAGCGGAGACAAGTGACGCATATACGTCAAGCGTGAGCACGAGCGTAGTTACCGCCGTGATCTGAAACTGCGAGTTGTTCGGCGCTTGAGTCGAGCCCGTGATGGCGATGACATCGTTGACCTGTACGCCGTCAGTCACCCATGAGCCGGTAGCGCGAGATATCACGTCCGCTGTTGCCGTGTTGTTGACAAACTGGAGCGAGATAGCGCTCGTTGTGCGGATCGTGGTGTTCGACCCAACCTGCTTAGTCCGCGCCGGGTTGATTCCATACACTGCCCAGGCAGCAGACTCGTTGCCAGATGTATCAACCGCCTTCATCCGAATCCAGTAGTTGGTGTCAGGCAGAAGTCCGCCGATCACCTGGTCCTCGCCAGCCACGTACACATCCTGCACGATGACTGTAAACGTCGAGTTGGAAGCAACCTGCACTCGATAGAGCCCTACACCCTTGGCTACGTCAAGGTCTGCTACGTCGGTCCACGACACAAGCACGGCGCGGAAGAGCGGTACGACGACGAAGCCAGGTGGAACATTGCCAGGGATGGTGGAATCAACACCTGAGTTCTGAGCAGTGAGCGTCGCCCACTCACCAGCGAGCCCGAGCACTGTGATGTAACGAACTCGATAGTCATACGTTGTGCTCGGAACCAGCGGTCCAATTTCGATGCTGAGTTCCTGCACCGATCCGCCACTGGACCACGCAGTGCTGGCGCTCCGCTTGAATTGCACCTCAAAGTGCGAGAGCCCGACTGCATTGTGAGCACCTGGTGTGTCAGGGTAGTACCACGACAACCGAACCCACAAGCCACCTGAACGGTTGGTGATGGGTGTTGCAGCCAACGAAGTTGGAGCACCAGGTGCAACTGGGTGGAGCACAACGCCAGCCCCGCCACCGGAGCCACCACCGATCTGCACACCACCAGGAATGAGGATAGTGCCGTTGGCGAGCCTCGTGATTCCAAGTAGGTTCGCCCGAGTACGCAACTCGTGCATGTCGCGATCGAGCCTGCGCAGCCACCGAGTGACGTTGTTGGGCACGTCATACGTTGTTGCGTCGCCAGCAGGCATCATCCCTCCCGGTTCATGGTCAACATCACCGTGTCATCTCCAGCGCTGAGTACCTTCCGTACACAACGACATGCTTGCGAAGAGAGAACGTGAGCGCCCCACGCCCCGCTGATGTTGCACACGTCTCCGACCAAGAAGTTCTCAACCACCGACGGAGTGCCAGGGAAAGCTGCGTCACTCGTTGTGAAGTCGTACGACTGATCGGGTCGCTTCCTGCTGTTGACAGCGTTCAATGCGAAGCCTGTGAGGTACGGCAGTACGTCAGATTCGACGGAGATGATGTCTTCAAGGATGAGCCCGCCCAACGACGCTGCGTCGATCCACCCACCTTCTTCACGGTCTGGACCATCACCCTCTGCCAGTGCAACGATGGACGTGGTGATGCGCTCGCCGTCACCGTGAGCGGTGAAGCCATGCACCCGTTCGGTAGTGAGGTTGTACGTCGTCTTCGTTGATCCTTTGCGCGGGTAGTACGTCGTAAAGACACGGGTCGTTGGGGTGATGACTACGTCGATGTCCATGCCGTTAGCCATGCCTGGAAACTCCTGAAGCAACGAGAAGACGTTCTCGTGGTCGGCGTGTTGGTAAGCAATCTCCCGCTGGATAGGTGTGGCAACACCACCCACTCCGATGTTGAGGCTGCTCTTTCCGTACACCGTGTCCTGAGCGTGGGTGACGATGCCGTGCACGATGTTGCGCTGATCGGTGCCGTACGGAAACGAGAGCGACTCCATGAGAAACACACCCGTCGAATCCCAGTAGACGGTACCCTGTGGAGCGTACAAAGACACGAGAAGGTCGTCGGCCGGGCCTGTCAGCGTGATAGCAACCTCAGCGCGTACCCACGTGTTCCTCGGGGAGTCATCGTTGATAGGGAACGTTGCTGATGCATACGGTCCGTCATCGCCAGGCGGAGCGTTGTGCCACGCCTCGACATGTAGACCACGCTGGTCCCACGCCTTGCACCGGTAATTGTGTGGCGGGCTACCAACAAGCGTTGGTCCGTCGTGGATGAAGAACCACCCCTTGATGGTGTAGAACGCTGGAGCCCGGTCGAACAGCCATTGAAACATGTACTGGTTCGGAGCGTGTAGATCTTCGTCAATTGGAAAGATCTGTTCCGGATCGTCTGCCTCGAAACCCGTCTGTACAATTCGCAACGAGTTGTTGTTCTCCAGCCTGATGTTGTGCGAAGTTGCAATAGGCGTGAACGAGCCCGTGCCGTTGCCAGCACCACCTTGCGTCCACCCACTCAAGCCAGACTCGAAACCAGGGTTGCCGATGTGATTAGTACGGTTGGCCTTGCCGATGAAGCGACGCTTGAAGTACCACATTACACCGGACATCTCGATTGTGCGTTCGGTTATGGTGTCGTTGATATTTACAACAACACCCCAGTGCATCAGTGTCCCGTTACGAAGAATCTGAAACTCCTGGAGCATGGCGATTTCGGTAGAGAAAGCACTTAGCGCTCCGATCTTGAAGCGCGCAGTTCCAGGCTGGTTGAGTTCCCACGCAACTTCTTCGACCGATGCTTCTGTGTAGGTGCGCTGAATAGCACCAGACATGTTGACCCGCCGCACAGTCCACGTAGCCACTACGCCCACCCCCACCGGTGCTCGACAACGCATTGCGTTCCGAACAGTCCGTTGGCACCAGGACGCAGCGGAAAGAAGTCCGAGTAGGGGTCTTGACGGTCGGTCAACTCGCCAGCCTCGGTGGCATACCCCTGTCGCGGGTACACCATCAGGTCATCGAAGTGACCTGTGTACCCGATGTACTGTCCGTTCTCGTTTGCCAGTACAGGACTGTCGCACTCACCAAAGTAGATGGCCGAAGGTACGACCGGGCGATCACCCTCGTTGACGATCACACCTGGTGCTTCGTCCAGGTGGAGAGGGTTGCTGTACTTCAGCGGGTCCGGTGCGATGAACTGCGCCGTGAAACCAAATTTGTTCTGGTGGAACCTAGTGAAACGTGGCGGGCGGTTGCGCCGCACATAGCACAACTTTGTCGTTGACTCCCACACTCGCAACTCACCGTTGATTGTTACGGACTCAAACGCATTGAGCAACGTATTCCATGCCGTCCACATGAGCGCCTCACTGGTGCACTCAACAACGCCCGAGATACCGAGCGAGCGGGCTGCCAACTTGGCTTCGGTCACAACCTCGCGATCGAGTCCGACGAGCGGAAGCACCGACATACGCACGTCACCTGCGTCCCAACCTTCTACCTGGGAGCATATGTACTCGACACCACCGGCCGCTCCAGTGTTGAAGTTGACGGTTGTGCTTGTCTGTACTGAGAGGATCTGTACTTGCGTCATCCACCAGTCCCTGAATTGCTGAGAGCGATCTCCTGGTTGGCCGTTGTCACATCAACCCCGTTGTTGATGTTCTGGTTCTCGATGTACACGGAAGCACCGGCGGAGCGGTCGCCACTGAACGCTGGTGGTACGTACGTACCGGTATGCGGACGACCCGGTGGAGACGGCGCTGGACCTTGAGCGTCTGTCACGTTGACGTGCGGAACCTCGATGTTGGGAATCCAATTACCCATCGCACTGTCCAAGCCAGCGATGATGTATTCACCAAGTTGTTCACCCAACGAATTGCTGGATTCGACAAGCGTTTGTGTGGCACTAACCGTGTCCATCATGTTCGCGATGCTGCCACCGACGTCACCTGTCGCACCAGCCGCATTCATGTAGGCATCCATCGCAACAACGAAGAGGTCAACAATCGCTTGCGCGTCTTCCTCGCCGTCTGGTTCATACTGGCTGATTGCTTCATCCATCATTGTACTGATAGCATTCGCCACGGTAGTGGCTTGGCCAGGGATTAGCCCTTCAAGCGGATCGTAGAGTTGACTCACGGTCATGGCGCCGTAATCGTCAGTAATGTTTCGGCCGACTTCAGCCAGGTTCATGTCCTCCAAAGTCATCTGTGCTTCAAGAGCGTTGATTATTTCAGTTACATCAACATTTGAAGCGATAGCGTCTACCAAAGCCTGCGCCATCGGTGCGCCATCCTCTGGCCCCATGTCCATGATTTCTTGGAGCATCTGCGGAGCGATCCCCGCCACGTTAAGTGAATTTAGATTGTTGGCGAAATCACGTATCACTTGGCCACGCTCTAGATAATTGGCAACGATGGTATCCCACGTGTACGCATCTTCTTGAGCAGTTGCTTCCAGTACATTCCCGTACTCGTGCAAACTATCAATGAACGAATCAACCATTCCACTGAAGACACCAGTGACTTCGTCAGTCATCTCTTCATCGAAACCGAACGCTTGCATGACGTTGGCCATGCTGCCACCCATGAGAGCGGCCCGTTGATACGCGGCTACAGAGTCGCTAACAAGAGTCTCGATGTCACTGGTGATACTGTCGGTGTACTCAGTCCACGCCGCAGCATGACGGGCTGTCGCCTCTTCAACGGCAGCGAACGTCCCAGTGGCAGAAGCCTCGTACTCTTCGGCTGCATCCTCTATAGCGTCGTAATCCCACCCGTACTCTTCAGCAACAACAACTTGCTCGGGCGACAGACTCGCGCCGGTGTTGATGCGATTCGTAAGTGCAGTCAACGTCTGTCGGTACAAATTTGATGCTCTGTCAAGCGTGACGATCTCACTCGTGAGCCGACTGATCTCATTGCTGTACTGGTTAATCTGCGACGGAACGGGTGCACCTTCAATCACGTTCCACTGCTCTTGGATAGCGCTAGTTGTCTCTTCTACATGCTCGCGCAACTCGCGCTCGCGCTTCTGCGCTGCCTGCCTTGAACGCATCCACAAGAACCCGATGAGTGCAACCGTTGCTGCGACGGCAATGAGAGCGACGTTCGTTGATGTCAGCGCTCCCACCGCCATGGCCTTGAAGGCGGCCCACCCAGCGGCCATGTTCGACATGCCCATAAACGTGACCATGGCACGCTGTAGCGCAATGAACCGCACGAGGATAGCGTTGCTCGTAGCCATGAAAGTCTTGGCAAAGAGCAACCACCCGGAAGCCAACTTGAGAAACGACAGCACGGCCATTGCAGTGAGTGTTGCAAGTAGCACTTGCATCACCACCTGGTTGGCAGACACCAAGGCAAACATGCCTTGAAATACCTTGGCCAATCCAATGATGGCGGTAAGGAGCAATCCACCGATGATCTTGGCAATATCGGTGAAGAAACCACCTGCGACTTCCCACGCCATCTGCGCAGCCTCAACCATCTCCATGATGGCGGGCACAACGCTATTCTTCAACAGGTTAAAGATCGAAGTTGCTGCATTACCGATGTTCGTGGCGAACGCTGCAGCCTTGTCCGACGACAAGAAGGCAGCGAGCGCTACCGATCCGCTTGCTAACTCCAGGAAGAGGGGCTTCAGCGCTCCCGCCACCACCTGCCTCACGGTGTCCGTGATGGTGCTCATCGCACCCTCGAATGTTCCAGCCTGCGCAATCATCATGCCGCCGAAGTCGTTGCTCATCCCGGCGAGGATTGCTTGCACGGCACCAGCGCCCTGGATGACTCCAGTACTTGCTTCGTCCATCGCTGCTGGAATCGTGGTGCCCATGTAATCAGCGAGGTACTGCCAGGCAGGGATGCCCGCCTCGGCCAACGCCATCATCTCTTCAGCCGACACCTTGCCCTTGGCCTGCATCTGCGTGAAGGCACGGGTGATGCGGCCCATCATTTCGCCACCACCACCAAGCGCAGCAACGGCGTCACCGATAGACGTGAGCATCGGGATCACGTCTTCGGCAGCAGTGCCCATCGCGAACAACTGCTGCGTCGTGCGCAACAACGGTTCCATCTCAAACGGAGTGGTCGAAGCAAAGTCTTCAAGGTTTGAGAACATGCTCTTGGCAGCCTCAGCCGATCCGAGCATTGTCTCGAACCCGATCATCGTCTGCTGGATCAGCGAGTTGTACCCGATGAACGCACTACTAATAGAATCTGTGACAGACGAGAGCATGTTGCTAACCTGGTTGCCAACTGCAATACCTGCACCAATCTGGCCGATGTTACTGAGTGTCTTGCTAACTCTGCCGGCAGCACGGTCGAATCCAGAAGAGTCGCCACGGAACCGGATGAGGATGTCTTCTAGAGTCGCCACGGCCCCGTCACCTCCTCACGTTGTGAAGGTACAGGGCCATGGTCAGAATCTCCTTCGTGCCTTGGATGGCTGCTCAGCCTTGCGCTTTGTGTCGCGCTCCACGGCTCGTCGCTCTGTCTGCTCGTTCTTTACCTTGAAGTAGGCAACCCACTCCGTGAGTTCAAGAGAAGTGTGACCCAGCAACACTTCTCTTGGTGTCATCCCTAACGTCTCCGCTAGGAAGTAAACCCACTGTCGGAAGGAGTTGCTTCGGAGTTTCCCGCCAGCGCATCCGAATCCTTCTTGCTCAGACCGGAGAGCCGCTGAGACACGGCGAACACCCGATCCAGCGCCTTCGATGACTTCAGGCCCAGAGCATCTACGTCGGCCGTCGAGAAGACAAGAGTGCCATCTTCACCCACGATTGAGAGCGCCACGAGGCGGGCGCGCATGTTGCGCGTGTTCGTCTCCATGCTGTCACCGCGCTGCTTGATCATGGACGACTCGAATGCATCTCGGGACTCACCACTGAGCCCCTTGACGCACACGACACCACCCCACTCTGGCACCAGCACGTCTTCAGTCGGAATGTCGTCTGACTCGATGATCTGCTGGCGCGTCAGTAGCACCCTCCGCTCAATCTCTCCCTCGACACTCTCTGCGTTCTTGCCCATGTTCAGTTTCTCCCTGCCGGTAGGTTGACATTAATACTTGTTGTTTACACGCCGAACGACACTGACCGTCCGTTGATGTCAATGATGGACTCGAAGTTGATTGACTCATCTACGAGCCCGTCAAACTGGCCGCTGATGTCAGTGTTGGCGCCGATACACCAGACACGCAAGTCCGGGCCATCGAGGTCGGCATTGGAGAAGAACTCCAACACCATCTTCGTCTCGTCCTCCAGCACGTTGCGGAAGAACGGGTCGAGTGGCTGATAGAAGTGACCGAGTGAACCTGTCACGTCCTTCTGTCCTTGTGTCCGACGCGTGTACAGGTTGCCGAATGGGTTGTTGACGAGGTTGTTGGCCGTGAGAGAATACGAGTACGTATTCGCTTCAAGAATCGTTGACATCGGCAAGTAGGTGACGTTCGTAGTAAACGTGACAGGCCCTGTGGTTGTGATAATACCAAAGAGACGGTCAACGTTTGCGATCGTGCCCGCCGATACAACCACCGATGCAGTTGGGTGGAGTACACGCTTGGTGGCATCGGTAATTTGGTAGCGGTTGGAGCCGAGCGAGGTAACGGCGAGTGCGGTGGCAGTGACGCCATCGCCGCTCATCTTCACCAGCGCCTTGTAACCCGGGCGTGCCA
>Ga0163144_10028993_pt1 | contig 10645 bp, 10 predicted proteins | sample OliLak19BULKMAT1_FD_123175 | JGI IMG/M metagenome (GOLD analysis project Ga0163144, IMG submission 123175) | Freshwater microbial mat bacterial communities from Lake Vanda, McMurdo Dry Valleys, Antarctica - Oligotrophic Lake LV.19.BULKMAT1 | ecosystem: Environmental > Aquatic > Freshwater >...
AGCATCTTGCCCTTGTTCTTTATGGGCAACTGCTCGTGAATCCACTGGAGATTCGTGGTCTTCCCGCACAGGCCGGCACCGTAGTAGACGATCTTGGCGGTGAGCTCCTTGGTGGAGTAGTTGAAAAGAACCATCGTTAATACCGGCCCAAGCCTTGGATTCTAAGCCCATGCCGTCAACCCCGAACCTATCGCTCCTCCGAAGCCTTGCCCTCCACTACCCGGGCCTCCTAAACTTCGGGAGGCGCACCCCTTTGAGGAGAGAGAGTCCCATCATGTTCACATCCCTTGCGTTTGTCCTGATCCAGCTTGCGGGCTCCCCGCTCCAGGCGTCGCCCACTCCGGCCCCTGTCGCCGCCCAACCGATAGCACCCACTGCCAAGCCCGCTCCGGATGGGCCCGTGATCGCGCTCGAAACCTCGCTCGGGACCATCGAGATCGCACTTCACGCCTCGCGCGCCCCCCTCTCCACCCGCAACATCATGAACTACGTGAAGAGCGGCTTCTATCCCGGGACCACGTTCCATCGCGTGATACCCGGTTTCATGATCCAGGGCGGAGGGATGGACATTAAGATGAACGAGAAGCCCACGGGGCCGCCGGTTCGAAACGAGGCCCGCAACGGCCTGCTCAATTCGCGCGGCTCAGTAGCCCTCGCCCGCACCAACGACCCCCACAGCGCAACGTCGCAGTTCTACATCAGCGTCAAGGACAACCCGGCCCTCGACTTCGGTATCTCCCGGGATGGCTGGGGCTACACCGTTTTTGGTGAGGTCGTCTCCGGCATGGATGTGGTTGACCGCATCGCCGGAGTTCTCACCAGCACGCGGGGTGGCCATCAGAACGTGCCCGTGACGCCGGTCCTGATCAACAAAGCGCGAGTGGTCTCCGAGCCGGTGCCCGCCACTGCGCCGCCTGCGGCCAAGGCGACGGCAGCGCCTAGTGCCGCCAAGCCCCCCGTTCGCGCCCCCCGGCCCACCAGACCTCAGCCTTCCCCGACGGCGAAGCCGAAGGCCACCCCCACCCCCACGCCCGCCGTCCGCTGATTCGCGCCGACCGCGCCACAAAGCCCCCGCCCCGCCGACGGGAGCCGCAGAGTCTCCCCGACATGATGCCTTTACTTCATTGACGCCTTTCTGGCCCGCGATTACGTTCGTGTCTCAGGAGATCACCCGATGGCCAATATTCATCATGAGTTCACGATCGAGGCGCCGCCCCCGCGGATCTTCGAGGGCATGACCACCCCGGCCGGTCTCGATCAGTGGTGGACCCACTACTCGTCGGGCAAGCCGGATACGGATGCCCCCTATGCGCTCGGCTTCGGGCCGGAGTACGACTGGGAGGCGCGGGTCACACGGTGTGTGCCGAACGAGGAGTTCGAGCTTGAACTGACCGAAGCCTCCGACGAATGGCTCGGCACCCGGGTCGGTTTTCGCCTGGCCCCCCTCGGAGATCACACCAGGGTTTTCTTCTGGCATTCCGGCTGGAAGGAGGAAACGCCTCACTTCGCGGCCTCGTCGTTCGGCTGGGCCATGCATCTGCGTCTCCTCCGCCGCTACATCGAGCGCGGCGAGACGGTGGAGTACGAACGCAGACTCGAGGCCTGATTAAGGACCGGGGCGCCGACCCGCCTCGTCGGAGGTGAGCTACGAACCGAGTTCGGTGAAGCTCTTGATGAGCGCTTCCGTCTTCGCCTTGTCGAGCTTCAAGACTGCGGTGTCGTCGCGCCGCCGTCCGTAGCCGGCGTCACCCTTCACCGCCACCTCAAACCAGTCTTCCTTTTTCTGAGCCTCGAAACGAATCGTCACGCGAAGGGCGGGAGTGTTGAGGCCATACGTGTCGGGCGACTTCGGGGCGTCGATGAACTCCGCGGCATCGAGACCGCCGATGGCGAAGAGAGCGTCGGAGGCTTTCTCCTGCGTGGCGTCTTTCACGGGCGCCACGGACTTCCAGACCACCTCGTCCATTCCGTCTTTCCCCTTGGTGGTCTGCTTGGTGAAGGTCCGCGTGGCTCCCCCCGTCACGACATCGAGACCGGTGATTTCATAAGCCGCCACGTCGAGAAGTCGGGCCGCGCGGAGATTCCGCACGCCTTTATCGAGATCGTCGACCAGTGCGGAAACGATCGTGGCCACGACCGTTGACGAGCCCTCACGAGCGTAGTACTTGCCATCGGCGGTTTTCTGCCCCAACTCCAGGGCGACGGTTTTGGAATCGGCCAGCCCAAGGACGAGGCGCCGGGCCGCGCCACCGAGGCCGTACTTCGCGAGGTCCTTGTCGGTTCCCGTCTCGGTGACGATGCTCTCCATCCGCAGGTTTTCAACGAGGCCGAGGAAGCTGTCGACGGTCCAGCGCGCGGCGCGGGTGGCGAGCGGCTTCTCGATCTTCCACTCGTCATCTCCGGTGGCGCCCCGGACCAGGCGGAAGCTCACTTTGCCTTTGTCGACGGATTCCAGGGACTGGATGTCGTCCTTCGTGATTTTGATCAGACGCCGATCGCGCAGATCAAAGGCGGACTTCACCAGGGTGTTCTCGATGGTGCTTGAGACCGTGAAGATCCGCGGCTGCCCGGGTACGCGTGCGAAAAGGCCGAAGGCCGCGGGTACGCTGTCGCCGAGTTCGAACTCAAGGGGCTTGCTGGCCCCCGTGACCACCACCGATACCGAAACCTTCGGATCCGCAAGGCCGAACGCGGCGAGATCCGACGCGGTCTCGCTCACGACGTCCTCGGTTTCGAGATTCTGCAAGGCATCGAGGATCGAGTTGATTTCGGTCGCATCGGCCGCCGCTTCCAGCGGTGCTCTCAGCACCCACGATTCGCCGTTCTTTTCGGCGTGCACGACCTCGCCCCCCGCCTTCTTGAGACTGAGCGACGTCACCTTGGCTTTGTCCAGGGCGGTGAAGACTTTTTCGCGCTTCGGCGTGGGGGTCAAGGTGTCGGTCGTAGGCGGCGGCGGCTCCTTCTTCGATTCCACCAAAAAGATGTAGGCGAAGAGCCCGACGGCCACCGCCACCGCGCTCAGCGTTCGGGAGAACGAGTTCATGACCGCCGCCGCCACCAGCTCACAAAGCCCCAGACGACGAAGAAGCCCGGGAGGAACAGGAGCGAGAAGAACATGAAGTTTCGCTGACCGCTCATGGTGAGGCTGAGCCGGTGGACATCCGGATCCTTGGGCCGGATCGAGATGAGATCCGAGTCCTGGGCCAGCCACGAGATCATGTTCATGAACAGGTCCTGGTTGGCCTGGAAGGTCAGCAGGGTGTTGGAGGCGAAGCCGGAATCGCCGACCGCGATGATCCGACCTTCCTTGGCCGAATTGGGGGCCGGTTCGGGAGAAGGAGCGGGGTCGGCGTCGGGTGGCGTAGTGGGGATGGCACGGACCGTGATCGCGGCGGCCAGGTTCACCGGTCCCCTGGTGTCGGCGTCCGAAAACTCGATGGGCTCTTTCAGCGTGATGTCGGACTCGCCCCAGGAACGGTTCGTGGTCTTCGCGAGTTCCTGGGCCACCACACCGTCCGGAGCGGGGACGATGGGCGTGATACTGCGGGCCATGTCGAAGGCGCTCATGGTGCCGCGCAAGTCTTTGTTCACCTCGTGAAGCGGATAGTCCGTGACGATGGGCATGAAGGGACCGGTTCCGAACAACTGACCGACGCCGGAAGCGTCCACGACCACATCCTTGCCCGCGGTCACCCCGAACTCCGTGAACACGCTCTCGTAGTTGGGCGAGGGACCTTTCTCGACCGGATCGGCCATGAGCAGCGCCTTGCCTCCGGCCCGCACGAAGCTCTTGATGTAGCCCGCGGCTTCGGGCAGCAGGTCGTTTGAAGGGCCGGCCACCACCAGCACGGTGCAGTCGTCCGGCACTTTCTGTTCCTGGAGCAGGACGATCTTGCGGATTTCGTACTGGCTCTTTGCAATCGCACTTCGTGCTCCCGAATAGCCGTTCTCCGAAGGATCGTCGATGTCGCGTTCTCCTTCACCCGAAGCGAAGCACACCGTCTTCTTCACATCGCGGGTCAGTTTGAGAATGGCGTTCGTGATGTCCTCTTCCCCGTCGGTGAGGACCTTCTCCCGCCTTTGCCCCAATGCGGCCACGATGGTGGGGAGTTGGGCGATCTCCAGCGCGCGGGTCTTGGCCGGCTCCTTCAGCGGATCCACGAACTCGAGCTTCACCCGCGGAGACGCCGCCTGGTACTCGCGCAGCACGTCTTTGGCGGTCGGCGATGCGGCCGCGTTTCTCTGCACGTAGGTGAGGGTGAGGTCTTCCTTCAGGCCGCCCAGGATCTTGCGGGTCTGCTCGGAGAGCGAAAAGCGCTGGTCTTTGGAGACGTCGAGCCGGCGGGGATAGCGGTTCGCCATCCAGTTGACGCCGCCGAGGATCGAAGCCACCAAAAGGACGAACACCACGGTGTTCGATCCGTATTTCATCCGGCGTTCGCCCGCGGTGTTGACGAGGTCGGGGATACGCGCGGCCACTCCGAGGAGGATCAGGGCGAGGCCCGCCCAGGTGAACCACTCGGCTTTGATGTTTGGAGGCAGCGTTAGTCCGGCGCGTTCGAGGAACGTGTTGGCGAACAGAACGATGAAGCCGAGGACGGGAAGGAAGTCGGTCGTTTTCATGGCGCTACTCCCTCCACCGACGGCTCTCGACCGACTGCTGGGTCAGAAACAGACCGAAGCCGATGAAGGACAGGTAGAAGATGATGTCCTTGGTGTCGAGCACGCCCTTCACCATGTCGTCCATGTGGGTGGTGACGCCGAGGTACGCGAGAACCTTGACCGGACCGGACGCCATCGGGTTGTCGAGCCAGGACAGCGTCCAGATCGCGAGGAACAGGCAGAACGAGAGGATGCCCGCCACGATCTGGTTCTTGGTCAGACTCGACAGGAAACCGCCAAGCGCTATGAAACATGAGCCCATCAAAAGCAGGGCGAGGGCACCGGTCAAAACCGGCTTCCACTCGGGCCGCGGTTCGGCGATCGCGAAGATCACCACGAAGTTCAGCAGCGAAGTTGCGATCATCATCGCGTAGACACTGACCGCGCCGAAGAACTTGCCGAGTACGATCTGCCAGTCGGTGATGGGGGAGGTCGCAAGCAGTTCCCACGTGCCCTGACGCTGTTCTTCGGCGAAAAGACGCATAGTCAGCATGGGAGTGACGAACAGGGCGACCACCGCCATGTTCATGAGCGTGGGCCGGAAGATCCATTCATTGATATTCGGCTTGGGCGGCCCTCCCATCCCTCCGCCCGGGTTCAGCGAGGCCTGCAGGAAGTAGTCGAGGGCGAAGAGGAAGAACACCGAGAACAGGGCGTTCCAGGTGAAGAGGGCGGCGTAGGCGATCGGCGATCCGAAGTAGTGCTGCCATTCCTTGCGGACGATGGCGCCGATATTGGTGAACGTCGACATCAACGGGTCTCCTTGGAGTCGGCGGATTCGGCGAGTGGGGTTTCCGGGGCGTGGTCCGCGGATTCGGCGCGGGGTTCGCTCGCCACGATGGGAGTGAAGATCTCGGATCTGGTCGCGACGTCGCTGACCTGGGTTGCGTCCTTGGTGGTGAGTTCGAGGAAGACGTCTTCGAGGCTCAGAGAGACCTGGGACATCGACAAAAGATCGATGTTGGCGGCCACGATGGCCCGGGCCGCCGCGGCCCGAATATCGCGTCCTTCCTCGGCCTGAAGTTCCAGGATGGTATTGCCGGAGGCGATTCCGCGCGGATTCACGGTGACGATGCCTTCCACGCTGCGGAGCGCGTCGAACGCTTCGCGGGTGTCGGCCCGAACTTCAAGACGCAGGGCGCCCTTCGACGACAGGCGTGCGGTCAGATTCTCAGGAGTGTCTTCGGCCACCACGCGGCCCTTGGAGATGATGACCACCCGTCCGCAGGTCATCGAGACTTCGGGAAGGATGTGGGTCGAGAGAATCACGGTGTGATCGCCGCCGAGGCTCTTGATGAGGTCGCGGGTTTCGATGATCTGCTGGGGATCGAGGCCGGCGGTGGGTTCGTCCAGGATCAACACGGGGGGATCAGCCAGGATCGCCTGCGCGATGCCGACCCGTTGGCGATAGCCCTTGGAGAGGCGGCCAATCAGCTTGTGGCGCACCTCGCCGAGCCGGGCTTTCTCGATGGCCCGATCGATGCGGGCCTTGCGATCGGCGGACTTCACGCCCTTGATACGAGCGCAGAAGTCGAGGTAGGAGGTGACGTCGAGGTCCGGGTAAACGGGGGGCGTTTCCGGGAGATAGCCCACGCTGCGCTTGGCTTCCATGGGCGAGCGGAACACGTCGAAGCCCGCCACCGTGGCGCGGCCGGACGTGGCCGGCATGTAGCCCGTGAGGATGCGCATCGTGGTGGTTTTGCCGGCGCCGTTCGGGCCCAGAAAGCCGAGGATTTCTCCTCTGCCAACGGTGAACGACACGCCGGAGACCGCATCGAAGCGGCCGTAACTCTTGCGCAGGTCTGCGACTTCAATCATGCGAAGGAATCCCTTTCTCCTGGAAAATCGGGGGGTGGCCATCCGCGCGGGCGCCTTTGGCTGGATCCAGCCTCCGCGCACGCTCCCGCTGAACATGGCCCGTGGGAAGGCGTTATGGTAGCAAACAACCCATGAGAGTCATCAGATTGCCGCGGCACGGACTTTTTGGACGCCGATCCGATCGTTTTGGTTGGCCGGCGGTCGCCTTACCGCGGATATTCGTGCTGGCCATGGCGCTTGCGGCCGCCTCGTGTGCCGAGCCCGAACCCAAGGTCCTCCTCAAAGTGACCGACGTCGAAACCTATTGGGTTCTCGATCCGTCGCGCACCGAGAAGCGCTTCCTTGCTCCCGCGGTTCGCTTCAGAGTCGAGAATCTGTCGACGGAGACGCTGCTCGCGGTCGATGCCACCGTATCATTTTTCCGGGAAGGCTCCGAAGAGTCGTGGGGCTCGGGTTTCTTCAGGCTCACCGAAGGCCGGAAGACCGTAGCTCCCGGAGCGAAGATCCTGGTGACGATAAGTTCCGATGCCCGCTATTCGCTGGAGGGTCCGCCGGAGCTCGCGTTCACCCACAAGACCTTCCGCAATGTCCGTACGAAGTTCTTTCTTCGGGTGGGGTCTTCGGTCTGGACCGAGTTCGGACAGGCTCCCATTGAAAACATCATTGGCTCCAAGGACGCCCGCGCGCTTTTGAGCCAGCCCGCTTCGCAATAGCGGCCCTGCTTACGGACGTCCAGGCGTGAACGAGGTCAGGTCCAGGACCACTTTGCCGACCGTGAGGACCGACTCGGCGCGCAGAAGTAAGCGGCGATCGTCCGCCGAGAGCCAGAGGGTTTTCTGGCCGGGTTCCACGGCGCCGTTTTCGCCGACCAGCCGCGGGGCGATCTTCCAGGCCGCAAGTTCGCCAAGGGGCGTCTTGATGGTGGTTCTCTCGCCCACCGTGATATCGAAGGTGTAGCGGCGGCCGTTGTCGCACACGGGAATGGATTTGCGGTAGCCCACGGCCAGCGGCAGGGTGCGCAGCTTGTAGACGATGGACAGGATGTCCTGCGACTCCGGAGCGATGTCGATCGAGCGAGTCACGGTGTCGCCGATCGTCACCGAGTACTGGACCTTCTTCGCCCCGTGGTCGAAGGCCGTCCGGCGAATTCGCCGCCGTTTGCCTTCCGTGCTGTCGACCAGGCTGCGTCGCGGGAGCAGATTGCGCGCATCGAAAGTCGACTCGGCCAGGTAACGCAGGGTGTAGAGCGAGGACAGCATCGATGAGGGCAGGGTTTCCGCCCGCGCGGACCACGAATCAATACCGTTCGCCCCGCGGGACGCCTTCACGGACAGAGTTGCCGTGCCTGCGGTCATGGAGGACCAGGAGACGGCATAGGTTGATGTTTCGCCGTCAGCGAAGGGGACGGCGGCCGGTGTCGGCGCGGGGGTGGGGGCAGGCGTGGGGGTGGCGGCTGTGGTTCGGGCCGCGGGCCGGGCGGTTCGGGGCGGCGTTGCCTTTGGCACCACCGGTGGTGACTGAAGCGAAAGGGCTAGGAGGACGGCGGTACCGGTGAGAACCATGGCATTCACTTTAGTGCGCCTTCTTAATTGAGGCCCGCATCGAGAGGTGTCTAAAATAGAACGCTCGTGCTAATATTCGTCCATGTCGAAGGGCCAAACCACCCGCACCGCGATCCTTGAAGTCGCACTGGCCCGAGCCAGCCGGGTGGGCTTGGGGGCTTTGAGCATTGGTGAATTGGCGAAGGAAGTGGGGCTTTCGAAGAGTGGCCTGTTCGCTCACTTCACCTCCAAGGAAGATCTGCAGATCGAGGTCGTTCACAGTGCGATCTCTCGCTTCGTGGAACTTGTGATCACCCCCGCCCTCAAGCAGCCGCGAGGAGAGCCGAGGGTTCGCGCATTGTTCGACCACTGGTTCGAGTGGTCGCGGGCCAGTGAACTGCCTGGAGGTTGTCTCTTTATCGCCGCGGCCAGCGAGCTCGACGATCAGCCAGGCCCCCTGCGGGACCTGTTGCTCGCTTCCCAGAAGGACTGGCTGGGGGTGATCGCTCAGGCCGCGCGCGTCGCTATGGAGGAAGGCCACTTCAAGCCCGACCTCGATGCCGAGCAGTTCGCCTGGCAGGTCGACTCGTTCATTCTCGGCTATCACCACTCCGCCCGACTGCTTCGCTCGAAGGACGCCGACAAACGGGCTCGCAATGCCTTCGAATCCCTGATCGCGACGTCCAGAATCTGAGGAACCAAGGCCTTGACCGCTCACCCCTCGCATCCTTCAAAAAAGAGCACGACCGTTCGCGTTAATACCGACCAGCCCCATCGACGTACGCGCACAATGGTCATGATGGGCGCGGTGATCCGAGGTGTCGATCGAATCTCGCCTCGACTTGGGGCTCGCGTGGCCGCGCGGGTGTTTTTGACGCCCCGCCGCGCCCGCCTTCCGGAGCGCGAACGGGCCTGGCTTGAAAAGGCCCGCCCCGAGATTTTCGCCACGGGATCTTTTCAACTCTCCGGCCACCGTTGGAGCGCTTCCGGCAAGCGCGTCCTTCTCGTTCACGGCTGGGAGGGCCGGGGTTCACAGCTGGGCGGCCTTGCCCTCGCCATCGCCGAGCGCGGCTTCGAGCCCATTACCGTGGACCTTCCGGCTCACGGCTCGTCGAAAGGCGCGCAGACGAATCTCCTGGAGATCTCCCAGGCGATCAGCGCCCTGGTCCGACATCTCGGGGGTGTTGCGGGAATCGTCGCGCATTCTTTCGGAGCCGCCGGCACCACCGTGGCACTGCGGGAGTCGCTCGACGTGGGCCGGCTCGTGTACCTGGCGCCGTCTGAAGACTTTGAACATTTCCCGCGAGTGTTCAGCCACTGGCTGGGCTTGCCGCAACAGCTCAGCGAGAGGATGCGTCACTCAATCGAAACCAGGTTTGGATTCACCATGGCCGAACTGCGCGGCCGCCGGCTCGCTCCCCGCATGAGGGCGCCCCTGCTGGTCGTCCACGATGAGGACGACGTGGACGTGCCCTGGCAGGACGGCAAAACCTATGCCGAAGCGTGGCCGGGATCGCGCCTCGTGACCACTCGCGGTCTTGGCCATCGCCGGATCCTCCGCGAACCCGAGGTGCTTGAGGTGGTCGCGGAGTTCTTCGGCACCGGTGGGCGCAGACGGTAATCGTCGCGGGTTCCCGGGTTAGTAACGCTCACGGCCCTGAGCTTTCGCGGAAGAAGCAAGTCACGCCGCCTTGCTACCTGGGCGCCGAGGCCTCGTCGAAGTACCCTCGGCGCGCAATCACGCCAAGCCCTTTGGTGAGCACCTCGACCTTGATCTTTCTGAAACCCGGCTTCTTGTGCTCGGGCGGTTCATAGCCCAAAACGTAGTAGCTCGAGGTCATGTCCAGGAGTCGGGTGAGGCCCTTGGAGACGTCGTTTGTGTTGCGGATCACGAGACCTCCGGTGTCGAGGGCGAGACTGGTGGCGCCCTCGGACGCGTCTTGAAAGGCGAAGGGAGTTTCACCCGCGTCGCGGTCGAGGGCGGGCCCATACTCGACGCCCTGGAAGCGCCCCATCCCCTGCAAGCCCCGCACGTCGACGAAATGGATGGGCGCGTTGGCGAGGAGAGACCGGGTCACGACCTCCTGCCGTCGTCTCAACTCGTTCGAGTCGAAGGCGAATCCGCTCGAGACCATCACCACACTGTGCCTCCCGGGTTGCCGAACCAGCCAGTCGAGCGATTGGAGCAAAACGCCGTAGGCATCCTCACGACGGATGCGGGCCGCCTGGGTGACTTCGACGACGCGGCTCGACACCATCGCACCCGCGCTGTTCGAATCGAGGCCCGGGTTCAGAGCGACGAAACGCGCGGTGACCCGGGCGAGCATCGAAGAATCTCCGCGCTCGATGGCGATCGCCTCGGCGTCCGCGACCGGGAACGAGGAGAAGTCCTCGGTACGGCGTCCGATGATCTTGTCCACCGCCGCGCCAAAGAGAGCTCGGTTCCCCTCGACGAGTTCGGCGAGCGAGACCTTCGACCAGGGGGCCAGAAGAACCAGCGTGCCATTGCGCTCGGCCAGCGTCTCGATCAGCCTCTTGATCGCGGGCCGCAACCGGACCGCCTCCGAGGGCGACATCTGTCCGTCATCGACGAAGAGAACCGCGACCGCCTCCGGGGCCTTCTG
>Ga0163144_10028994_pt1 | contig 10645 bp, 6 predicted proteins | sample OliLak19BULKMAT1_FD_123175 | JGI IMG/M metagenome (GOLD analysis project Ga0163144, IMG submission 123175) | Freshwater microbial mat bacterial communities from Lake Vanda, McMurdo Dry Valleys, Antarctica - Oligotrophic Lake LV.19.BULKMAT1 | ecosystem: Environmental > Aquatic > Freshwater > Lake...
GGGCAGATCACCAAAGGGCGAAGAGACGGTCTCAGGCAGGTTTCGCATGAAGAAGGCCAGTTCTTCTTTGTGGCTTGTCGTGCCAGTATTGATTGACTGAATCCAGTTTCTAAAGTTCATCGGGCACCTCGATCTATTTACGCCGATGAACTCAAGAAAAAGGCCGTCTTGCAAGATAATCACAAGTAGAAAAGGCAACAAAACGGAGTCTACAAATGTGCAAGTCAAGGAAGACGGTGGCGGATGTCCCTGAACTGCTGGCGCAGTGGCACTGGGAGAAGAACGGCGACTTGAAGCCATGGCATGTGGTGCTCGGAAGCCACAAGAAAGTATGGTGGAGGTGCTTCCTTGGTAAGTGGCCTGATGGAACACCTGCTCACGATCACGAATGGGAGGCAAGTCCGAATAAGAGGGCACTCTTCGGTAGAGGTTGTCCCTGTTGCAAAGGAAAGAAAGTAGTTCCGTCCAACTGCTTTGCGACGACCCATCCCCAAATTGCCGCCCAGTGGCACCCGACCAAGAACGGCAGCTTGACTCCTTACGATGTCACCTTTGGTAGTGGCAAACAGCCGGTATCGTGGAAGTGCTACGCTGACAAGTGGCCTGACGGATCGCCTGCCGACGACCATGAGTGGGACGCAACACCAAACACTAGAACAAACTCTGGGCGAGCGGGAAATTGCCCGTGTTGTGTAGGTCAGAAAGTAGTTCCGTCCAACTGCTTTGCGACGACCCATCCCCAAATTGCCGCCCAGTGGCACCCGACCAAGAACGGCAGTTTGACTCCTCACGATGTAATGGCTGGAAGCGACTTGAGCGTGGAGTGGTGGTGCATCAACGGCAAATGGCCTGACGGGTCGCCTGCTGACGATCATGAATGGAAGGCGACTCTGGGATCACGCACTAATTTGGGAAGCGGTTGTCCCTGTTGCGTGAACCAAAAGGTGGTTCCGTCCAACTGTCTTGCAACGACACATCCCGAAATCGCCTCCCAGTGGCATTCGACCAAAAACGGCAGCTTGACCCCTTACGATGTGGTCTCAGGGAGCAACAAGAAAGTTTTATGGGAATGTTGCGATGGCAAATGGCCCGATGGAATCCCGGCTGATGATCACGAATGGGAGGCGATTATAGCTTCTCGCACCATGAATGGATGTCCATGCTGTTCACGTCAGAAGGTGGTTCCGTCCAACTGCCTTGCGGCGACCCATCCCGACATTGCGGCCCAGTGGCATCCGACCAAGAACGGTAACTTGACTCCGTATGATGTACTCGCCGGGAGCAACAAGAAGGTGTGGTCAGAGTGCAGACGGTGCAACGGGCCATGGTTGTCACGGGTGCATCACCGAACATACATGAACTCTGACTGTCCGAAGTGCCAATGTTGGAAGGGCGAGAAGGCGATTATTGGATACCTTACAACACACCGAATAAAGCATCTTCATCAGTGGGGTCAAGGCAGAGGAGACTTGCCGAAACGAATGGCATTTGACTTCGGCGTAATACGAAGTCGCTCTAGTCGTCAGTTGTGGCTAATCGAATACCACGGCGCACAGCACTACATCCCGGTTTCTTTCGGCTCCAAGAAGGAGCGAGCCAAGTTCGGGAACCTCTTAGACAACATCAGACGGGATCAGATTAAGGAGCATTGGTGCCGTGACCGTAAGAAGAACTTGCTAGTCATCCCGTTCTGGGACTTCGACCGGATCGAGGAGATCCTGACCGACTTCTTCGCAGGAAACGAGCCGGTCATCTCCGACCCGCCCGAGATCGTCATGAGGAACGAAGCACGACGGATTCGCATTTTGGAGCGATTGGCCCTGAGTACGGCCTCGTGACGGGGCTGACCGATTAGCGCAACCGACATCGCAGCAAGGATGTTCCGTCGATAAAATGAGGCTGGACAGGGAGGTTTGTTCTCGCTATGATATTTCTGGTAATATACTACGAAGAAAGTGAGCGATGGCAAAGCCCAGAGAACAAAGCCTGTTTGACGATGAGGACGAACCGCCGCAACCACCTGCGGCGGTCCCGTTCGAGGTCGCATTGTCGGCTCTGGGCAGCATCCGAGGACTAGGACACAAGGGCCTTCAAATCCTCGTCGGTGAGTTCGGCGAGAATCTAGGGTCCGTTTTCGCCATGCCCCACGATGACCTTAAGGGATTCCTGACCGAACGCAAGGTCAGCGGGGCCAGCAAGATAGCACTGGCCATAACCCAGTCGCCAGAAGCCCTGATTGAGCAGGGACAAACAAACCTTTCGGACCTTGCGGCGAAGAACATCAAGCTGATCCCGCCGTCCCGTCTCCCCGAACGATTTCGGGCTCTGGGCACCGAAGCCCCCAAATGGCTTTTCGTGCAAGGTGACGAGAAGCTCCTCGAACACCACCCAGCAGTGGCGGTGGTAGGCACGAGGAAGTCCACCGAGGCCGGATGCCGGGCAGCGAGCACCGTCGCCTACGTCCTCTCCTCGTACCCGGTGCTGGTGGTGTCGGGACTGGCCGATGGGATCGACGCCGAGGCCCACGTCTGCACCATGAACCGGGGCCTCAAGAACATGGCATTCTTGGGACACGGCATCAACCTCACGTTCCCAGAGGAGACCGCTGGCATCCGGGCCGACATCGTGCGAAACGGCGGGGCCATCGTCTCGGAATACATGCCCGACCAAAACTACCAGAAGCGACAGTTCGTGGAGCGGAACCGACTTCAAGCGGCTCTGGCGGATCTCGTCATCCCGGTCGAGGCGGCGTCGGCGAGTGGCACGGCACACACGGTGCGATTTGCGAGGAAGTACCAGAAGACACTTGTGGGACTGAGGTGGAAGGGCGCAAACGGACTCGTGGATGATCTGGCCAAGGAAGGCGACAAGATCATCGAGATCATGACCGTCGATGGACAACGGGAGTTGGACCAGTTGGTTCAACTGATCGTAGCCGAGGTTAGCGGCACAGCTTATCCGTTCTCTGCGCTTGAGCGGCAGGTCGCCCGAGAAATGCGAGGACGTGCATTTCGTCAGGAGGACGTGACCAAGTTGGTTGAGGCGATCCAGAAGATGGGGCAGGAGTCGTCCAAAAATGGCTAAGCTCAAAGGCGTCATCTTCGGTGTCGAGAACGTCCTCGCCAAAGTGGGGGCGATGGGGCCTCACGCCGCCATCCTTGCGGAAATCGGCAAACTCGTCAAGTTTCTCAAGAGCAAGGGCGTCGAGTCCGTGGTCATGACGAACCAAGACTGGGGCGTGACCAACCGAGAAACGAAAGTGCGCCGCCCCATGCAAGGCGTCGTTGAAGAGGATTGGGGCGTCAAGCTGAACTGGTTCCAGTGTAACAAGGACGGCGTGCCCGCCAAGCAAACCGCAGAATCGATTACCTACGTCCGTGAGAAAATGGGCTGGGACGCCAACGAGACCCTGTTCATCGGCAACACCGATGTAGACATGCAGGCGTCAGTGAATGGGAAGATCCTGCTGCTTAACGCCGAGTGGTACGAGAAGAAGATGGAGTACGGCTTCGGGTTCGAGAGCCCGAAGGAGGTCGCTCGCTTCATCGACACCTTCTGCTTTCGAGACCACTTCTGGTACTTCCAGATCGAAGACGGCCCGCTCCGAGTTTACTCGCTGGCCCCCTTGGGCTCGTTCTACGACGAGTACAAGTATTACAGCAACGACTTCCTTGCCAACGTCAAGAACGGGCTGGGGCAAGATGAGGACTTCTGGACGAAGTTTCTCTGCACGAGCATGTATTTCTCGGGCATCTACGAGAGCGTGAACTACATCGCCGCCTACCCGAAACATGAAGCGGGCAAGCACCAGAAGTTCCTCGTCAAGCCGATGACGACCTTCGCAAAGTGCTTCCGCACGAGCTACATTCAAGACCTCGTTGTTCGACACACGACCGCCATCAAGTCGCAGTTCCACCGGGACAAGGCCAGCCACCTGAATCAGTTGAACACAACCTGCCTCAACGGTTCGCCGAGTCGGATCGTGAAAGACGTTGCCAAGCCGTACAGCAGTTTTCCGCTCAAGGGCGGCAAGACAATCGTGCTGATCGACGACGTTTGCACCCGAGGATATTCCTTTGAGGCGGCTCGGACATTGCTGGCGAAGACTGGCGCAGAGGTCATCTGCGTCTCGTTCTTGAAAGCGCTGAAAAACGACTATGAAGCGCTTGGCTCGGTGTCGCTCACCAAGGGGCCGTTCGGCAAGAACACCTTGGCGACAGCGACGACCGCCAAGGTGTACGATTGGAAGGCGCACATCGTGGACAAGGCGGCTCCCACTGAACTGACGGAGCGCCTCAAGCGGTATCAGGCGTGGGATTGGCCAGAAGGGATTTGAGCCGAAAGAGGCCGTGCCCTTCGAGAACAAAGCAGGAAATACTTATGCCGGTCAATCTCGACAAACCTCAACAGTGGAAGGCGGACATAACTCTGTCCGTGGATTTCTACAACTCGTGGTTCTTGAGATTTGCGCCGAAGACGTACCGAGAAACTCGGGTGCTGGTGACAGAACACGTGGCGGGGATGTTGCAGCGAACGAACAATTTGCGAAACATCACCACGAAAGAGTTACGGGAGCATCCCGGCATTCTCCCGTCGCTTAGGATGTCCACTGCACCGCCTCTTGCACGAGATCGCCTCATCGGTTTGGCGGGGGTTACGAAGTCGCTCGTTGAAACCATGGAGAGAGATAAATGCCTCCCGCCCCGCATGGTTGTCGCCAATCTGGAGGGGCAACTCGCCAAGATCGCTGCCATGATCATGCAACTGGCGGATGTGGATATATTCCCGTGGCTCCTCCAAGATCGTGACCCTACTGCCGAAGAAGGGTATCGAGGGGCAACTATCGTGGCTGATCGGCTGATCGGCTGTGCGGCGCTCAGGCCGATCCTATCGTCCGCAATGCCCAAGAAAAACGACAACTTGCTGAAATCAAGCAATGGCTTGAGGTGCGAGGCTACACGGACAATAGCGGCTCCACCACGTTAGACACGATGCTGCCGGGGATGTTTGCGTTCCGTATGCCCATCGGAGGTTTGAAAGAAGATAGCGGGTCGGTGAACATTCCGGTGGACGCCGTGATCATGCCACTGAGCGCCCAGCCCGGCGATTTGCCCTTGATGATCGAGGCGAAGTCGGCGGGCGACTTTACCAACGTGAACAAGCGAAGGAAGGAGGAAGCTGCGAAAGTTCTCCAACTGCGCCGCAAACACGGCTCCCTTGTGCGATACGTCCTTTTCCTTTGCGGATATTTCGACAGCGGCTACCTCGGGTATGAAGCTGCCGAAGGCATTGACTGGGTTTGGGAACATCGAATCGACGACTTGGCCCTGTTCGGGCTGTAAAAGGTGAAGCTTGAAGCAACTAGAAGTTACCCGCCTCCAACTACAGGATAAGTTGGATGCTGCGAAGACTCAAGCTGAGCGTAATCGACTCGGCCAGTTTGCAACCCCCGGTAAGTTGGCCGATGAGATCGTGGCTGCTTCGCTGTCTCTTTTGGGCTCACGCACGCCAGTCCGTTTCCTCGACCCCGGCTTCGGGACGGGCTCCTTCTACTCGTCGCTTCTCAACCAGATCTCGCCCAAGCGATTCAAGAAGGCGAGCGGGTTCGAAATCGACCGGCACTATGGGGACGAGGCGAAGCAGTTATGGGGGAATACGCTCCTTGAACTCCGATTGGAAGACTTCACCAAGGCTGTCCCGCCCGAATCGAGTGCGCAGAAGTACAACGTGGTTGTTTGCAATCCGCCGTATGTGCGGCACCACCATTTAGGGAGGGATCAGAAAGAACACCTCAAGCGTGCGGTTAGCGATCTGGTCGGCCTCAACATGAACGGCTTGAGCGGCCTGTACTGCTACTTCATGGTCTTGTCTCAGGCATGGATGGCGGACAAGGGAGTTGCGGCTTGGCTTGTGCCGAGCGAGTTCATGGACGTGAATTATGGGGTCCACGTCAAGAAGTTTCTTCTCGACAAGGTAACGCTGCTCCGAATTCACCGTTTCGATCCAGCAGAGGTTCAGTTCGACGATGCCCTTGTGTCATCGGCGGTCGTGTTCTTCCGCAACGAGCTTCCCCCCAAGGCTCACTCGGTGGAGTTTACTTTCGGCGGCTCACTCGCTAAGCCGAAGAAGACAGACCGGTTGGAGGCCGAGCGATTACGCACTTCGTCGAAGTGGACAGGGTTAGCGGATCAGACTTCGCTTCGGGCGAGTGAAAAAGGGGATCAGACCCTTGCCGATCTCTTTCAGATCAGGCGTGGACTTGCGACCGGATGCAACTCGTTCTTCGTGCTACCTGCTGCCAAGGTCAAGGAACTGGGCATCCCGAAGCGGTTCGTAAAGCCGATCCTGCCGAGTCCACGGGATCTCGAAGTGGACGAAATCCAGTCGAGTGCCGATGGTGTGCCACTGATCAAGAACCAGAGGTTCCTAATCGACTGCGCCTTAAGCGAGGCGGATCTGAGAAGGGAGTCCCCTGAGTTGTGGTCGTACTTGGAGACCGGCAAAAAGGCCGGGGTCGCCGAGCGATACTTGTGCGCCCACCGTGATCCGTGGTACTCCCAAGAAAAACGACCTGCTGCTCCTTTTCTTTGCACCTACATGGGACGGCCAACTCAGAAGAGTGCGGTCCCGTTCCGCTTCATTCTGAACCACTCGAAGGCAACGGCTGCGAACGTGTACCTTCTGCTTTATCCGAAGCCGCTATTCGCCGAACTCCTGTCCGGGTCGCCCGACTTGCTTCGGAAAGTCTGGGAACGCCTGACCTTGATCACGGGCGAAACGCTTGTGGGCGAAGGCCGCATCTACGGGGGCGGGTTGCACAAGATGGAGCCGAAGGAACTAGCCAACGTCCCAGCCGAGGGCATTTTGGATCTGATCCCGTCTGCACGCCGCTCAAAACAGCCGACCCTGTTCGACGGATAACATGAAGCCTCGTTCTAGCCCTTCTCTTGCGGAGTCGTGGTCAAGATCTGCATGTAGCTAACGGCGCTGTCCTTGTTGTCCCATGGCCTTCACTGCGACCGGCGAATACCGTGTTGGGCGAGGCTGGCGGCGGCTGGTAAACTTCTATGAACGAGCCGGTTTTTGGGCAGAAGTGCCGTTTGCCCAAAAACTTGCCCAAAAACTGGGGTTTTCAGGCAAAGCCGATGGTAGACAAGATTGAAACGAAATGTTTGGCATGCGGAACAGTTATTCACGCTTCGGTACTAGAGGGAGATCCTGGCTACATTCTCACTTCCAATGCGGGTCGCGAGTCCTTATTTCTTCCTCAAGGCTCAACAGCCAAACCCGTTTCGGAACTTTCCGCCGAGCAGCAAATCAGCATGATTGCTGCAATCAAAGCTGACATGGCATCTAGGGAAAAGTCCAAGAAGCGAAAATAGTGGCATACTCCCCACGTGCATCCCGACGCGGGTGGCCCCGGTTGCCGCTTCGGCTACCGGGGTCACGAAGTGACAAGAGGATCGATCAGGATCGTAACACAGGACAACATCCATCGACTATCGCCGCCCCGGTAGGTCCAGAGCGACCAACCGGGGGCACCCCAGGTGTTGAGAATCGCCCGTCCCCCGCGTTTTCTGGAGAGACGCCGGTTCTCAGAGCGCGGTCGGTCCGGTACGATATCTCCTGACGCCGGCGATTTTTTCCTTTCGGCCCGAGGGGCTTTTATGGCCGTGGCTGAACTCCCCCCCGCAGTCTCCCCGCGGTTGACGGTGGTCGAGCGGCAGTGGCGCGAGCTGGTGCGGCTCCGCGGCTGGGGGGCCGTCATCGGGGTCGCCGGGGGCGGTCTCGCCGCGCTTTTGATCGCTGACGCCTTAGTCAATCTGCCCGCTTGGGTTCGTACGACGGGGTTGGTCGTCACCGGATTGCTGGCGGTGATCGCCGCCTGGCGACGACTGTGGCGGCCGTGGCTGCGGGGGATGACGCTCGCCGATGCCGCCGCGTGGCTGGAGCGGTCCCATCCCGAGTTGCAGGAGCGCGTGCTGACCTGCCTCGATCTCGAACAAACGGACAATCCGAACCCCACGTCCCGCGCGGCGACGCTGATGCGCCGACAAGTCCGCAAGGAAACGTTTGCGCTGCTGGAATCGGTCGAGACCGACGACGCCCTGCCCCCCGAGCGAGCGTTCCGGGCGTTCGGACTGGGCCTCATCGCGCTGGCGGTGCTGATTGCCCCCTTCGGCGTCTGGACCACCGGCTATGGTCTGTCGTGGCAACGGTTGTTCAATCCGTGGGGCAATCACGCCTGGGGCCGGAACTGGATCGTCGCGGGAGAGCCGGGCGATCAAATCCATCCCCGCGGCCACGACTTGACGGTGCAGGCCTTGGCCCGGCATCGCCGCACTACCGACGCCACGCCGGACCAGATGACGCTGCATTGGCGGGCCGCGGGCACCAACGACTGGGACGAACGCCGCCTCGCATCGGAGAATGCCGCGCCGCACTTTGCCGCCGTCATTCCGCGATTGTCCGCTGACACCGAGTGGTTCGTGAGGGGCCCGGCGTCCGCATCGCCGCGGTATCGCATCACCGTCGTCGATCCGCCGCAGATCATGCGGTTCACGGCCGACATCGATCCGCTGCCGTACACCGGGCAGCCGTCCGATCACAGCGACGTCGGCAGCGAACTGCCTGCCCTCATCGGCAGCGTCGTCCGGTTGCATGTCGAGTTCGACCGCCCGGTGAGCGCCGTGGAGTTGCACTGGCCGGTGTTGGACCTGAAAGCGCCGGCAACAGCCGCAGCGAAGGCTGCATCGGATGCGCTCGCGACCGAAAAACTCACGGTGGCCGCCGATCAGCGCTCGGCAACGGTTCGTGTCCGTGCCGAACGGAGCGGGCCGTTTCACCTCACGTTTCACAGCCCGCAGGGCTTGAACGTCGACGACGATCCGCGGCGGCTCGTCGTCGCGCCCGATGAACCGCCGCGCGTACAACTGACCGGCGGCACCGCGGTGACGGTGCGGCCCGATGATCGCATTGATGTCGCCATCGCGGCCCGCGACGATTTCGGCTTGCAGACGGCGGAGCTGCAGCTCGCACTGTCGGACAAGGACATTCGGATCGTGACCTTGCCGACGGCGCGGCAACCGGAGGATAGTTGGACGTGGTCGCATACCGTCGATGTCGCTGCGCTGGGTCTGACCAGCGGACAGGCGGTGTCGTTGCGGGCCCGCGTGGTCGACAATCGCGAATGGCCGTCGCCGCAGGAGGTGTGGTCCGATCCGCAGATCATCGTCGTCAGCCAGTCCGCCCCGTCGGCCGGCGAGCGGGCGCTGACCCAGCAGACGAACGCCGCCCGGCACGATATGCAACAATTGCTCCGCGATCTCGCCGAACATCGCGAAGAGCTGCGCGATGCGCATCAGAAGACCGCGGCGGCCACCGTCAAGCAGCGCGACGCCGAGCAGGATGCCCGCCTCGAAGAGTTGGCGGCGAAGCAGCAGGAACTGACCGAGCAGTTAAAGAATTGGGCGGACGACCTGCCGGAGGCGGGGCCGTGGCAACAGGTCCGCGCGGCCGCACAAGACGTCATCGATGGGCAGCTTGCCGAAGCGAACGCCGAGCTGCAACAGGGCCGCGAAGCCGAGGCCCGCGAACGGATCGAGCACCTCAGCCGCACGCTCGACGACCTCGCCGCCGCGCAGCGCGAGCTGCAGCGGCTCGACGACGCCATCCGTGCGCTGGGGAATCTCGGCCCGGAGCTTGGCGAACTGGCGCAGCTCGCGAATCGTTCCGACCGGCTCGCTGAAGAGTTGGAACGGAAATCCCGCGAGCCAACGGAGCAACCCACCGCGACCCCGGAGCAGGTCCAGCAGGCGGAGCAGTTGCAGCGCGACCTCGAACGGGTGATCGGAGACCGCCCGGAGTTGCAGGCTGCGATCGAACAGGCGCAGCGCGACCGGGCCGCTGCCGAAGCGAAGCAGGCCGCCGAACTCGCCCAACGGCAGCAGCAACTCGCCGACGCCATTCAAGGCCCGACGCCCGCCGCTCAGGGTGACGCTGCCCAGCCCAAAGCGGCCGATGCGTCCCAGCCCGCCAACGGACCGACGAAACCCGCCACGCCGGAGTTCACCGCGGGCAAGTCCGTCGCCGAGCAATTGCGACAGACGGCCGACCAAGCCACGCGCGTCGCCGAATCGCTGCTCAACGAACTCGGCCCCGATGCCGCGCCGGTCGAGAAGACCGTTCAGGCAGCTCGCGAGTTGAACGCCGCCCAGGCCGCCGCCGAACAGGGCCGGTTGTCGGAGGCTCGCGATCAGACGAAGCAGGCTCAGGCCAACCTCGATCAAGCCGCCCAGGACTTCCCTGCCGCCGCGGCTCAAACGCCCCCCGCGAAAGAGACGAAGCAGTTAGCCGCCGCGGTGCAGCAGATCGCCGAGCAACTCGAACCGCTGCAGGCCTCACCCGACGCCCAACGCGGCAGCCAGGCCGCGGCTCAGCAACAACTCGCCGAGGCGACGAAATCGCTGTCGCAACCGCAGGGCCAACAACCGCAGGGAGAGAAGCCCCAGGAACAGCAGCCACAAGGAGAGAAGCCGGCGACGCCCGCCCAACAGGCACTGACTGCTGCTCAGCAGGCAATGGAGCAGACGCAAAAGTCCCTGCAAGAGGGCGATCCGCAGCAAGCGGCCGATGACGCCCGGCA
>Ga0163144_10028996_pt1 | contig 10644 bp, 8 predicted proteins | sample OliLak19BULKMAT1_FD_123175 | JGI IMG/M metagenome (GOLD analysis project Ga0163144, IMG submission 123175) | Freshwater microbial mat bacterial communities from Lake Vanda, McMurdo Dry Valleys, Antarctica - Oligotrophic Lake LV.19.BULKMAT1 | ecosystem: Environmental > Aquatic > Freshwater > Lake...
CGTAAACGTTTGACCATATCGGCGCTGCGGGGGCGGCGTTCTAGCAAGAAGCTGACATAGCTGAGCATCACCCGTTCGAGGTCGTCATGCAATGCCAGCGATACCGCCAGCCCGCGTAGATCTTCGTAGCCACTCCGTTGCAGGTGGCGCATCAACTTGAGCGTGCGCACGGGCAGCGGCACATACGAGGTGCCGCGCGCGGCATCACGCGGGCACACGACGCCGCCTTCGGTGATACTGAAAAACTGGTCTTCCGGCTGAATCGCTTCATGCCCGATGACGCACTCCGACAGTTCGGGACGAAAGCCCACCAGATCGAGCAGGTGCATCTCGAAATAGCGCGCCGCCAAACGGGGATCAGCGTCATCACCGATGCGCGCGAACGTCACATCCAGCAGATCGAACAGCGCGCGCGGGGTGATATCCCCCTGAAACGTGAAGCGATCCACCAGCTCCGCCGCATAGCCCGCCAGCGACCCGCGCTCAATTTGATCGCGCAGGGGCACATAGGCGGCGTTCATCTCAGCTTGCACGACAATACCGAGTTCGCGTCCGGTGTGGATCAACATATCGGCGCGGGTAAACAATTCGACATGCCCGATCTTGCGGCTGTTGATTTTACGCGCCCCTTTGGCAATCGCGTCCAGTTTGCCATGATGCGGGGTAAGCAGCGTGAGGAGCCAATCGGCTTCGCCCAATTCCATGCGCCGCAACACCAGTGTGGGGGTCTTAAACGAGCGCTCATTGCTGGGCATAATCGTCCGTGTCGGGGGTGTAATGGGGCGTTTCGGGCAAGGAGGACGGACCAAACCCGTAAGGCAACAGGTGATCGAGCGCTCCGTCATAGATGACGATTTCGTTTTTATCGACCATGATCAAGCGCATGGTAGGGGCAAATTCGTAGAGCATCTGGCGACAAATGCCACAGGGCGATCCGCCATTTTCGGTGTAGACGATGATCAGGTCAAACGTGCGGTAGCCTTCGCTGACGGCTTTGACGAGCGCGGTGCGTTCGGCACAGATGGTCGCTGGAAACGAGGCATTCTCGATATTGCACCCCGTGAACAGGGTGCCATCCGTGGCGCGCAACAAGGCACCGACAGGATAGTGGGAGTATGGGATGTAGGCGCGCGCGCTGGCAACTTTGGCGGCGTGGATCAAGGGTTGGAGCGTGATCAAGTCGTGGGTCATGGTGGGGGGTCACACGGCGGGTTGAAAAGATCGCAACCCAACGCCGTCTCCTGATAATGTGAAGGTCGATAGCATCGCAGGGATGAAGCCGGTACGCCCCATGGGGATGGTCAACGCGCCCGCGTCGGTCGTCACGGTGAGCGATCCGCTAAGGCAGGTGATGGCTTGAAAACGCCCATCCGTCGCCAGAATCTCCGCCCTCCCCCCCGTGAGACGATGGTAGATCGTGCAGAAATAATCATTGTCAAACACCACCGACGTGTCGTGATCGCCTGTGCGTCCGACGATGGGCGATAGATCAGGATTGGTGACGCCGACGCCTTTGTCGATGTGGAGGGCGCGTGGTTTGCCATCCAGTCCGACCCGCCCCCAGTCGTACAAGCGATAGGTGATGTTGCACGCTTGCTGCACCTCATAGATGAGGAGTCCCGGTCCCAGCGCATGAACGATGCCAGCGGGCATATAGAGCGAGTCGCCGGTTTGCACATCGACCGTCAACAGCAGATCGCGCACGCTATTTTGGGCAATGGCGTCGGCAAGCGCGGGACGGGTGGTGCCCGGTTGCAACCCATTGATGAGTTGTGCGCCCGGCTCGGCGTCGATCACCACCCACGCTTCGGTTTTGCCGCGCGGGGAGTTTTCGAGTTCGCGGCAGAATTCGTCGTTAGGATGCACTTGCACGGATAGCCATTGGTTGGCGTCCAAGATTTTGATGAGCAGAGGCATTCCGTCGGCGGGGTCGTTGCCTGCGCCGATTAGGTCTCCCCCGTATTCTGCGACCAATTCGCCAAGGGTGCGCCCCGCAAGGGCACCAGTCGCGACGATGGCAGTGTTGTCCAATTCCCAAGCCTCACCATAGGGCTGATCGGTCGGCAGGGGCTTGTTCAGATGGGTGGCAAGTTTACGCCCCCCCCACACAATGACGTGTAAGGCGGGATCGAGCAAGAATGGGTACAGCGGTAAGGTGGTCATGACATCTATTATAACGCGGATTTGGCGCGCGAAAAAAAGAGTCTTGACGGCAAGGCGGCACACATGATATTATTTCTTGTATCAACGTATGTGCCTGTAGCTCAGTGGATAGAGCGTCTGCCTACGGAGCAGAAAGTCGGGGGTTCGAATCTCTCCAGGCACAACCCGTCAAAAAAGGCGATCCATCAAAATGGATCGTCTTTTTTATTGCATCATTCCCCCCCCACGCGCCCAATAATTCCCTACTCACGGGCATTAAAATTTTCGCCCGCAACAATCTTATATTCGACGGCGAGCGCCACCGCTTGAGTACGGCTGACGGTACCCAGCTTGGAGAGGATATTGCTGACATGATTTTTGACGGTCGAAGTGCTGATGAACAGGCGCTCCCCTATCTGGGGATTATTGAGTCCCTCAACCATCACAGTGAGAATTTCGCGTTCGCGGTCAGTCAAATCGTGACCCAGACTGGGCGGGCGGATGGTCGCATTGATCAGCACGCGGGTGGCTTCGGGTGCCAACGTGGATTGCCCATGATAAGCTTTCCGTACCGCCTCAGCAAGTTCATCAACGCTCACATTTTTTAGCAAGTAGCTGAGCGCCCCCGCTTTTAAAACCTTCTGGATCGTTTCCTCATCGCTATAACTGGTCAAGGCAATCACTTGAATATCGGGGAACTTTTCTCGTATCAAACGGGTGGTGGTGATTCCATCCATGCCGGGCATCAGGATATCCATCAACACGACGTGAGGATGATGTTGGGAACACAATTCAATTGCCATCAACCCATTGCTCACATCCCCGATGATTTCAAAATCATCGAAATTTTCCAACAAGCTGATCAAGCCCATGCGAACCATATCATGATCATCAACGATCAAAACCTTAATCTTTTCAGTTTTAGTCATCACTTCTTTTGTCTCCTACAGGCGTCCAAAACAAATTGATGCGTGTCCCTTTACCGACAATACTTTGCACATCTAATACGGCTTTTATTTCCGCAGCCCGTTCCCGCATGATGGCGATACCCATACTGGACGCTGCCACCGAATCGACATCAAAACCCTCCCCATTATCTTCCAGCGAAAGTCGTATGCCACCATCAACCATTTTCAACTTCAGCATCATCTGGCTGGCATGGCTATGTTTAACGGTATTATTGAACATCTCTTGCATCATGCGATAAAAAGCGATATGGATGTTTTCGGGCAAGGGGGGGAACTCGTCCAAGTCCATTCGAATATCCATATTGCGCCGGCTGCGCATGGTGTCGACCAATAATTTTGCCAGTTGGGTGAGTTTGACCTGCGTCATGGATTGCGGTCTCAATTCCAGCAGCAACACGCGCAGTTCGCTCAGTGAAGCGGATGTCAATTGATGCACCTGCTCGATCAGCCCTTTTGCCTTTTTGGGATTAATCACCCATTGTTTGAGCGCTGATTCAGCCATCAGGCTAGCACTAAAGATCGATTGAGTGACCGAGTCGTGCAAATCACGGGCGATACGCTGTCGTTCATCAAAAGTGGCGACCTCGCGTAGCGTCTCTTTTGCATGTTTGTGCAGGCTGATATCGGCATAATTTTCGATACGTCCACCCGCAAAAATCCCAGATCGAATCGGTTGGCTCCAATGCTCTAGCCAACGTTCTGCCCGATTACCATCTTTCAAAACATGACATTCAAAACGAGAAGTATAGTCATCGGTTTCATAGACATGGAGTATATTTTCGGTATATACACGGGGTTCTTCAAAAATGCACTCCAAGGTTTCTTTTGCCAATACCCGTTTGTCTTGTCCCAAAATATCCTGACGATTCACCCCGAAATAAACCTCGGTTGTCTCATTTATCCAAACAATACGGAAATCAGCATTCAGAATAAAAATGCTGATCGTGGAGCTATCGAAGACGTCATCAATCAGGGATCGGTATGCTTCTTCGCTGCGCCTCAGCGCTTCATTATTGTGGTGACGCTCAATCGCATAGACTATCGAACGCAGCAACAGATTGGGGTCTATGTCCCCTTTGATGAGATAATCTTGCGCGCCTGATTGCACTGCCTGTATCCCCAAGCTTTGATCATGAGACCCCGTCAAGACGATCACCGGGGTATGCTCGATCTTCGCCCGAAACCCCACAAGCGTATCCAGCGCCGAGCCATCGGGCAGCGTAAGATCGAGCAAGACGATTTCAAAAATATTGGTTTCGGCAGCGGTAATACCGGTCGCTAACGTAGACTCTACGCGCACTGTCCACGGTTCATCACCGCTCATTTCCTTCAGCATCTCGTGCATTAAACGCACATCACCCGGATTATCTTCAATAAGGAGGACATGTCTAGCCTTGTTCATTACACAATTCTTTCCCTACTTATAGGTCACGCTGGCAATTTGACGATCCCAAGCCAAAAACTTTCAATGATGTGAAGGATGTGGATGAACTGATTAAAATCAGCTGGTTTGGTGACATAGCAATTGGCATGTAAATCGTAGCTGGATCGGATATCCCGTTCATCATCAGAGGTCGTAAACACAATCACCGGTATTCGTTTGAGTTCTGAATCCGCCTTAATGAAGGCAAGCACTTCCCGCCCGCTGATGCGCGGCATATTCAAATCCAGCAAGATAATCTGAGGGCGCGGCGCATCGGCAAAACGCCCTTGTCGTTTCAGAAACGAGATCGCTTCCACACCGTCCCGTGCCACGCTCATGTTGACACGGATATGACTGTCTTTAAGGACTTCCTCGATAAGCCGAATATCGCCGAGGTTATCTTCGACGAGAAGAAGCTCCATATTCCTGTTCCCTTGCGCTTCGCTGTAGTTCACTCTATCAGGCGATTGGTAAAGTAAAGTAGATGGTTGTATCGACACCCACTTCTGACTCTGCCCAGATTCTACCATTATAACGCTCCACAATTTTTTTGCAGATCGACAATCCGATGCCTGCACCGGGGTTATCCCCCTCACGGAAAATGCGATGAAATAGGACAAAAATGCGATCAAGATACTGGGCTTCAATGCCAATGCCATTGTCTTGAACGGCAAATGTCCAGTAATTCTCATCCTTTTTAACGCTGATATGAATTTTACAGGGAATTTCGCGCCGATATTTGACGGCGTTGTTGATCAAGTTTTGAAAAACTTGCACAATTTGCGATTGATCCGCTCTGACAGTAGGCATGGCATCCAACGTGATCTCCACATTGTTTTCCTCTAGCTGCACCTTGAGATTTGCCTGTGCGGTGGTAATGGCAGATTGGACATCAAAGCTATCCCACTTTTGATCGGTGCTTTGCACGCGCGAGTAGGTCAGCAGATCATTGATGAGTTTTTTCATGCGCAGCGCCCCATCGACGGCGAAACCGATGAACTCATGCCCATCTTTATCGAGCAAATCCCCATAACGCTTTTCGATAAGTTGAAGATAACTCGTCACCATCCGCAACGGTTCTTGCAAATCGTGAGAAGCGATGTAGGCGAATTGCTGAAGCTCGAGATTGGAACGATGCAGTTGTGCAGCATAATACGTTAAAGCTTCTTCGTTGGTTTTACGCGCGGTGATGTCCGAGATGACCCCAATGGAACTCATCCTCTTCGTCACCGCATCGGTGGTGACCATGGATGTGGATTCGAGGGGAACCACCTGACCATTTTTGTTAAACACACGAAACTGGACGGTGCGCGGCTCCCCCGTTTTGATAATCTCCAGCACTTCTTGCGTTACGCGCTCAACATCGGGTGGGTAGAAGATCTTCGCCCAGAATTGCGGGTCATACCATTCTTCTAGCGTATAGCCCAACATATTTTCGGCACGTGGGCTGACAAAAGTGACCACCTGATTGCCGTTATCATGATAGTTTTCATAAACGATAGCGGGAAGATTATGAATGATCCGACCCAAACGATTTTTCTGCGCTTCTAAGGCGATCAACAAATCGGCACGTTCTTTGTGAATAGCGACTTGTTCGGTGATATCAATGCCGGATGAAATCAATAACTCAACTTCGTTGTTGTCGTTGAACAGCGGCGACATGCGAAAATCAATCGTAATTTCTTGATGGTTGGCGATTTGAATCCTAGCTTCATAGCGCACTTGTTCCCCAGCGGCAGCCCGCTTGATGGCGTCGCGGACTTGCGCTTGCGCAATCGGTGAGTACGCCCACCAGTAGGTCTCTTCAACCGGTCTGCCGACGACGTCCTTATAGTTCACATCCGCCAGTTCAATACTCGTGCGATTGACCTCGAACAAGGTGCCATCGGGAGTCAAAATCGCTACAAACACAAACAAATTATCAATGATCTTTCTTTGCCGTTGTTGCTGCATGCGCAAGGTTACTTCGATACGCTGGCGTTCGGTGATATCCCGAAAAATATTGACCGCCAACCGCACCTTGCCCTGCGGATCAAAAATGGGGGCAGCTTTGATGTGCATCCAGCGCGATTTAAGGGATTGGGCATCGCGGAGTTCAAAATTAATTTCGGATACCGCGCCCGTCTTGAACACCTGAAAACGGGGCAACGCTGACCAGTCCATAGGCAGACCATTGCTATCATGCATCGTATAGCGCTGACGCAATATTTCTGCGGGGACATTGAGAATCTGTTGAGGATTACCGAAAGAAGTCAGTTCTAATGCCGCCTGATTGATATAAAGCACTTTACCGCTGGCATCCTGCACCGAGATACCGTCGGCAATGGTCGCAAGGATCGTTTCCAACTCCTGACGTGCCTCGCGCGCTGTGCGCTCGGCAACCATCCGGTTATTTTCGAGCCAACTGATAAAGACGGCGACAAGAAAGAAAATGCTGGACTGAAAGATATTGGTGACATCCTGCACTATAAAACCAGAGATCACTAAATAATAGTCAATCGCGATGATCGCTAAAGTTGCACTGATCAGACCGGCACGAATGCCGCCGCGCCAGGCGCTGACCGTGACCGCGAGTGTAAAAAGGACGAATTGGCTATCATGAATGATGGGCCATAAGACGAGGGTCATCCCAAGCGCCAACAAACTCGTTAGTATCGGGACTACTAGAAGTTCAAAAAGGCTGATGAGAACTTTACGTGACGGCATTGACATGAAACTCGCTTAAATCTGGCTATGGATTTAAAAGTCTGGGGTGGACAAGACTCCACCCCATCCCTCTATGTTACACGACGATAAATTTTTGCTTCACCCTCGGCTAACGTATCGACAAGATGTCCCCCGATAACCTGAAGATCGTAACCGTGAACAGCTTCATGCCAGGTGCCATCTCCCAAAGCGCTTTCACTGAGATCGAATTCACCGCCATAGGTATTCGTCAGGTTGGCGGCGACCACCACCACATTATCACCGCTCCAACGCTTGAAGGCGATGATACCCCGCGCTGGGTCATTGCAAAGCACCTCGAAAGTATCACTGAACAAAGCCGGATTGTTTTTGCGGAAGTGAATGAGCGCTTTATAATGCTCATACAATCCCTTGTTGCCAGTGTTTGCCAGTAAGTCCCATTGTAACGGGCGCGGTTCCAAAGATTTATCGGTCGCTTGACCGAATTCCTCGCCCATCCAGATCATCGGGATGCCGGGGGAGGTCAGCAGCAAGGTGGGACCCAACTTCGCCCGCCGAAAAGCCGCATCATCAAAAGTGTTGGCGACTTGTCCCAAACGGTGCAATAAGCGCATTTCATCATGGTTGGCGAGATAATTGACCGTGCAAAAGGGGTCGTGAAAGCCATCACGCCGCCCATCCATCACATTGAGAATCGCTGTGGTATCGAAGGGATTGCGCCCATCCGACTCTACCCCGATGGTCGAAGCCACTGTTTGACGAAAAAAGTTATCGTGCCACGCGGCATTCATCGGTGCCTCTGGTCCAGCAATAGTGGGGTCTTGGGAGATATGTTCGGCAACCGTGAAGAAAGGTTTGAGACCCTCTAGTTTTTTCGCCTCATCCGTCAACCAATGCAATACCTCAAAATACTTAATGGCACGGGTACAATCAAAGCGTAACCCATCCATGTGAAAAAGTATCAACCAGTGCGCCAGCGCCCCCAAGACATGCTCCCGCGCAGGAAAGCGGTTAATCTTGGCGTCGTGGTATTCATAATTGAATTTGGGTCCAAATTGGAGATTATCCGGATCGGGATTATTCTCATAGAACCAGTACCCATAGTCAATGCGAGTCAACGGCGCTTCCTGCTCCATATGATTATAAACCACATCATGGATGACGCGAATGCCCCGCGCATGGCATTCATCAACCAGACGGCACAAATCGTCCGGGCTGCCATAACTGTTTTCAACCGCGTACAGACTCCGTAAGCTGTAGCCCCATTGATGATTACCGGGGAACTCGTTGACGGGCATCAATTCAATCGCGTTAATGCCTAAATCCGCCAAATAGTCCAATTTTTCGATCAGCGTGCCAAAGTTACCTTTGTGATCCACCGTGCCCCCAAAGTCACCGATGTGCATTTCATAGATGACCAACTGTTCATTGGGGGGCAGAAGCACCTTGTCATGCTGCCAAACGTAACTAGTGAGCAACCGCTTGCCATCACGAACCCGAAGAGTTGAGTTTTCGTGCGAGTCGAGCGTAAATTCTATCGCTCTAGGATCGGCGACAGTGACCGTTTCGCCCGCTGCAAAATAACTGCGCGAGACGAGTTGATATTTATATTCATGCTCCCCGTCTTCGAGGGGGACATTGATATGCCAAACGCCCGTCGCTGCGGTCTGCTTCATAGGGATGGGCTGCCAATGATTCCAACTGCCCATCAATTGAACGGATTTATTGTAGGGCGCTAACAACTCAAAACTAATCATCGGTTTCGTGGGTTGCTTCATAGCAGTAGATCGTCTCCTAAATTAGCTAATGTGATCTCAACAATACACAATTGCTGTGAATGATTGGAGGTGAAGTACGACTTCAGGGTATCCACTAACGATAGTATAGGCTCGAAACATATCCACAATATAAGAAGAGTAGGTAAGGAAATAGAGCCACCTCTCCTATTTCCAATTATACATTTAAAAACTTATTAAATTTTTTATAATAGCATAGCGTGTCCTCACAGATCGCAATTTTGCAAGGACACGATGCTGAAAAGGGATCACATACCGACTTTTTCAAGGGGCTGCCCTGGGGGGGTGGTGTTGGGCTCATGGATGCGAACGAGGGGCAAACCGTCTTGCATATCAAAGGTGCGGATATTCTCTTGATGGGGCTTGATCACCATGACCATGAGCAAAATATGAAGCGATCCCATCACCGGCACGGCGATCAAAGCGCCAACCACGCCAAACAAGGAAAAGCCAATGGCGCTATACACAATGATGAGGAGGGGGTCAAGGTCGAGCCGATTCGACATCACCCGGGGTGTGATGACATAGCTTTCAATTTGTTGCACAATAAAAGCGATTGCCGCTACGGTCACGATATACTCAGGCGCAGCCAACAGAGTCAATAAAGTGGCGATGACGCCCCCTAGCAAACCGCCGACCATCGGGATAGCGGTCAAGACGCCGATGATAAGAGCAAAGGTCAAGGCATTGGGCACCCCTAAAAGTTGCATCGGGATGAAATTTAGCAAGCCCACCAACACCGATGTGATTAAGACGCCACGCACATAGGCACCCATCGCATTTTCAATTTCTAGGATCACTTGTTGTGCTTGTTCGCGATAGCGCATTTCAAAAAGCTGGGTCATAAATGCGGTTGCTTTGTGATGTGAGGTCAGCCAATAGGCACCAATCACAAAAATAAGCACCGTATTCCCCAAAATTCCCCCTAAATCATTCACTAAGTTAGGCACCAAAAGCTGAATGCTGGCAAGCAATCCGGTCACAGCGCTATCGATTTGGTCGCGATTCACGAGCGATATGTCACTGTTGGTTACGTCACTAATCAGGCTTTCGATGACTCTTTGTGCCTGTACGATTCGACTGGTAAGACGAACCTCACTTCCAAAATAAAGCGTCAATTGATTCATAACCGGTGGCAAAACCGCGATAATCATCAACAACAGCCCACTGATCAAGACGAAATAGACGGCACCAATGGCGACTCCTCTGGGCACGCGCCACTTCACCAAGCGGTCAATGATGGGGCGTACTGCCGAAGCGATAATAATGGCGATCAACAAGACTATTAAAATCTCAATGCTCGTCATCAAAACATAGGCACCGAGCAGGGTCGCTAAAACAACAAGGGTTCCTTTGAACATTTGCAAGGGGGTCATGCCGTATCACCCGTTATGTAGTTGGTCATCGAAATAACTTATTCATTGTATGAGGAATTATAGCCATCGGTATGCACCTAAAAGGTAATCTTAGACTAGCCTCTTGACCTATTTTTGAAGGCGCATAGCCCAAAAAAGAGCGGACAATGCCTACTGTATGGCATTGTCCGCTCGTCGCAATTTATCGTTGCGCAACGTTTAGGTTGTAGCTGCTGCCGCCACTTCTACTTCCCGTAAGTGTTCTGGCGAACCGA
>Ga0163144_10028999_pt1 | contig 10644 bp, 10 predicted proteins | sample OliLak19BULKMAT1_FD_123175 | JGI IMG/M metagenome (GOLD analysis project Ga0163144, IMG submission 123175) | Freshwater microbial mat bacterial communities from Lake Vanda, McMurdo Dry Valleys, Antarctica - Oligotrophic Lake LV.19.BULKMAT1 | ecosystem: Environmental > Aquatic > Freshwater >...
GTTCACGTACCGCCCGCATTGCGACGGCTGCCGCGCGTGCGTGGCGCTGCGCGTGCCGGTCGACCGGTTCACCCCCACCCGCAGCCAGCGCCGCGCCTGGAACGCGCACAGCGGCCTCGTGGCTCGGGTGCTGCGCCTGGGCTTCCTGCCTGAACACTACCGGCTCTACCTGCGCTACCAGAGCGGACGGCACAGCGGCGGCGGCATGGACCAGGACAGCATCGACCAGTACACCCAGTTCCTGCTGCAGAGCCGCGTCAATTCACGTCTGGTGGAGTTCCGTGAACCGATGGCCGACGGCAGCGACGGCCCCGGCACGCTGCGCATGGTGGCAATCCTGGACGTGCTGAGCGACGGCCTGTCCGCCGTTTACACCTTCTACGACCCGCAGCCGGGCGCGAGCTACGGCACTTACGGCGTGCTGTGGCAGATCGAGCAGACGCGCATCCTGAAGCTGCCGCACGTCTACCTGGGCTACTGGATCGATGGCAGCGCGAAGATGGGCTACAAGGCCGGGTTCAACCCGCACGAACTGCTGCTGGACGGCTGCTGGGTAGCGGGGTAGCTGGACAGTGGCGCGCGGCCAATTTAGGACCGCGCCTCGTGTGCCTCAGCGCAGGGCCGCCTTGGCCGCCCGCACGGCGACCTCCGAACGCGAGGCCAGGCCGTCGAAGGTGGTCGCCACCAGCCAGTCGATGATCTGCGCATCGGTGTATTGGCCCGTGGACTTCAGCAGGCCGAGCACCGGGTCGCAAGCGCGCGCGAACAGGGTGTAGAGCACCAGCTCAGGCGGCAGGCCGGCGCGCAGGCTGCCGCTCGCCTGGGCCTGCAGGATCCACACGCCCAGCCGGTCGCTGAGGGCCATCAGCCGGTCGGTGTACTGGCGGTTGGCGCGCAGCGACTCCGTCAGGCGCGAGTTCTGCGCCGGCAATGTCGGCATCTCGCCGGCCAGCTGCACTTCCAGCGTCCAGCGCACCAGCGCTTTCAGCTGCTCGACGCCTGTCGCGCCGGGATCTCGCTTCTGCAGGGCGTCGGTCTGGGCGATGGCGCGGTCGAGGATCCCGACCATGGCCGCGGCCGCCAAAGCCTCCTTTGACGTAAAGTGCTTGTACAAACTGGCCTTGGCCATGCCCGCTTCGCTGGCCACCTCGTCGACCGTCATCAAGTCGTAGCCCTTGGTGGCCAGCAGGCGGTTGACCGCCTGCACGATCGCGTCTTCACGCACGAGCAGCATCCGCTCCCGGTAGGGCAGGGTTGTCATGCGGCAAGTGTACGGGTTTTAGCCTGCACAGTTCAGTGAATGACCTGATTGGTCTTAATTTGAACTGTCTGGTATTCTTTGCAAACCTGTCGGGTCAAGCGCATCCAGCAGCGCGAAACCAACGTAACGACAGTGCACGCCAACGCAAGGAGCCAGAGTGGAACGAATCGCAGTCATCGGCTCGGGCATTGCCGGCCTTGCGGCGGCGCGCGAACTGAGCCGCTCGGGGCACTGCCGCGTGACGCTGTTCGAAAGTGGCAGCCACTTCGGCGGCCATGCCAACACGGTGGACGTGACGATCGGTGGCGTGACGCATGGTGTGGACACCGGCTTTCTGGTCTGCAACGAGCGCACCTACCCGGGCTTGATGCGCCTGTTCGGCGAACTCGGCGTGGAGACGGTCGCGTCGGAGATGTCGTTCTCGGTACAGGCGCGGAGCGAGTCGCTGGAGTGGAGCGGCACCCACCTGGCGAGCGTCTTCGCGCAACCGGCGAACCTGCTTCGCCCTGCCTTCTGGCGCATGCTGGCCGACATCGGCCGCTTCAACCGCCTGACGACGGCCCTTGCGCAACACGACGCCGATGCGACGCTGCTGCAGCCGATCGGTGCCTTCCTCGACCAGCACGGCTTCGGGCGCGAATTCCGCGAGTGGTACTTCCTGCCGATGATCGGCTGCATCTGGTCGTGCCCGACCACGCAGATGCTGGCGTTCCCCGTCGCCACGCTGATCCGCTTCTGCCACAACCACGGCCTGTTGCAGGTCACCGACCGGCCGCAGTGGCTGTCGGTGCGGGGCGGCTCGCGCAACTATGTGCGACGCATCGTCGAGTCCCTGTCCGACGCACGTCTGAACACCCCCGTGCTGGGCGTGCTGCGCACCGGCGCGGGCGCGCTGCTGCGCACCCAGGCCGGCGCCGAACACTTCGACCAGGTCGTCTTCGCCTGCCACAGCGACCAGACGCTGAGTCTGCTGGGCGCCGATGCCACGGCGGACGAGAAGCAGGTGCTCGGTGCCCTGCGCTACCACCCCAACCGGGCCGTGCTGCACACCGACACCTCGCTGCTGCCGACCCGGCGAACAGCCTGGGCCGCATGGAACTACGAGTCGTCGTCGGCGGGGGGGGCCAACGATGAGGGTGGCGTCTGCCTGCACTACCTGCTCAACCGACTGCAGGCCCTGCCTTGGCCGACACCGCTCATCGTTTCGCTGAACCCGGTGCGCGAGCCGCGCGCCGACAGCGTGATCCGCTGCTTCGACTACGACCACCCTGTCTTCGACCTCGGCGCCATCGCTGCGCAGCAGCGCCTGGCCGCCATCCAAGGGCAGCGGCGCAGCTGGTTCTGCGGCGCCTGGGCCGGCTACGGCTTCCACGAAGATGGCCTCACGGCCGGCCTGGCCGTGGCCCAGGCGTTGGTGCGTGCCGATGCGGTGGCGCAACGGGGGGTTGCGTGAGCCTGGCTCGGCCGCAGATCGGCATCGGCCGCGTCTGGCATCGCCGGGTGCGACCGGTTGAACACACGTTCAGCCACGCCACCTACTTCCTGATGCTGCCGATGCGGGCTCTGCGAGAGCAGCCCGCCAGGGAACTGCATCGCAACCGCTTCGGTGCGCTCTCGTTCTTCGACCGCGACCATGGCGATGGCCGCAACGACGCACTCGCCTGGCTCGAGGACCTGCTCGCACGCGAGGGCATCACCGACGCGGACGGCGAGGTCTGGCTGCACACCTTTCCACGCGTGCTCGGTTATGCGTTCAAGCCCGTGAGCTTCTGGTACGCGCAGCGCAGCGACGGCTCACTGGCCGCGGTGGTGGCCGAAGTCAACAACACCTTCGGCGAACGCCACTGCTACCTGCTCAGCGGGCCCGCATTGCGCTGGGGCGGCACGACCCTGGCCAACAAGGCCTTCCACGTTTCGCCGTTCTGCGCCGTGCAGGGCCACTACCACTTCCGTTTCGTGACGAGCGGCGGGTCCATCACCGCACGCCGCCACACCATGGCCCATATCGACCATGGCGACGACGCCGGCCTGCTGCTGCAGACCAGCGTGGGCGGCACGCTTCAGCCCCTCACCGCCGCCAGCGCATGGCGGGCCTTCTTCGGCATTCCCTTGATGACCTTCGGCGTCGTCGCCCGCATCCACTGGCATGCGTTGCGCCTGGCCTTCAAGCGTGTTCCCTTCCACCGTCATCCCCCGGCCCCCGACCGCTTCGTCACTCGATGAACACTTCCCGACTCGACCGTTCCGAACCGCATGCGCGGGCTTCCGCGCCGAGCCGCCTGCCGGCCGCAGCCCGTGCCGTGCTGGCCGTGCTGGCGCGCCTCGAGCAGGGCGCGCTCGAGTTGCACCTGCCCGACGGCTCGACGCGCCGGCTGGGTCAGGGCGCCGTCACGGCCACCGTTCACGTGAGCGACTGGAAAGTGTTCTCGCGCGCACGCTCGAGTGGCGACATCGGCTTTGCCGAGGGCTACATCGCAGGCGAGTGGGACTCGCCCGACCCGACCGCGGTGCTGAGCCTGCTGATCGCCAACCGCGATGCACTCGAGCGCGTGGTCTACGGCTCCTGGTGGGGATCGCTGCTGTACCGCGCCAAGCATGCGCTGCACCGCAACTCGCGCCGCGGCAGCGCGAAGAACATCCACGCGCACTACGACATCGGCAATACGTTCTATGCGCAGTGGCTCGATCCTTCGATGAGCTACTCCAGTGCCTGGTTCGACGGCGACCCGTCTCAGCCGCTGCAGCAGGCGCAAGAGGCCAAGCTGCGCCGCGCGCTGGTCGAGGCCGGTGTGGGGCCGGGCACGCGATTGCTCGAGATCGGTTGTGGCTGGGGTGGCCTGGCCGAGATCGCGGCGCGTGACTTCGGCGCGCGGGTGGTCGGCGTCACGCTCTCGCACGAGCAACTCGGATGGGCCCGCCAGCGGGTTGAAGCAGCGGGCCTGGCCGAACGCTGCGAATTGCGGCTTCAGGACTACCGCGATCTGGCGGAGGCGCATGTAAGCGAGCCCTTCGATGCCATCGTGTCGATCGAGATGTTCGAAGCCGTCGGGCGCGAATACTGGGGCAGCTACTTCGAGACGCTGCGGCGCTGCCTGAAGCCGGGCGGCCGGGCCTGCATCCAGAGCATCACGATCCGCGACGACCTGTTCGAGCGGTACGTGCGGTCCACCGACTTCATCCAGCAGTACATCTTCCCGGGCGGGCTGCTGCCCAGCGTCTCGCAGTTCGAAGCGCAGGCGCGGCGCTTCGGGTTTCAGGTTGAACGCCGCGTGGCGTTCGGCGCCGACTATGCCGAAACGCTGCGGCGCTGGCGCGTGGCCTTCCTGCAGCGCGAGCCCGAAGTGAGCGCACTGGGCTTCGACCGGCGCTTCATGCGCATCTGGCTGTTCTACCTCGCCTACTGCGAAGCGGCGTTCAGCCTGGGCAACACCGACGTCGTGCAGTTCACCCTGCGACGCGACTGATGGCCATCGCCCTGCGACCGCAACACGGGCTGGGGGCCTGCGTGCGCGGCTTGATCTGGGCGCTGATCGCCGGCTTTGCGTGGACTGGCACCGCGTCGGCGAACACCGCCCCCGCGCAGCCCGCGCCGCCGCCCGAAATTGCAGCGGCGCTGCCCACGGCCATCCTGCAGGGGCGGGGGCTGCTGCGCTTTTTCGGGCTGGCCGTCTACGAAGCACGACTCTGGGCCGCAGCTGGCTTCGAGCCAGAGCGCTACCCGGCACAGCCCTTTGCCCTGGAACTGCGTTACGCGCGAGCGCTGGCTGGCCCTGCCATCGCCGAAGGCTCGATCGCCGAGATGCGCCGCAGTGGCGCCATCGACGACGAGCAGGCGCGCCGTTGGCAGCAAACCATGACGCGTGCCTTTCCGGACGTCGTCGCCGGCGATCGATTGACGGGCTTGAGCCAGCCCGACGGCACCACCCGCTTCTTCCACAACGGGCAGGCCACATCGAGCCTGGTCGACGCCGCGTTCGCGCGCCGGTTCTTCGGCATTTGGCTGGCCCCCACCACGTCCGAGCCGAGCCTGCGCCGGCAACTCATCGGACAGGTTCAGTGAAGCGCGCTGCCGCGCCGTTCACGGCGTGGGACGGGCTGCGCTATGGCGCGCTCGGACTGCCGCTGGCGTTCGTCGCCTTGCCGCTGTACGTCGTGCTACCGGGCCACTATGCCGAGCAGCACGGCGTGTCGCTGGCGACGCTGGGCGCGGTGCTGCTGGGCACCCGCGTGCTCGACGCTGCCCTGGACCCGGCCATCGGTCGTGCGGTCGACGCGCTGTTCGCCCGTTCGACGCGCGCGGCCTTGACGGTGGCGGCCATCGCTGCGGTGTTCGTTGCGCTCGGCTTCACCGCGCTGTTCCATGCGCCGCTCGAAGGGGCCGCCCTGCTCGGCTGGCTGGCGGGCGGCCTCATCGTCACCTACCTCGCGTTCAGTGTGCTCACCATCGTGCACCAGGCCTGGGGTGCACGCCTGGGGGGCGATGCCAGCCAGCGCTCGCGCGTCGTGGCGTGGCGCGAAGGCTGCGGCCTCTTCGGCGTGCTCGCGGCCAGCGTGATCCCGCTGCAATTCGGCGTCGACGCGGCGAGCGCGGTGCTGGCCGCCACGCTGGTCGTGGGCATCGGCTTGCTGGCGCAATCGCCACGGTCTGCGGCGCAGCGCACCGGGCCGCCGGCGCACTGGGCCCTGCCCTGGCGCAGTGCGCCGTTTCGCGCGTTGCTCGCCGTCTTCATGCTCAACGGCATTGCCAGCGCAGTGCCTGCGACGCTGGTGCTGTTCTTCGTGCGCGACCGGCTGCAACTTCCCGGCGCCGAAGCGCTCTTTCTCGGCGCCTACTTCGCTGCGGCGGCCCTGTCGGTCCCGCTGTGGTTGCGCGCCATCCGTTGGGCCGGGCTGGTGCCCGCATGGCTGGGCGGCATGGTGCTGTCGCTGGCTGCGTTCGGCGGTGCCATCACGCTCGGTGCTGGCGACTCGGCCGGCTTCCTGGCCGTGTGCATCGCCAGCGGCGTCGCGCTGGGCGCCGATTTGACGGTTCCCGGCGCACTGCTCACCGGCGTCATCCAGCGCGCGGGTCATGCCGAGCGCGCCGAGGGGATCTATGTCGGCTGGTGGACCTGCGCCACCAAGCTGAACCTCGGCCTGGCGGCCGGCGCAGCCTTGCCGCTGCTCGCGCTCGCCGGCTACGCGCCGGGGTTGCGAGATGCCGAAGCGCTGCGTGCCCTCGGCCTCGCGTACGTCGCGGTGCCATGTGCATTGAAGCTCCTCGCAGCGGGGCTGCTGTACCGAAGCTGGATCACGAAAAGGATGGACGAATGAACACGACGACCCGAAACACACTGGGCCGCTACGCGCGCCTGGCGGTGGCCATGGCCGCCCTGCCGTTGTTGGGCTGCGCCGGCCCTCAGATCAGCGACCACGTCAACGAGAAGGCGCGCTTCGATTTCAGGCAGTACTTCGACGGCACCGTGATGGGCCACGGCGTGGTCAACGACCGCGGCGGCAAGGTGCTGCGCCGATTCGTCGTGACGATGCGTTGCCAGTGGGCCGGCGAAAAAGGCACGCTGAACGAGGACTTCGTCTACGACGACGGTGAAAAGCAGCAACGCGTCTGGGAGGTGCAGCGCCAGCCCGACGGCCGCTACACCGCCACCGCCGCAGACGTCGTCGGCCAGGCCCAAGGCGCCGCAGCGGGCGGGGCGTTCAATTGGCGCTACACCTTGAAGCTGCCGGTGCGCGGCAGCGTCTACGAAGTCCAGTTCGACGACTGGATGTACCGCATCGACGACAAGATCGTGATCAATAAGGTGGTGATGAGCAAGTTTGGCATCCGCGTGGGCGATCTGACGCTCTCGTTCAGCCGGCCTTGAGGCGATGTCGCTGAATCCTGCTGTCGCCGACTGGCGCGGACGCGTCGTCTGGATCGTCGGTGCGTCGTCGGGCATCGGCCGGGCCACCGCGTCGCAACTGCACGCAGGCGGCGCGCTCGTGGTGGTGTCGGCGCGCGGCGCAGCGGCTTTGAACGAATTCGTCGCCGGCCACCCTGGCAGCGTGGCGCTGCCGCTGGACGTGGCCGATCGTGCCGCAACCGCCACAGCGCTGCAGCAACTGCTTTCGCTGCACGGCAAGCTGGACCTGGCGATGTACTGCGCCGGCCATTACAAGGCCATGCGCGCCACCGAGTTCGATCTCGACGAGATGCAGCGCCATCTGCAGGTGAACTACGTCGGTGCGCTCAACATGCTGGATGCCGTGCTGAAGACGGTGATCGCGCAGGGCCACGGCCACATCAGCCTGGTGTCGAGCGTGGCGGGCTACCGCGGGCTGCCGAAGGCGATGGCCTACGGCCCCACGAAAGCCGCGCTGCAGCAGCTGGCCGAGACGCTGTACCTCGACCTGCACCTTCTGGGGATCGGCGTGTCGGTCATCAATCCCGGCTTCGTGGCGACGTCGTTGACCGCAGGCAACGCCTTCACGATGCCCGCGCTGCTCACCCCCGAGCAGGCGGCAGCCCACATCCTGGGAGGCTGGGCACGTGGGCGTTTCGACATCCACTTCCCCAAGCGGTTCACGGTCTGGCTCAAGTTGCTGCGCCTGTTGCCTTACAGCCTCTACTTCGCTGCGGTGCGGCGCACCACCGGCGCCTAAGTGTTCGCCCTCGCTCTCGCCCTCTCGCGAGCAGCGGCGAGAGCCAAGGCACCGAGGTGTTCGTGCCACGCGCCTCACCATGCTGGGCACCGCCTGCCGCGATCCCGCTGATTGCCGCGCCACATCGAGCGCAAACCCGCAGCCGCAACGCGCCAAGAGCAAAGCGTCACAAAGAGCGCCCGTTTCATGCGTCGCGCAACAAGGCCGACCCGCACCCGAACCGCAAATACCGCACGGTTTATAAGGTATACGACATAGTTCAAAATTCATACTGGTCGGTTTCAGCTTCCCCCCGACCCCCAACCACCCCCAAGGAAACTCACCATGAAGAAACTCATCGCTATCACCGCTCTCTCGCTGGCGGCCCTTTCGGCACAGGCCAAGGACATCGTCGACACCGCCGTCGGCGCCGGCAACTTCAAGACGCTGGCAGCGGCACTCACCGCCGCCGGCCTCATCGACACCCTGAAGGGCAAGGGACCCTTCACTGTGTTCGCGCCCACCGATGCGGCCTTCGCCAAGATCCCGAAGGCGCAGCTCGATGCGTTGCTGGCCGACAAGGCCAAGCTCACCGCCGTGCTCACCTACCACGTGGTGCCGGGCAAGGTGATGGCCAAAGACGTGAAGGCCGGCAAGGTGAAGACCGTGCAAGGCTCGGAGCTGACCGTGGCCACCATGGGCGGCGTCACGGTCGACGGCGCGAAGGTGACGGCCACCGACATCGTGGCCGACAACGGCGTCATCCACGTCATCGACACCGTCGTGCTGCCGAAGTAACTCGCGGCGCGCCCCGTACCGGAACGGGGCCTGCCACGACCGTCAGTCGTCAATCTCGGCGTTGAGTCCACGCACCCACAGGGCCATGGAGCCCGACGGGGCGTCCAGTGAAGCACCGTTCTGCGCCAGGCGCAGCCATGCGATGGTGTCGTGCGGGCCGCCAGGGACCCGTTACGCAGTCCGCTCCTTGACCAGCCAGGCATACAGCGCCGGATAGAGGCCAGAGTGTTGGCGTCTTGTCCATGCGAGACCCATCAGGTCTGCGAAGCCTTCCTTCCGTCGTTCTGCCCGCCACTCTGCCTCGGCAGCGCTGGATGCGGGACCTGGGAATTTCAGGGGGAGATAGCGGCGGCAATGACCGAGCTCATGAGCGGCCATCAGTTCAAGCGTGGCGTCGAGCAGGGTCGCGTCGATGCGCTCGAGCGCTGCCTGGGCCTCTGGATTGCCCCGCATCGCCGCGGCGACGGAGAAGGACTTCCACATGCAGCGCTCCTGTTGAAGGAGTTGTCGGCGCTGGAGGGATCAACTTGAATCCGATGCGCATCGACTGCGGCAACACGAACTGCGTTGCGATATTCTCAGTCCCCTGAACGGCTCGACAGGCACACGGCGTAGTTCTCGATGTCCCCGATCCAAGAATCCACCGGCCCTGGCGCAGCAACACTGCCGTCCGGCAGTGCGATTGAACTGTTCCGGCGCATCTTCAGTCACGGGCTCGAAGCCGCACTGCTGATGCGGCCCCGTGGTGACGTCCTGGCTGCCAACGCGGCCGCTTGCAAGGTCTTCGGTACGTCGGAGCGCGAACTTTTCGCCCGCTCGTTGGCAACCTCCCACGTGGCAGACGCGGACAGCGGCGAGCATCTGCTGAGAATGTTGCGTGCTGACGAGCCTGCACACGGCGAGCTTGCATTTCTCCGCGCGGACGGGCTGCGCTTCGACGTGGAGGTGTCTTCGGTTCCGTTCATGGATGAAGCCGGGGAGCGCGCGTCGATCCTGACCGTGCGCGACATCTCGGCGCTCCGCGTGTTCGAACGCCTCACCCAGGAAAGCGAGACCCGCCTCGGCTTCGCGCTCGAAGCGGCTCAAATCGGCGACTGGGATCGGGACCTGCGAACCAACGTCGTGCGCCGTTCGCTGCGTTACCACCAGTGTTTCGGGTACACCGAACCCGTACCCGCGTGGGGCTACGACACCTTTTTGGCGCATGTCCACCCCTTAGACCGGTCGCGTGTCGACGACTGCCACCAGAAGGCGATGGCTGGCCTGGGCAACTACGACGTCGAGTACCGCGCCCAGTGGCCCGATGGATCGGTGCATTGGCTGTGGTCCCGGGGGCACTTCTACTTCGATGAAGAGGGCAAGCCTTATCGCGTGGCGGGGATTGTGGTCGACATCAGCGAGCGACGCAGCCTGATCGAGGCGCATCGTCTCGCCGAGGAGCGGCTGGAGCTCGCCTTCAGAGGATCGACCGATGCCGCCTGGGATCTGAACCTGCGTACCAGTGAGTCCTACTACTCCCCGCGCTGGCTGCAGATGGTTGGCCATGAAGGCTTACCCCCGGAAGGGCTCACCGAATCGTTCTGGGAGCAGGTGACACACCCCGACGATCGCCAGCGGGTGCGGTCATCCTACGTGGAAGTGCTTCGCGGCAGCGAGGTCACCTTCGAAATCGAGTTCCGCCTCTGCCACAAGGATGGCCATGCCGTTCCCGTACTGGCGCGCGGATTCGTGCTGCGCGCGGCGGACGGAGCGGCCATCCGCGTTTCTGGCACCAATACCGACCTGACCGAACGCGACAAGCTCCAGGAAGCACAGCGCGGGCAGTTGGCCGCCGAGGCAGCCAACGCAGCGAAGACCGAATTCCTGTCGCGCATGAGCCACGAACTCAGGACACCGCTCAATGCCGTGCTGGGCTTCAGTCGGGTGATGCTGGACGAAACGCGGGAGCCGCTGTCGGACCGCCA
>Ga0163144_10029001_pt1 | contig 10643 bp, 12 predicted proteins | sample OliLak19BULKMAT1_FD_123175 | JGI IMG/M metagenome (GOLD analysis project Ga0163144, IMG submission 123175) | Freshwater microbial mat bacterial communities from Lake Vanda, McMurdo Dry Valleys, Antarctica - Oligotrophic Lake LV.19.BULKMAT1 | ecosystem: Environmental > Aquatic > Freshwater >...
ACATTCGACCCAAGAAGTGAGGCAACAAATGCACAGATGGGAAGATGAGGAGAGGGATAAGATCAAACTCGTAAGAGACAGGCCCATTAACCAACTCCCAAAGAAGGAAGCTTGGTACCACAGAATGATGAGCTGGATAAAGAACGTCTTCTTTCCAGATCCACCAGCAGGTGGAGGAAATATCTGGAAGTAATACAGAAGAACAATTGCCCCTACGCTAAGTATCGCGTTGGGGGTGTTTTTTATACTTGAATTAAATGTGTTTTTTCAGTATGGTGTCAGGGCTAGTTTTAAGTTGTTATCGGTAGGTTATTAGGAGTTACCAACACATTGCGGGATCGTCTAATGGTAGGACATTTGCCTCTGAAGCAGAGTATCTTGGTTCGAGCCCAAGTCCCGCAGCAAAAAAATCGCGAAGCTATTTTTCGCAGGAAGAGGTGCTGGGAGCACTTCGCCTTGGGCTCGAAAAGCTTTTGAGGCTAAAATTGATTTTATAAATTTTAGCCAAAAGGTATACTGATTCTGTAAGAACCGAGACCCCAAGTCCCGAATCAATTGACTTTCTAAATATTTAATATAGTTTTCATTGCAGAATGCAATTTAGCTAAAAACTTCTAACGGAGAAACTTGCATGTCGAAAAATAAGGCAGTGCCCTCCGTCTTTCTCATTTTTCTAGAGAGAGACGGCACGATTACGTTGCTTCGTCGAAACAACACAGGGCATATGGATGGGAAGCTTGGCTTACCATCAGGAAAAATTGAGGAAGGTGAGTTGCCAGAAGAAGCGGCAGTCCGAGAAGGACTAGAAGAGGTTGGCGTGGTGATTCAACAAAACAACCTTGAACTTGTTCATTTGCAGTATCACTCACAAACGCCCAATCTTGGCGGCGACTATGTCAACTTCTACTTTTTGGTTCGACATTGGGTAGGTAAGTTGATAAATAACGAGCCAGGTATGTGTAGTGAGTTGATTAAAGTTAACCTCAATTTCAATAATCTTCCTTTAGACATGATTCCATACGTCGCAAAGGCATTACCTCATTGCAAGTCGGACACGATTGTTTACAGCACCCACATCACCCGATTGTAATCGGGTGGTGTTTTTTTAAAAAAACGTTTCAACTCTATACCACACAGCCAGCGAAAAATACCGTAGGTAGTTTTTCTGTGGAAAAAAGCAAATGATTTTGCTTATAGATTGAACTCAAAGCCCGGTTGAGCATTTTCTGAGCTTTGAAAAGGTGTAAGGAAAATCCAAACAGGCTACTGGTTCTGTAAGAACCGAGATCCCAAGCCTGGAAAGTCCGAAAGAGCAGGTTTAACTGGTCCAGAATTTATAGTCAGATAATTATATTTTATCCACTGAAAATGAGAGCACAAGATCTTGAATCGATAAATATTACATTAGAAGAATTATCTAAACAAAAAGCGGATATTGCTCATATTCAGAATGTTTTTACGATTTTAAGGTATAAAAAAGGGACGAGTGATTTTATAAAAGAGATTGGGCATTTTATTAATCATCAAGATAAGAATCAAGGGCAAATATATGATATTGCTTTGGATTTTATAAGAAACATAGTTAATTTAAAAAATGGAAACGGCGGTGTAATATGTTCAATACCATTACTTATTACTCAAACAGAACTACTTAGACAATTTATAGCCAGCCTGCTACACCTTCATTTTGAAAAAACAGTAATTTCAAAAATTGATAATTCTAGTTACCTGCTTATGAAAAGTGTTATAGAAATATTGTGTGATAGAACTTTATTAATTAATAGATCTCTATTGATTTATAAAGATGACATTGAGAGGTGCGAACTTAAGTTATTAAATGAAGGGGTAGTAAAATTGAGAATTAAATTTTTCTTTAAACAAAACAGTAACGAAACTTCTTTTGGTGGTCCTAATGGAATCACTTATGGTCCCCATTTTTTTGTTGAAGCCGATTTAATCAGAGCTATACCTGATGGGTTAGAAAATAATTATTTAAATTCAATTGTCTTTGGTCATGAAAATAACCTTCATGACACATCGATTTGATGTCAGGATATAAACGGGGCAGCGACAATAAAACGATGCTGTGGTTGCTACTTTTAAACTTATGCTTGCCATCCGAGTTTCGGCACGCTCGGGAAATTGATTAATTGTCCCCCTACTCTTTCCCCCCCCAATTATTTAACTTGGTCCCATGATATAGCCCTGAACAACAAAATCAGTAAATCCCTCAAAAACTCAGAAATAGGTTACAATTGCGTGAGACCTTTCATAAGGAGAAACAAATGTCCTTACCAATACCAAAAACTGTGCCCGAGTTAGGCTTCTACTACCACTACAAGCATAACCCGACAGGTGCTGTAAACAATTACGCTTATGAGGTGCTCGGCGTCGGCTTTCACACTGAGGACGATGTGCGCCCCGGTGAGGAGCATTTTCTCGTGTATCGTCCTTTATATGAATCTTCGGTATACAAGGCTTCAAAAGAGCTTGGTATCGCCTGCTTTGACAATCGTCCGCTTACAATGTGGATGGAAGATGTAGAGAAGGATGGAAAAAAGTTCCCCCGTTTCAAGAAAATCACAGATCTCGCAATTATCACGGAGCTCCAGAATATCAGTAGAAATATGTATGCTTAGTCACCGAGGGCAAGAACCGAAGAATGTGAGACCGTGAGTTCGACTTCCCCGAACCAAACCACCCCGGAGGGGTGGTTTTACTTTTGTGGTATAATTTTTCTCTACCAGTTAAGTGTAATATATGAAAAAGATTCAGAACAGTGCGGCTTTGTTTTTTATCGCAGGTGTATTTGTAATCGGGATTATTTCAATTCTTGGCATCTGGGATGTATTTGGAACTGATGTAATCAATAAATCATTTCAAACGATTGGACTCCTTGCGGTGGTATCAATCGTTGCGATGGTTGCAGGGAAATTCGTTGACTCTAGCGCTAGCGCTGACGCGGAGCCCGTAAATCCAATTTTTAACACCGTCCGCCACATGAGCATCACCTTGCTCATTATTTCTGTCGTGGTGCTCGCACTCCTTGGTGTTATGGCAATCTGGGAGGTACTCTCAAGTGATGTCATCCAGAAAGCAATCGCCTCTATCGCCGTTGTCGCCTTCACCTCATTTGTTACCGTCATTACCTGTCTCGACCGAGAAAACCACAAGTTACTCCAGAAAAAAGATGGAACGACACGCTCCGGAGGCACTTTTTTCTTCTATTTCCTTATCCTTGGATGGGCTATCTGGGCATTTTTAAGTAGTCTTCTGAATGCAGGAAATTGGTAATACGTTGACAACACCCCTGACAAAGTAATTGCCCTATGGTATACTGTTTCTCATATAAGATAGTTAAGAATATAATACAAAAATTATGGCAAAACCTAATTCAGCATTCATGAAACCTATGACCCTCAGTCCTGAGCTCGAGGCAGTAGTTGGGAAAGGACCGATCCCTCGATCTGAGGTGGTCAAAAAGCTTTGGGAATACATCAAGAAGCATGATCTTCAAGACCCAAAGAACAAGCGTGACATTATTGCTGATGAGAAACTTACCGCGGTATTTAAGAAGCCAAAGGTAAACATGTTTGAAATGACCAAGATCGTATCAGGTCACCTCTCATAACTTCTTCTCCTCTAAAAAACAAAAACGCCTCATTGGGCGTTTTTGTTTTATGTGAATTGAATATCATACAGACTCCGCGCTATACTACAGTAGGTATGAACCCGAACAGCGACTTGAAAAAACATCTCTCCAGGGATCTCTTTTGGTTTATCGTCAGCATTCTTGTTGCGATCCTTATTGTACGCAGTGGCATTATCACCCATGTCTTGGCGGGAAGTGCCCAAGGCAGACTCCTCGGAAGTTTCATTGCGGGACTTTTCTTCACCTCACTCTTCAGTATTGCGCCAGCGAGCATTGCGCTCGTCACACTTGCAAAAACCACTTCGATTGTCGAAGTAGCACTTGCGGGAGCACTTGGGGCAATGCTGGGCGACCTACTTATCTTTCAATTTATTAAAAGCAATCTAACCGATGACCTCAATGAAATAGCGTTGCTCCCCCGTTACAGAAAAATGAAGCGACTATTTTCTATTCGTCTGCTTCGCATCCTCCGACCGTTTATTGGTGCGATTGTCATCATCTCTCCGCTTCCCGATGAAATCGGACTTGCACTTCTTGGATTTTCAAAAATCCCCACCATCATCATGCTCCCCTTGACGTTTATTCTCAACTTCTTTGGTATCCTCCTCATTTGTTATACTGCAGGGCTTCTCTAACGCAAGATCATTGTTCTCGCATTTTTTTCTTTCTTCGACTACAATAGAGCACTGGATGGTCGCCTATTCGAAGGAAAACCTAATAGCTGACGTAGCCGAGGCAAAACTTCTCCAAAAGAAGCACGGTACAAGTTATTATTTCGCCACCGCGTTCATGCCTGCACGTCTCCGTGACGCCACCTATACCCTCTATGCATTCTTCCGTGTCCCCGACGAGATTGTGGACAGTAGTGCGGGGAAAACTCTTTTCGAAGTTACCGAGAAGCTCAATGCATGGGATCGTGACTGGAAACTCGCCTACGATGGTGCGCAATCTACTGACCCGATTCTTCGTGCTGCTGCATATGTATTTCACACGTACAAAATCCCATTCAGCCTGAGCGAGGATTTCCTTTCTGCAATGATGCAGGATACCAAGAAAGCAGGGTATGCACACTATGCTGAGCTCGAGCAATATATGTATGGATCAGCGGGGGTTGTGGGGATCATGATGTCGTACATTATTGGATTTAAAAATGAGCATACGCTCATCTATGCGAAGAAACTTGGCGAAGCAATGCAAATGACAAACTTCCTTCGAGATATTGGAGAGGACTATCGAGACAGAGGAAGAATCTATATGCCACAAGACGAACTAGCGAGGTTTGGCATCACTGATGAGATACAAACAGGAATAGCAACAAATAAGTGGAAAGAGTTTATGAAATTTCAAATCGCACGTACACGAAAACTCTATAAAGAATCTGAGCCTGGTATCAAAGAGCTTGATCGTGGAGGACAGCTCGCGGTGAAGCTCGCGTCAGTACTCTATTGCAGAATCCTCAATAAAATTGAAGAAGCGGGGTACGATTGTCTAAATCAGAGAGTCCGCACGAGCTTCCCTGAGAAGCTCCAGATTGCATTACCAACCAGCATTCGTCACATCACCACACTATGAGTAAAAAAATTATCATTATCGGCGGAGGTATTGGAGGACTGGGGACTGCAATGCTTTTTAGTAAAAAGGGATATGACGTCACCATCATAGAAAAAAATGCTCATCTCGGGGGAAGGGCAAACATTTTTAGCGAGAAAGGCTTTACTTTCGATATGGGACCGTCCTGGTATATGATGCCGGATATTTTTGCAGATTTTTTCAAGCTCGTTGGCGAAGATATTTCGCAGCACCTCACTCTCGAAAGACTCTCCCCTTCCTATCGCGTATTCCTCCAGAGTGAAGCTGGAAAGCATTATGACTTCTACTCTGACATGGAGAAAAATAAAGCGACATTCGAGTCACTCGAGCCTGGCTCTGGCAAAAAACTCGAGGAGCATCTAGCCCGCGGCGGGTTTCAATACGAAATTTCAAAAAAAGAGTTTATGTACAAAAACTATGACTCTATCTTTGACTTCATCAATAAGCGCGTAATGACGGAAGGTAGGAAGCTTCCAATATTCAAAAGCATGAGCAGTATTGTAAATGGTACATTTAATAATGAGCTCCTTCAAAAAGTCCTTCAATATCAAACCGTACTTCTTGGCACCTCTCCGTACAATACTCCTGGTATATATTCACTCATGAACTATGTCGACTTCGTCGATGGTGTCTGGTACCCAAAAGGCGGTATTTATGAGCTCATCAAAGCGCTCGTGAAGATTGCAGAAAAAAACAGAGTGAAGTTTATGACAAATAGCCCTGTATCAAGCATTATCGTGGAAAACGGAAATGCAGTGGGAATAACACTTGCGGATGGTACAGAAATGCGCGCTGATTACGTCATTTCAAACGCGGACTATGAGCACACAGAAATGAAACTCCTCGAGCCAAAATATCGCGAGCACTCAGCACAGTACTGGGACAAGCGAATACTCGCACCATCTGCATTTATTATGTACCTTGGTGTCGATGGAAAAGCACCGAGCCTGACCCATCACAACCTTCTCTTTTCAGCTGACTGGAAAAAGAACTTTTATGAAATATTCGATGAGGTACAATGGCCATCATCCCCTTCTATTTACGTATCAAAGCCATCAGAAACTGATTCTACAGTTGCCCCACTAGGTACTGAAAATATGTTTGTCCTGGTACCTATCGGATCCGGACTTACTTACACCGATGAAGAAATGAAAAACTATGGAGATAAAGTGCTTGATATTATTGAAAAGACTATGATGGTAGGAGGCTTGAAGAGTCGTATTCTGTATCGACGCGACTACTGCGTAAAAGATTTTCAAAAAGATTACAACAGCTTCAAAGGCACCGCATTAGGTCCTGCCCATACCTTAATGCAGACTGCGTTTTTCCGTCCGAATAATATTAGTAAAAAAGTAAAGAATCTTTATTTTGTGGGTGCATACACAAACCCTGGCATTGGTATGCCAGTGTGCCTAATCTCAGCTGAGCTTGTGTATAAGCGCATTGAAGGTATTACTGACCCCGGACCACTTACAACTCTATAGAAAAAATAGCCTGGTCGACTGCGTCGTCCAGGCTATTTTTCTCTATGTTTGAAGGTAAACTGCGTCAAATAAAAATTACCAGTAGTTTGTGTAGCGGAGAATTGTGAAAAATATAATCATTCCTGCAAAGCCATTGAGGTAGGGGAAATAGGTATATAGTTTGAGGAGAGCCTCATCTGTCTTAGTACGGAGTGATACAAGCATGAGTGAGACATATACGAGACCGAGGACGAGTGATACTACTCCAAAATACTGGAACGTGAGAATTGCAGACAAGGCGTAGAGTGCAAGGCACAGCAAAATGGTATATTTTTTTCCAAACATTGTTGCTATCGTTTTGAGCCCTGCACCGCTATCTGCACTGATGTCGGGGACCGCAGAATATGCATGCATGGCAATTGCCCAAGACATCCCCGCAAGAAGTGGCAGAAGAGGAAATCCCACTCCCCCAACGAGGTAGTAGCCAAATGCTCCGGTGGCTACATAGTGACCCGCACTAAACACACTATCGAAAAATGGCCTCGCTTTTGCGCGAATCGGTTTAGCAGAATAAAATCCTGCAAAGAAAAGGAATGCGAACATCGAAAGGATTGCCCCAGTATTTCGAAGTGGAAGGAATAGAAGAAATGGAACCACGGAACAAATGATCCAGATCCACAAAGTGTTCCATTCCTCGGGACGCACAAGCGCCTCGTACTCTACCTTTCGAGGATTCTGCAAATCGGTCTCATAGTCGAACATATCATTGATGCCGTAAATGTAGAGATTAGCAGAGAAAAGGAAGAAGAGGGCAAACACAAATACACGGATATCAAGGAGCGATACAAGTGACGCCGCTCCAGCAAAAACACCATACGCAAAAGGACCTAGTTCGTAGAGCCAGAAACGGTATCTAGTAATCGTTATAATTGTTTGGAGTGTCATCTTTTAAGTATACCTATCGTTTTACTTAAATCTAGATTGCCATTCAAGTCTAAATTTTCTACAATTACTCCATGAATATTACCCATTGGATCATATCGGCATTATCAATCATGGTTGCAGCGTATCTTGTGCCCGGCGTCCACGTTACCTTTATTGGCTCCCTTGTCTTGGCAGTTGTGTGGGCGCTTATCAATGTGTTTATTAAGCCAGTCATTAGCATCCTGACATTCCCGATTACTATCGTGACACTCGGACTCTTCTCTCTCGTCATTAATGCCCTCCTTATTATTCTCGCAGGGAAAATTGTTCCTGATTTTGCTGTCTCGGGATTTTGGCCAGCGTTCTTATTTGCTATCGTACTCTCGATTATCAACGCACTCTTTGGTGTGAGATACAAGAAGGACTAGCATTTTCACTGTTTCACTTTCAAAAAACACCGACAACCATGTGGTCGGTGTTTTTTGAATTTTGCTTGCCATAAATTGCTAGATTATTTAATGGTTAACCTTTGTCACTCCAGCCCATCAAGAATGTCGTCTCGTATGGTTAGCTGTGCAATTTGTTGACAAAATAATTAATTAATACTATACTAGTATCTCAAATATTCTCATGCTTTCGTTTTTGAAACTAACCATTTAAAAACTCTTTCGGAAACGACGAAGGCCAAAAGAGCCTCTCTGCGCGCGGGAAAGATTTGCACAAACCCTATATGTATCAAAAACGATCATTTGGCGCGTCACCACGAAGTGGAGCCCCGTCACGACCAGGCTTTTCAAGATCTGGCGGAACAAGCAGTAGTAGACCGGCAAGAGCTCCTTATACTGCAGGAACAGCATCACGAGCGCCGTATAAAGCAGGATCTGCACAAAGCAGGCCTGCAAGACCAAGCTTTGGAGCAGGAAGCACTGGAAGCCGTTTTTCACCTTCCCGCCCACCGTTTCGTGGTGGACGCTCTAGTGGTGGATCACGTCCATTTTCAGGTGGGAGCCGTCCCCCATTTCGCCGAAGTAGCGGTAATCGAGGAAATAGTCAGAAACTCGATATAAGCACCTTCATCAATAAGGCCGTTGTTGTCGAGGAAACAGAACAGCGCTTTATGCCTGAGCACAATTTCGCAGACTTTGCGATTGATGAACGTCTCAAGGCAAACATTATCAAGAAAGGATATGTAGCTCCAACCCCGATTCAAGACCGCATTATTCCTCATATCTTGCATGGTAAAGATGTCGTAGGTATTGCAAACACCGGTACCGGGAAAACTGCAGCTTTTCTCATTCCACTTATTCACAAAATTTTACTAAACCCAAAAGAGAACGTACTCATCGTAGTACCGACTCGTGAGCTCGCAATCCAGATTGAGCAAGAGCTCAAAGGATTTACGCCACTTCTCGGAATGTTTTCAGTCTGCTGTGTGGGAGGAACACCGATTGGTCCACAAATGAGACAGCTCAAGTACCGAAATCAATTCGTGATTGGAACCCCAGGCCGAATCAAAGACCTTATTGAGCGCCGTAGCCTCGATCTTTCTACCACAAAGACTGTGGTGCTCGATGAAGCTGATCGAATGCTCGATATGGGATTCATTGCTGACATGCGATACCTCATGTCAAAAATGTCATCTGATCGTCATACCCTCTTTTTCTCTGCGACTATGTCAAAGGAAATCGAGCTCCTCATCAACGACTTCCTCAAAGAGCCAGTGTCTATATCAGTAAAGACCCGTGACACATCCAAAAATATTGACCAAGATATTGTAAAAATGAAAGCCGGCCAAGACAAGCTCATGGCTCTTCGCGACCTCCTTGCAACTCCTGATTTCGACAAAGTGCTCATCTTTGGACGCACAAAGCACGGTGTGGAAAAACTTTCTCAAAACTTAGTGAAGATGGGGTTTAAAGCTGAGTCTATTCATGGAAACAAAAGTCATGGACAACGTCAGCGTGCATTAAATGCGTTTAAAGATGGTAAGGTCCAAGTACTTGTTGCGACAGACGTTGCAGCTCGCGGACTCGACATTGCAAACGTATCTCACGTGATCAACTATGACATTCCTGCTACCTACGAAGACTACGTACATCGCATCGGACGAACAGGCCGTGGAAACGCATCCGGAAGGGCGCTGACGTTTGTAGACTAGGGAAAACAGTGTTAAGTTGTGAGCTTTAAGTTTTAAGTGGAACTCAGAAATAAAAACAATCAAAAAACATCTCGCCTTACGGCGAGATGTTTTTTGATTGTTTTTCTATTTCCTGTTTCCTTTTACCTATTTTTTTTCGAGCCATCCATTTCCCCCGTCCCCTATCCTTCGATGCTTTGATAAAAGCAGTAAAGAGTGGATGAGGTGAAAGTGGACGAGCTTTAAACTCTGGGTGAAATTGCGTGGCAAGAAAAAATGGATGAACTTTTTTTGGCAATTCTACGATTTCACAAAGCAGTCCGTCTGCTGATTTCCCAGAGAACACTAAACCGCTGGATTCAAACTTCTGGATAAATAGTGGATTTACTTCATAGCGATGCCGGTGACGTTCAGATACTACTTCTTTTTCGTATGCAGAGCGGGCAATACTTCCTTTCGTCAAATATGCTGGGTATGCGCCAAGACGCATCGTACCTCCATAATTATTACTGTGGAGGAGATGTTTTTGATCAGGCATGATATTAATCACCGGATATTTTGTTTTTGGATTCACCTCAACAGTATGCGCGTCCGCAAGCCTGAGCACATTTCTCGCATATTCGATGATCGCAAGTTGCATACCGTAACACAAGCCAAAATATGGAATCTTCCTTGTCCGAACATGTGAAATAGCCGAAATAATCCCCTCAGCTCCTGAGGTTCCAAATCCACCTGGGACAATCACTCCGTCAAACTCTGACAGGAAGGAAGGCGACAATTTTTTTGTCTCAAAATCTTTTGCATTTACACACGTAAGCTTTGGTTTAACTCCAAGTTGGTATGATGAAAACTTGAGCGCCTCAAGCACCGAAATGTA
>Ga0163144_10029003_pt1 | contig 10643 bp, 9 predicted proteins | sample OliLak19BULKMAT1_FD_123175 | JGI IMG/M metagenome (GOLD analysis project Ga0163144, IMG submission 123175) | Freshwater microbial mat bacterial communities from Lake Vanda, McMurdo Dry Valleys, Antarctica - Oligotrophic Lake LV.19.BULKMAT1 | ecosystem: Environmental > Aquatic > Freshwater > Lake...
GGAAGTGGTTTCTATATGGAATTTAAAAGACCTTCAGATTCTCTACTCACTGATCCTGACGTGATATGGACAGTGAATGGTAAAACTGCAAGTGTCAAAATAGAACCGGATTTTACTATTCAAGTAAATAAAATAAATCGTACTTGGTATATCGACACAATGGCGTGGTTTGGAGAATAAGGCGCTTTCAGTATTAAGTGGCACCGATGTTTCGTATCTCTCACATAGAATATTTAGTATAGTGTATGTGAAATATTGATATAAGCCAATGATGCGCTTTTTCAAAATACCATGGAATCTGCTTGATTTGAAAAGCTTATTGGATATTATAGCAATAGTATATGGGAGAAAATTTATATACACATCAAGACGAAAACGTGCGAAAAACATGGATATTGCTATCCTCCTTTTTCATCTTTGTAATGGCTCTTGGTTGGTTCTTTTCCTATCTCTATAACTCAGCCGTAATTTTGTACATCGCGGTATTGTTTTCTGTTGGTATGAATATCGTTTCGTACTGGTATTCCGACAAAATTGTCCTCTCACTTCACAAAGCAAAGCAAATAAAGAGGGAAGACAATGTTGAACTTTGGAATATTGTAGAAAATTTATCTATTACGGCTGGGTTGCCTATGCCGAAAATTTGCACTATTGAAGACATGGCGCCGAATGCTTTTGCGACCGGCAGAAACAAAGATCATGCGGTGGTGGGGGTAACTACAGGCCTTCTTATTATTTTGGATAAAAATGAACTTGAGGGTGTTATAGCTCACGAACTTGCCCATATCGGCAACAAAGATATTTTGCTTTCAACTGTAGCAGTGGTTTTGGTCGGATTTGTTTCTATTGTTGCAGATGTTTTTTTGCGCTCTAGGTTTCTAGGAATGGGAAACAACCGAGAAAGCAACAAAAGTGGTGGGCTGTTAATAATAGTGGGCGTTTTGCTTGCCATACTCTCCCCGATTTTCGCTACGCTTATACAGCTTGCTATTTCTAGAAAACGTGAATTCTTGGCTGATGCGACTGGTGCGTTGCTTACTAGATATCCAGCAGCTCTGGCTAGTGCTCTACAAAAAATATCAGCTTACTCTAAACCAATGGCTCACGCCAATACCGCAACTGCGCATCTGTTTATATCTAACCCATTTGGTGGAAATACCGGCCTCAAGAATAAAATTTCTAATATTTTTAGCACTCATCCTCCTACCCAAGAAAGGGTTAAAGCCTTGATTCAATGAGAAATTATCTGTAAACTCATCTGTGTATAAACTTCTTTCCATAACATTATGAATTGTGGTATAATTTGCATGTAAAATTATTATTTTTAATTCGTATTTTTATGAAAAAACTTCACAATAAATTAACTAACAAATTTAAGCACTATGCTAACTGGCATCAGCATCCTCATCACAAAAAAATTCACTGGGTATCTTTTTTTCTGGTTGCAGTTTTTGTTTTAACTATCACACTGGGCTCTGTTGAAAAATTGCGCACCACTTTGTACAACATAGTTTTGATAGAATTTTCTCCCAGATCAGCCGTTTTGACCTTAGACCCTAAACTAAATCAGTTAAAAATGGGAGAAACTTTCACTGCCAATGTTATATTAGATACAGCCGGTAAGCCCATAGATGGAGTAGATTTATATTCACTTCATTATGATCCAACCATTTTGAGTGTTGAAGATTCCGATTTGAATCAACCGGGAATTCAAATAAAGTCAGGGGAATTGATGAGTATTACCGCCGTCAACAGCGTTGACTCAAAAACAGGTACTATTAAATTTAGCCAAGCGGCTCAGTTTGGAGCGTATTATAATGGCAGGGGACTATTGGCCTCTATTAATTTCAAAGCAGTTGGAAAGGGCAATACTTACTTAAACTTTGATTTCAGTCTTGGGAAAACTACAGATACCAACGTGGCCCACATGGGTCGCGATCAGTTGATTAATGTAGTAGACGCACTTTATACAGTAGTTGCGAAATAGTCGAAATATGAAGAAAAAAATAAAACACAATCTTTCTGTATATATATTTTTAGCTGCAGCTATTTTAATTTTTTGGAATCCGACAAAATCTCTAGCGGCAGTTAGTTTGTCTGTGACTCCAGCAAGTCAAAGTGTCGCAAACGGTCAGATTTTCAATGTGGATGTCATGCTAAATACAGGTAATGATGCTATTGACGGAGTGGATCTTTTTTATCTTCGATATGATCCTAATATATTACAAGTCCAAGATTCAAGTGTTTCAGTGATTGGCGTACAAATATCCCCAGAGAATCTATTGCCAGTTACTTTGATAAACACAGCAAACAACAGCAATGGCACCATTCAGTTTTCTCAAGTTAGTAGTGGTGGAACTACATATCAAGGTTCAGGTAAATTGGCAACGATTTCTTTCAGGGCAATTGCGAATGGAAATTCAAATGTTTCTATAGATTTTTCTCCGGGAGGGACAGCAGATAGTAATGTAGCTGGTAGTGGCACAGAAAAGTTAAGTTCCGTAAGTAGCGCTAGCGTGGCAGTTTCGGCCCCGGTAATTGTTTTACCATTGCCAATAATAACTATTTCCTTGAGTGCATCAGCAATTAATTCTGGACAGTCTTCTACTCTGTTTTGGAATAGTTCAAACTCTACTGGTTGTACAGCTACTGATGGATGGAGCGGAGCCCAGGCTACTTCAGGGTCTTTACTTGTATCTCCAATCAAAGACACTACTTATTCTCTGGCTTGTACAGGAACGGGGGGAATTGACACCAAGTCAGTCACACTTTCTGTGGCATTGCCTGGAGGTATTCCCGCCGTGAGTTTGCGCATAAACCCTAAAACTATTACCCTGGGAGAACCTGCAACCATTACTTGGTCGGTCATAAATGCCACCAGCTGTACTGCATCTCGTGGATGGTCTGGCACGCAAGCCTTGAGCGGATCTCTTGTTGTGTCTCCAACTGTAAACACTACGTATTCCTTGAAATGCACAGGCATAAATGGAAGCAAGAGTTCTTCGTATTCAATTAGAGTGAATTCTGTCATAAATCCGATAGCTATTCCAACACCAGTGATTCCAGTGTTTATCCCTAATACTCCAACCCCAACACTACCTACTCCAACAACAGGGTATGTCTTAACCCAAAACTTATTTATGGGTTCGCGCAATGTGCAAGTAAAAACCCTGCAAACAATTTTGATTGCACTGGGTTATAACATTGGAGGTAGTCCTACTGGGTACTTTGGACCCAAAACTCAGCTTGCAGTAAGAGCGTTTCAATCCTCAAAGGGGATAGTTTCTTCTGGATCTAGCCATGGTTTGGTTGGTCCGTCCACTAGAATTTCATTGCTGACAGCAGTGTCTTCTGGTGCATCAAGTTCCATACAAACACCACTTGTTTCTGTTACGGCAACTCCTTCTGTGGCCAAAAAACCAATTACTGTGCTGGTAACCAGTAGTGCTTTGACTCAGACTCTGTACCGAGGTCTAACCAGTCCACAGGTTGTCACTTTGCAAAACATTTTGGTCAAGCTTGGTTATTCTATCGGAGGTCCGGCTACTGGATATTATGGAGTAAAGACCGAAGATGCTGTGAAAGCTTTTCAAAGATCAAAAGGAATCGCTTCTTATTATGGAGATTCCATTAATACCGGATATGGTATTGTTGGTCCAGCCACCAGAACAGCTTTAATTCAAGCAGTTCTTAGTAGATAATTTATTAATGTTCTATAATTAACCAATAATGAAAAAACCAATCATCGCATTGTTCATAGTCACATTGCTTGCATTTGTTGCCAACAGCACAGTTACAAAACTTCCAGCTGACATACCTCAAACCAACACAGCTCAAGTACCAGTATTCCTGGCAGGAGACATAAACAACGATGGAATAGTTAATTCACTGGATTGGTCCATCATGCGTACCAAGTGGTTTTCTGCTGATCTGGTTTCTGATATAAACAAAGATGGATTAGTAAACTCCATAGATTTCTCAATCTTAAACAACAATTGGATGAAAGTTCCACCTGTTACTCCTCCTGTGGTAGTGGTACCACCCGTAGTGCCGCCTGTAGTGGTGGCACCACCCCCAGTTGCGACCCCTCCAACACCAGGTTCTGTTGCAGTGCAACTCCACCGATACAGTGGCCCTGCAGGACAAGTTCAGTTCTCAAACGGTTTCCCACTCCAACAAGGAAAGCTCACCGCAAGTCAACTCGGAAACGTTACGCTCTTCTTAAATGGTATTGAGCAATCAATCTTTGTCAAAGCTCTCGGCGGTAAATGGTCTGATGGATCACTTCGTTCTATCCTAATTCAAGGTCTAGTCACAGGCCCAGCTTCCGGACAAGCAACTCAAGGATTTGTAGGATTCAACACAGCTAGAAGTACAGGACTTGTTACTGAAGTGGCAACGCCTTCGACGCTTAGTGCGGCGGTGCTGGCGACATCACAAACATATTTGGTTTCTACGGAAGCAGGAGGAAAAATGCTCACTGCATCTCAAGTTGCGGCAGGAACATCAAATATGCGTGCACAAGATGTTGATTTTGAAACCATGGCGCCTCAGCTTGACCTACAGTACCTAAACCAATGGGCTCGCGACCAATCGCTGTACGATCACACGATGTCGACCTACCAGCATTTCATGCAGACGGGAGACCCAAAATGGTACAAGATGGCTTGGGGTATGGGCAATGCCTATCAGACATACTTTTTGAACGGCGGCGTCACAACTGAGTGGGCCAACAACACGGAAAGCCTCGTGGTTCACTACTGGATGACCGGCAATGAAAGCACCCGTGGACTTGTTGGGAAAATGACAGAATGGTGGACGGGCGCGATTCAATTTTATGATTATGATATGCGAGACGGGTATATGCGAGTTAAGGGTCGAGCAATGCTTGCGCAACTTGATTGCTTGAAAATTGCCTGCAATCCGGGAGTTGATAAATATCGCAATCCATTTACCACACCGTATAATCTCCGAACAATACTGCCGAGTGAATTCACGAAATTACTTACTTTAATGGACCCTAATGGATTATTTCCAGGCGGAACTCAGTACAATGGCGGACAAAAGAATTTTATGGTTGGGATATTTTTAACAGCGGTGACACGGTACTATGATGAATTTAGTCCTGAACCTCAAATACCGCCGTTCGTGAAGAAGTCACTCGACTATATGATGGCAAATGAGTGGGATGCCCCAAGTCAAGGATTTCGCTACTGCACTAAAGTAGCCGGAGACTGTAACATTACCCCTCAGCCGGGGCTAAACAACCTGATCCTTCCAGCATATGTGTGGTATTACGCGAATACGCGTGACGCGACATATCTCGGATACGCAGACCAGCTTTTTGCTGGGAACCGAACAACACGCCAGTTCTGGCTTCCTTACGTGAAGCAGTTTGATCAATCCATGTACAGAGTGGTCAATTATTATTTCTTGAGGCAGTAGTAAAACAGATAAACTTATTTATTTTTACCTATAGCTGCTTTGATAAACGCAGTAAACAGTGGATGTGGGGAAAGAGGTCGAGCGAGAAATTCTGGATGAAATTGAGTACCCAAAAAAAATGGGTGGACGCTCCTTGGAAGCTCTGCTATTTCCATAAGTGTGCCATCGGGAGACTTTCCAGAGAACACTAATCCTTTGGCTTCTAATTCACCGACAAAAACCGAGTTGACCTCATATCTATGCCTGTGACGCTCTAGAACCTCCTTGGAGCGATAGACATCTGCTGCAATCGTTCCTTTACCTAAGACTGCTTTATACGCCCCCAAACGCATTGTGCCTCCATACAAGTTATTCTCAAGAATATCTTTTTGGGAGGCCATAACGTCAATGACTTTGTTCTTCGAACTTGGATTGACTTCTTTGGTGTTTGCATCCTTAAGTCTCAGTACATTGCGAGCGTATTCTATAACCATCATCTGCATGCCGTAACATAATCCAAAATATGGAATCTTATTCTCACGAGCATATTTGACCACATTTAATTTCCCTTCTACTCCACGAGACCCGAATCCTCCGGGCACAACGATGCCGTCATACTTTTTTAAATTTTTTAGAGCTTGTCCTCCTTTTTCAAAGTCCACGGCGTTGAGCCAAGATATTATGGGCTTACGATTTTGAGAATATGCGGAATACTTGATGGCTTCGATTACTGAGAGATACGCATCAGAAAGCACGAATTCTCCTGATTCAAAATACTTGCCTATCATGGCTATTTTCACTGTCTCTTTGCCATTGTGCGCATGTTTGGCAAAATTTTTCCATCCAGCCCAAGCCTTTGCGTCTGGAGCCTGGCAGACTACCCCCATAATGTCGCACAACTTGTCTGAAAGTTTTTCTTTTTCAAAATTTAAAGGAATATCATAAATACTGTCTACGTCTGGGGCAGAAACGACTCGGTCCGCCGGCACATTGCAAAAGAGTGAAAGTTTTTCTTTGCGTTTCTCGTCAAGGCTGGTCTCTCCGCGCGCAATCAAAATATCTGGCTGAATTCCAGATCCATTCAACGCCCGCACTGCATGCTGAGTTGGTTTTGTTTTCATCTCGCCCACCTTTCCTGGGGTCGGTAAATATGACACCATCACAAAAGACACATCTTTCGGAGTCGTGAGTTTCATCATACGTGCTGCCTCAAGAAAAAGCATATTCTGATATTCACCGATGGTTCCACCAATTTCTATCACCACCACATCAGCCGCAGCAACGACACCGGCTTGTTTGATGCGCTCAATAACTTCCATTGGAATATGTGGCACCACTTCTACACACTTACCTTTGTAATCAAGATTGCGTTCACGCTCGATCACTTTCTGATACACCCGACCAGTTGTCATATAATTAATCCGAGTCAGATCAATGCCCAGGAATCTCTCGTAATTACCCATATCTTGATCTGTCTCGTCTCCATCAGAAAGAACAAACACTTCACCGTGTTCAGTCGGGTTCATTGTGCCCGCGTCTACGTTGATGTATGGATCGATTTTAATTGCGGTAACTTTCAGCCCACGATTCTTCAATATAAGACCAATCGAAGAAGCAGTAATACCTTTCCCTACACCAGAAATCACCCCTCCCACCACAAAAATATATTTGGTCTCTTGTTTTGACATGTTGATGTTACGAAATTATGCAGCGTACCGTCTTTTAAAACGTTGCGTTATTTGTTTAAATATTTTCTGATTGCCAGAAAGCTGGAAACTACACCGAGAATTATACCAGAAGAAAGGACTAAGAGCAGTATGTAAAAAATATTGGAAACATAGTATTCGTACACGTTCAAGCCTAAAAATCCACTCATATTGCGACCCAACCAAGCTGTTGCTGGCCAAAATATCACTAGGGTCACTATTGTGGCAATAATCCCATAAATAACACCTTCAATCAAAAACGGACCTCTTACACCCATTTTGGAGGCTCCCACTAGTCTCATCACTCCTATCTCTTCCTTGGAAATAAAGATAGTTAGTCTGATGGTATTGAAAGTAATAATGACCGAAATTAGAACCAATAATGCAGTAACCAAGAATCCTAACTTTTGAGCTCCATCAATAATTGCATTTAATTTTTCGATCACGTCTTTATTTTGAGCATAATTTACCTTGCGAACCACAGAAGAAGGCCCCAGTACCATCGGACTACCAGAACTTAAAAAAGTGGCAATGGTTTCATATTGAGAAATTTCTTTAGCTTTTACTCCAAGATAACCCCCTAAAGGATTTTCTCCTATCTCGTCGAGGGCTTGGATTGTGGGATAATCAGCACTGTGTAACTCTCGAAATCTTCTCAGGTTTTCTCCTTCTGTAACATAATTTATCTCCGCAACTTCCGGCAATTTTGTCAGAGCATTTTTAAGCTCAGTGATTTTGTCTTCTTTGGCTCCCACGTTTAGATAAATAGTCACATCCACTTTGTCTTTGATTTGCTGAAGTGAAGAATGCAATACTGCTTGTAATAATATCAGTGAGGTGATGACAGATAGGGTTATGCTTACCACCAGTACCGCCGCCCAAGAAACTATCCCTCCTCGGATAAAATTTACAAAACCTCCTTTAATTATTCGTTTAAGTCCTCTCATAAAAATTATTGTATCATACTTGTCTAAAGATTGGTTTATTAAATTGCGTATCTGCCCTCTTTGTCATCTCTAACCACCTTACCTTTTTCAAGAGTAATAACCCTCTTGGACACTGAGTCCACCACTCCACGGTTGTGGGTAGTTAGGATAACAGTAGTACCCAAATCATTGATCTTCTTCAAGATCTGGACAATTTCATGAGTATTGATGGGGTCCAGGTTTCCAGTAGGCTCATCAGCAATAATAAGTTCTGGCTGGTTGATAATGGCTCGAGCTATAGCCAAACGTTGTTGCTCTCCTCCAGACATTTGATTGGGAAAATGGTGCGCCTTGTGACCCAAATCCACTAGCTCCAATACGTGTGGTACATCGCTAATTATTTCACCATCGGTCTTTCCTACAGCCTCCATGGCAAAAGCAATATTTTCATAAGCGGTTTTACTAGAAAGCAATTTAAAATCTTGAAAAACCACTCCAATCCTTCGGCGGAGTTTCGTCAAATCATTATTTTTTAATTTGTGCACATTGATAGACTCAAAGAACACTGTACCGTCCGTAGGGTTATCTTCCGCTAGTATCATTTTGACAAGCGTAGTCTTGCCTGCTCCAGAATGGCCAACGATAGATACGAATTCTCCTGCCCCGACAGTAAAGTTTACATCTTGCAAAGCCACTCCATCCTGGCCATAAATTTTTGAAACGTTGTTGAAATAAATCACCAATCTATTATAGCAACAAGGCAGCTCAAGCGCAAAAATTAGCTTTAAAAATTATAAATAAAAAGTTAATATATAGGTCTACTATATTGGTCTACTATATGGGTTTTACCTAGCACACACTAGCACACAGTTAATTCTGGAAAAGGTTCGACCTTGTTTGAGTCGACCTGGTTTTGGACTACAAATTCTTCTCTGCCTCGATGAATAAGTCAAGCTTTCCCTCTTCCAGTACTCCCGAGACATCGCTCGTTTCGGCATCTGTCCGGTGGTCTTTGATCATTTTGTATGGGTGCAAGACGTATGAGCGGATTTGACTACCCCATTCTATCTCAGTGCCTTTGTTGCTCTTCATTGCTTCTTCAATAGATTTCTTTTCTTCTTGAGCTCGCTTGAAAATCTTGGCTCGAAGTATAGCCATGGCACTTTCACGATTATGTTCTTGGCTTCGTTCACCAGAAGCCTGTACCGCAATACCTGTCGGCACATGCACCAGTCGCACCGCAGTTTCTCGTTTGTTTACGTTCTGTCCTCCCGGACCACCAGACTTGGCAAAGTCTATTTTCAAATCGGCCTCGGGGATAAGGAAATCTTTTTCCTCCAGCTTAGAGAATTTGGGCAAAACTTCTACCAAAGAAAATGAAGTGTGTCGCAATTTTTTGGAATTAAAAGGCGAGATGCGCACCAGCCGATGCACGCCGGACTCATTCTTCAAAGTACCATACGCACCCTTGGCCGAGACCTCAAAAGAAACATTGCGATATCCGCCGTGCTCGGTCTTGTGTTCGTGAACAAAAACAATTTCCCAATTTTTTTTATTTAAGTACTTCATATACATTTCTAAAAGCATGCCCGAAAAATCTTCGGCATCGTCTCCCCCAGCGCCAGAAATGATAGTAACTATAGCTCCACCCTTGTCGTATTTACCCAAACCTTCTTTTTTATTTTTTAGATCTGCCAATTCCCTCAACACATTTTGGGCATTAATTTTGTTATCCCAAAACCCCACTTCGAGCATCTGTGCTTCCAAGCTTTCTATCTTTGTTTCTATTTGGTTTTTGTTATTGTTTTCTATTGTCATAATACTTTTGAGCCAAAGGTGAGAATCGGACTCACGGCCTACCCCTTACGAAGGGGTTGCTCTACCAACTGAGCTACTTTGGCAACCCTCTCTCGTATTCTAACCAAATTTCACCAGAAAACCAACTGCTCATTATGCAACAAACTCTGACACTGTTATACTTGAAAGATGTTATCAGAAAAACTCGATATTCACAGAGCTCGTGCCGGAAAATATATTGGAGATATCGTCTATGGAGCCAATGACGGCATTATCACCACTTTCGCAGTGGTTGCTGGTGTGGCCGGAGCAGAACTCTCACCCAAGATTGTTGTAATCTTGGGAATCGCCAACTTGCTGGCTGACGGATTTTCCATGGCGGCCAGCAACTATCTTTCTAAGAAATCTGAGCGCGAATACAAAAATACTTTAGAAAAAATTGAAATCCCTCAAAAAAAAGAATTCCCTCTCAATAGTGCTTTTGCTACTTTTATTTCTTTCGTTATTGCCGGCGCCATTCCACTTATACCATATGTTTTCGGCCTGAAGTGGAACAACTTTTATTTGGCTATAGTGGCCACCAGCATCGCTTTGTTTTTGGTGGGCAGTCTCCGAACCCTTGTCACCGGCACCAAGTGGTGGAAAGCCGGACTAGAAATGTTTTTGATTGGGTCGCTAGCTGCTTTTGTGTCTTATGTCATCGGGGACATGTTAGGTAAATTGATGTAACATTCAATATATTTTTTCATAATTTATTTGTAGCTTTTTAAAAAATCCTGGAGCATTTATA
>Ga0163144_10029005_pt1 | contig 10642 bp, 6 predicted proteins | sample OliLak19BULKMAT1_FD_123175 | JGI IMG/M metagenome (GOLD analysis project Ga0163144, IMG submission 123175) | Freshwater microbial mat bacterial communities from Lake Vanda, McMurdo Dry Valleys, Antarctica - Oligotrophic Lake LV.19.BULKMAT1 | ecosystem: Environmental > Aquatic > Freshwater > Lake...
GAAGAAAACTGAAAACAGCGGAAGAAGATTTCTAATATGAATCGATTGAAGAAAACGGAGGCGAAGAAGACTACATTTTCAAACCGGCTGATTCCCTACACTTTCGGATCGGCGCTGACACTGCCGAGCAATGCGTTTCTCTGGGCACTATGTGGTCACGATTTGCCGCTTTGTGTCTATGGGGTCTACTCACTTCATCGCTATGGGCGTTGGAGCTGCAAAGCAATCACGGCGTTCTGAAAACTGTGCCGGCACCGGGGGCGGTGACCATCGATGGCAAACTCGACGATTGGGACACGTCCGGCGAGATCTTCGTCTATGGCGTCCGCAACATCCGCGACCGGTACTCGGTGCGCGTCGCGGCGATGTGGGACAAGGAAGCAATGTACCTCAGTTTGCGCTGGCGCGATCCGACGCCGCTGATCAACAACGTCGACCCCGAACGCGCGCCGGGCGAAGGCTGGATGGCGGACAGTTTGCAATGCCGGTTCGTGACGGACACGCAAATTCATCTTACGTCGTGGTACGGCTCGAAGTACGACAAATCGGTCGCGTACCTCAGCTATGACACGGCGGTCAATCACGGCCACGAGAAAACATTCCGCGGCCCCGGCAAGATTCTCCGCGATCCGTCGGGCTATCAACAGGCGTTCGCGGTCGACAGCGATCAACGAGGTTACACTCAGGAGATTCGCATCCCGTGGGCGTTGCTTTACAAATCGCCGCAGCCGGCAGCGGGCTTAAAGCTGCGGTTTACCGGCGAATACTTTTGGGGCGGGCCGTCGGGGACGCTGTGGCCGGCGGTGATGTGGAGTGATCCGATCAATCTCGCCCAGCCGCAACGCATCGTGCTCTACCAAAATCCCGGCGTCTGGGGCGAACTCGAATTGGTCGGACAGGGAAAACTGCCGGCGGAACAACCCGAAGAAGTCGAGGAACGGTTGCAAGGCCCGATTCCGATTCGTTTCACCGTTCCGCGCGAGGCGGTGAAATTCTCGCTCGTAATCAACGACGCCGACGGCAAACGCGTCCGCAATCTCGCCAGTCACGCCAACGTCACCGACTACACCACCAAATCCAATGGCGACAAACGTTACCTCGAAGTCCCGTGGGACGGTCGCGCGGACGGGAAGTGGAAAAAAGATCGCTCGCTGTTCCTTGGCGAAGTCGTGCCGGCGGGGAAGTACACGGCGGAAGGCATCGTTCATAACGGCATCGGCGTCGTTCACGCCGGCAGCTTCTACAATCCCGGCACGCCACCGTGGCCGACCGCGGACGGCAGCGGTTCCTGGCTCGCGGATCATTCGCCGTCGACTGCGGTGGCCGCGATGCCGAAAGCGAGCGCGGCGAAAGGCCGGGTGTTTGTCGGCGCGCGCGCTGTCGAGAACGGGGTCGGTTTCATCGGCCTCAACGGCGACGGCCGCAAGATGTGGGAATGCACGCGGCGCGGGTTGGCGGCTTTGCACATTGCGGCGAACGAGAAAAATGTTTTTGCGGTCTACAGCAGCAATGCCGGCTTCGCGCTTGGAAAATTCAACGCGGATACCGGCGAAGGCATGTCGTTCGGTAACGGCCCGGAGATCACGCTGCTCGGCGAACCGACCGGCCTCGCGGCGCATGCCGGCGAAATCGCGGTGGCCATCGGCGGCGCGAACAAGATCGTGGTTTATGATGCCGAGTCCGGCAATGTGAAGCGGGAAGTCGCGCTGCCGGTGCCGCAGTCCATCGCGTACCGGGCGAATGGCGAACTCGTCACCGTTCAAGCCGGTAAGCCGTTGCTTGGGGTCGCGAAGCCGTTGGCGGTGGCTTGCGATGCCGAGGGGCGGACGTATGTGGCGGACGGTGCGGAGTCGAACGTAAAAGTTTTCAACAAGGACGGCAAGTGGGTCCATACGATCGGCGAGAAGGGCGGTCACGCGCCCGGTAAATGGAATCCGCAACAGATGAACAGCCCGGTCGCGGTGGCGGTCGAGGAACGTGCGGACGGCAAGAGGCACGTGTGGGTGGCGGAGAATTCGTTCAGCCCGAAACGCACGAGCGTGTGGAACGGCGAGTCCGGCAAGTTTGTGCGGGATTACATCGGCAGCACCCGGTATAGCGCGGCGGGCGGGGCGATGAGTGATGACGTGCCGGATTTGGGGATTTGCGATGGCGTGTTCTACAAGGTGGATTTCGCGAACTACAGTTACGCGCCGACGGATGTGCTCGGGCCGATGCCGGCGGGTGACTTTGCGAACGGGAATCATTTCCTCAGCAAGGCCAGCGGCAAGGAGCATGACTATTATGTGGAGGGCACCGGGTCGCCGTGGCTCGTGTACTTGAATCGCAACGGCGTGTGGAAACAGGTCGCATCTCTCGCGCCGAAGGTGGATGGGAAAGCGTTGTCGGGCGGTTGGGGGTACCGGTGTTTCCGCGATTTGACTTGGTATCACAGCGGGCGGGCGTACCGGCCGATTCGGTTTGACGACGGCGCGCCGGTCTATGATGTGGAGAAACCTGAGATGCTCCCCGGTGAACTCGGCAAGTCGGGCAATACGTTCAAGACGAAGTTCGGCTATCTCTCGGACACGACCGTGCGGCAGGATGTCGATGAGAACAATGTGATTCACGGGTTGCACTGGTTTACCGGGTTCGATGAGCAGGGGCGGATTCGGTGGAAGTATCCGAATTACTGGTGCGCCGTGCATGGTGCGATGACCGCGCCGATGGCGATGCCGGGCGTGGTGATGGGTTCGTTGAAGACGACCGGCGTGTTCGATCTCGACGCGAAACACAGCGCGTTTGCGATTCGCGGGAACATCGGCCAGGAATTTCTGATTCGCGACGACGGGATGTATCTCGCTGAATTGTTCACCGATCAACGGATGGCGCCGGGTTCGTTGCCGGCGGAGGAGAAGATTGCAGGCGTGCCGATCAATGACAACACGCTCGGCGGCGAAGCGTTCAGCGGTTGGATGGCCCGGCAACGCGACGGCAAGGTGCGGATGACGTACGGCCAGCAGGACGTGCGCGTGGCCGAGGTCGTCGGGTTGGACACGGTGCAGGACTTGCTGGCGTTTCCGGTCACGGCGAGTGAGGAGCAGGTGGCGCAGGCGAAGGCGTTCGTGCCGGCCAAAGGTGTTTTGCAAAAAATGGAATACACGATCACGCGCGGCGGAGCGTTCGCGCCGGACGTGAAGATCGGCGACGACGCGATCCTCGTCCGCGTCGGTCGCGAGGAAGTCGGTCGCGCGCAACTCCGGTACGACGATCAGAATTTGTACGTCGCGTGGCAGGCGTTCGACCGGACGCCGTGGGTGAACAAGGGGAGTCACGCGCCGGAGGCGTTCAAGACCGGCGACAGTGTGAACTTATTTGCCGGCAACGCGCGCGTGTTGCTCACCTCGCTCAACGGCAAGTCGACGGCGGTCGTGTACAAGCCGCAGGGTCCGGGCGAGAAGCGGTATGTTTTCAAATCGCCGGTGCGCGAGACGTCGTTTCAATACGTGAAAGAGGAACCGGCGATTCAATGGCAGGCGGCACCGGGGCAGGGACAGTACACGGTCGTCGCGACGATTCCGTGGGCAGTGCTCGATGTGAAGTCCAGCGCGGGGATGAAGTTGAAAGGTGACATCGGAATTCTTTTCGGCGACGATACCGGCGCGCGCACCGCCCAGCGCGTGCAATGGGCCGACAAGGAAACCAACGTCGTCAACGACCTGCCGACGGAAGCGGAGTTTTCGGCGGTGCGTTGGGGTGACTGGACGTTACAGTAACGCGAATGGAAGCCGCGCATGTGGATATTGAATATTCTCGGAACGGCGATTCAGCGCCGGATGCTCGGTGGCAAGGGCACGGAACGGCTGGCGGGCGGCGGCTTTCAACCACACGGCACGGTGATCGTCGTAACGGGCCTCATAGCCCGCTGCCTGCCAGGTCGTCAGGACGAACAGGATTGCTGCAACTCTTCTGACTGTCCATGTTGGCATCGGCAGGCTCCTCAACGCTCGCATCTCCGTCCATAGCGTTCTTTGCTGTGGTGAACGGTCACTTCCCCGCATTCGAAATCGCATCGCCGCCAACATGCTGCCAACGTCTGCATTTCCGAGCCGTTCCGCCTGGACACGGCGCAGCGTAAACATCGCGAAAGATTTCCTGCGGTAACTTCAGCCGCTGATGCGAACGGCATCGAAGTAGAAGCCCGCCTTGCCGGCTTTCAGGTTCCCGAACTGGATTTCGATCTCCTGGCCGGCATACGAAGACAGGTCCACCTCGATCGACTGCCACTCCTTTCCACTGACTTCTACCCGCTTGATCTCCTTGCCATTGACGAAGAACACGAGGGTGTAGGCAAGTTTTTCGGCGGCGGCATCCATGCGGAGTGCCGGACGTCCTTCCTTGGGCATCAGGACGCGTCTGGTAAAGCGTGCCTCGCCGTCCCAGTACGTTTTGACCAAGACAACATTCTCATGGCCAGCGTTGCTGGCCCGACTCAAATTCCTGGTTTCCCTGACGTCCCATGCCTGAACCCAGTCTTTGTTGATCAGTCCTGCGGCTTCATCTTTCTGGATTCGATGCAGAACGCTCCGCCGCGCGACATCGGCCGGTGCCTGCGCGATGGCCGCGGCGCGAGTTGTTTCCTGAAGTTGCTTAAGTTTGGAGCGATCCGGAACCGCTGTGAGCTTCACGTTGCTGAACGCAGCCTGCGCGTCTTCATCCTGGTTGTGCGTACGGAGAAAGAGACCCACAAAAGAGGGCCAGAAACCCGCTTTCCCACGACAGCTTCGTTCCCGGCCAGTGATGCCTGTGGCCTTCAAGATACAGCACGGTCAACTTGGGACCATTTGTCTTTGAGGTTACTCGACCTTCTTCACGTCGTCTTTGTCTGAGATGGTCTTTGGCTCCTACTCGCAGCCAAGAGCTATCCGTCGTCGGCGCAGCCATAAATCCAATAAACAGAATTTTGTTGAGCCAACTCACCGCCGCCGCGGCTTATACAGGTAAAGAGCCTTCTATTAAGGAGAAGACGGTGACAACCGTTGAAACCGCTATGCAGACGACCGACCGGGAATTGCTGGAAAAGTTCATTCGCGAACGCGATCCAGAAGCGTTTTCTGCGCTGGTGGAGCGCCACGGCCGGATGGTTTTCGGAACCTGCTGCCGCATACTGCGCAATCGCGCCGACGCCGATGACGCATTCCAGGCAACTTTTCTGACTCTGATGCAAAAGGCCCGCACGTTTGAACGCGGTGAATCCCTAGCCGCCTGGCTGCACACAGTTGCTGTTCGCGTTTCGTTGCGCGCTCGGCAGCGGCAGGCCAAGAGGAGTCAGACGGAACGTGAGGCCAACATGAAGACTTCTGAAGAATTCACAGATTCAAGCGTGCAAGGCGAACTGGACCGTGCGCTGGCTGAACTCCCCGACGAACTGCGCCTGCCGATCATCCTCTGTTTTCTGCAGGGCAAGACCGGGGACGACGCCGCTGGTGAACTGGGCTGCTCACGGAGCACGCTGACGCGACGCCTGACTGAAGGGCGCGAGCGCCTGCAAAACCAGCTTGAGCGAGCGGGAATCGTTGTGCCGGCTGTCGCGCTCATCGCGTCCCTGGAAGCGGCGGCCTCGGCAGCGGAGCCTCCCGCGAGCGCCGTGGCGGCGTTGCTGAAATTTTCGGCTGGCGCGGCACCGAAGGCGGCGGGGATCAGTGCCGGGGCGTTGTCACTGGTGGAGGCGGGCGCAGCGGCAGGCTTTTTTGCGAGCGGCACGTTTCTGGTCTGGTTCGCTGTGCTCGCGGCAATAGTCGGAGTTGTCGCGATCGGCGGCGACCTTGTGAAGCCAAAGCAGCGTGCGCCAGCGACAGAGGTTGCAGGCAACGACGGCAAGCCGGATCCCAAACCTGCGCCCGCGCCGAATGTTCCGTTGCCGAATACGCCGCCAGATGCTGCGCCCAAACTGAAGGATGATCAGAAGATCAGCCAGTGGGCGTGGGATAAATTCAAGTGGCAGGCGGTCGATCCGGAACTCGTGAGGCCCCTGCGGTTCTCTATTACGGTAGCGGCGGACCACCGTTTCGTCACCGTTGCCATCGACGACGCAAAAGGCGTCCGGGTCCGCAACCTGCTCGATGCCATCGAGGTGACGAAGCTCGGCGGTCGCCCGGATGCGAAAGAGGCACACGTTCTGACCGTGGAGTGGAACGGCCTGGACGACGACGGGCGGCCCGCACCGGACGGCACATATCGAATCCGGGGCTGTTCGCACCCCGGAATGAAGCTGGTATACGAGTACAGTTTCCTCAACCCCGGTACGCCGCCGTGGGAGGGCTACCCGAACAGCGGCTGGGGCGGCGACCACGGCTACCCACACGCCATCGCCTGCCTGCGGAACCACGGCGACGGTCCATGGCGTGTCGCCATCGGGGGCGCGGTGGGCGAGGGCGGAACCGCCTCGTTCGTGATCGACGCCGACGACCGCAAGTGCAAGGCGCTCAACAACGGCTGGAACGGGTCAAAAGCCCTCGCCGCCGCCGACGAGATGCTCTGGATTTGCGAGAGCGGCAGCAAGTATCTGTACCGTGTGACGTATCACGATAGCAAACAAGTCGCGTTCAAGGCTGCCGCCGGGTCGACACTTACGATCAAGTTCGACACCGACCCGTGGGGCATCGCCGTCGGCAAGAAGAAGGCCGCCGTATTGCTCCACGACGAGAAACAGCCGAAGAAGGAACGGGTCGTCGTCTTCGACAAGGACTCGGGGGATAACCGCGTCGAAGTGCCTCTCGCCGTTCCGGGCCGTCGGAATGGACTGGCCTTCGCCGCGGATGGCACAACGCTGCTCGTGAGTACGGACAGCGGAATGCTTTCGATCCCAACCGGCGAGGCCAAGCCGTCGCCGAAGTCGGTGCAGTTCGAGGGCGTCGAACAGCCCGGCCCGCTCGCCACCGACAAGGACGGGAACCTGTTCGTCCTCGACCGGGGGGTGGATTACCGCGTCAAAGTGTTCACCCCGGATGGAAAGCTGTTCCGCGCGGTCGGCACGAAGGGCGGTCAGGGTGACCGGTTGGAGTTCGAACGCGAAGCGCTACACGGAGTGGAAGCCATTTCCGTGGACGACGGCGGGAACCTGTGGGTCGCCGAGCAAGGCGAGACGGACAAAAAGCCGGGCGTCGGGTTCGTCCGTCGCGTCGCGGTTTGGGACACGAATGGCAAGTTCGTCAAGGATTTCGTCGGCACGACGTGGTACGCCGCGAACTACACCTGCCTGCACCAGCAAGACCCGACATTGGCGTTCGGCTACGGAGTCATTTATCAACTGGAACCGGGTAAAAAACCCGGCTACCGCCCGCTGAGGTATGCCACTGCGCCGCAACCCGCCGATTCACCGTTCTGGTTCTGGAAAGGTGCGCCCTGGACGCTGTTCGGGTCCGCCCGAATGTTCCGCAGCGAGGTGAGCGGGACCCTGCGGGAATATCTGCTCCAATCGAACGGCTTCCCGATCCTGTTTCAGGCGAACGAAAAGAACGAGTATCGCCCGATCCTGGCCATCGGGTCGCACGAACACAACAAGGTGTTTCCGCAGGTGAAGGACGAACCGAAGGCGCTGTTCCTGTGGTCCGACCTGAACGGCGACGCCAAGCCGCAGCCCGACGAATACCAGCGGCTGCCGGGTACGACCTACAAAGCGGACCTCGGCTGTGGCTACCCGCCGTCGCTCGGACTGGTGTGGTACGTCGAGGGAATCGAGTTGAAGCCGGTGAAGTTCACCGCCGGCGGCGTCCCGACCTACGATGTGGCGAAGGCTAAGCGGCTCCCGATCCCGCAGCACTATGTGCCCGTCGGCAAGCACCTCGTCGCGGGGTTGGGTGGCACATTCAACAGCCCGCGCGATGGCGTTTACCAAGCGGGGCACCATCTGTTCACCGACCATGACGGCAACCTGACGGCGAAGTACCGCAGCAATTGGGGCGGCGTTCACGCATCGTGGAGTTCGACACCCGGATACACACCCGGCCAGACGGGACGCAGCATCGGGGAGTTACATTTCGCCGGTGTCATCGACACCAGGGGCGACATCGGCCACGTCGTCGCCATCCAGGGAAATGACGGGCAGTCCTTCGTCTGGAGCGAGGACGGGCTGTTCGTCACCCCGCTCTTCAAGGGAAGGCGGCTGAACCCGAAGGGCTGGGGCGCGAAAGAGGAGTTCGGGGCCGACTGGACCGACGTGAGCATGTACGAGGAGTGCTTCGGAGGGATGATCTGCCGTCAGGACGACGGCAAGATCCGCTACCTGTTCGGCCGCTGTGCCTGCCACGTCGTGCGGGTCGAAGGGCTGGAAGCGGTGAAACGGTTCGATGCCGGCACGGTAGAGTTGAAGGGGCCGACGGCGACCGGCAAGCCGGCCCCCAAATCCGATGCACCGGACTGGGTACTTCGAGTGCCGGACGTGACCGGACTTCACCCGCTCTTCAAGGTCGATGGCGACCCGACCGAGTGGAAAGGCGTCCCGCGCCGCGAGATCAAGGTCGGAGATGAGGTCGTGGCGAAAGTCGCGCTGGCTCACAACCGGACTCACCTTTTGCTCCTTGCCGAGGTCGAAGACCCGTCCCCGTGGAAGAACGCCGGGGCCGATCCGAAACTTGCGTTCAAGACCGGGGACGCCATCGAACTGTGCCTGGGTTCCGACCGCGACGCACGGGGGTTGGGCCACCTGTCGCACGTCCCGAAGGGTGAACACCCGGCTTCCCGGCCCGACCGCACGGCGCCAGGGTTGGGCGACATCCGCGTGCTGATCGTGCCGGGCACGAAGGGCAAGAGTTCAACGGCAACGGCCTACCGGCCCGTCAAACCGGAAGCGAAACCGGAGGAGGCGATGAAGTTCGAGTCGCCGGTGAAGTCGCACACGTTCGCGTCAGTCGCGCCGATCCTCGACGTTCAGGTGGCGGTCAAGGAAACGAAGACGGGCTACGTCATCGAGGTCCGGATCAGTTGCGACAGCATCGACCTGCGGGACGCGGGGAGTGGCTTGAGGCTGCGGGGCGACATCGGCGTGCTGTGGGGCAACGAGGCCGGGCTACTGACCGAGCGGCGAGCCTATCTGTTCAACCGGGGGCCGGCAGCGAGTGTGGTAAGCGACACCCCCACCGAAGCCGAGTTGCACCCCGCCGAGTGGGGGATCATACTTTTTGACTGAGCCACCAACCGCATCCGAAAGCTACGACTGCGGGCGCACGGATCGCATCGTCGCGGTCGGGCAAAGGTTGTTACATAAAAAACTAGGGACAGTCCTGGACAGTCAAGTCTGTCCAGTCTGTCCCCGGCTCCCTCCAATCTTCGGCGGATTTATTGAGGAAGCGAAGTCATATCGGCTCCGCGCTAATTCCGTTCGGATTCTATTTGACGGTCAGTTCAGCTTGGCCTTGCCGCTCTTGCCGGACTTGGCTTTGTAAATCAGGTTGACTGTGCCATCGAGTACCGCTTTAGTTCCGTCTGCTTTAGTTTGCGCAATGGCAGACGCGGTTTATCAAGAAGCTCGACGCGGTCGTCAAAGCCGGCGGCAAAGTTACGCTTTATATCGTGGGTCAGGAGCGTTACGTCGTCCGAGGCGCCACTGAAAAGGCGCTGATGGTGGACGTGCATGGCAACGAACTGCCCATGGCATGGAAAAAATTGCTGGCGGGGTCTCAAGCAGCCATGGCCAAAGAAGCGGCCAAGGAAGGCGATGTGGAAGGGCTGCTGATCGCGGCGGTACTGCAACTGCCCAACGGGGAAAAGGCGCAGTGTCATACGCTGCGTTTGAAACTTTTGAAGATCGGCGCGCGGATCCGCGTCTCAGCGCGCCGCATTTTGATCTCCATGGCCGAGGGCTAGGTACTTGAGCAAGCACTACGTCATTAATTGTAGCGCGTGCTACCATGAGGCGAGGGTCGCGCGGGTTAGGTTTACGAATTCAGCCGATTCATAGAAGCAAGGGAAGCCATGCTGAACTTAATACGCTTTGCAATGCTGTTTCTTCTATCTGTCATTGCAGTCGCTCACGCCGAAACGGTGGATTCGACCGCCGCGCTGGTTGCGGCAGTGCGCAATGGCGCGGAAGGCGCTGCCATCGAGATCGCGCCAGGAACATACGAACTGGATGCGCCACTGGAGCCAAAGGCTGGGATGACATTGAAGGGCGCCGGAATAGAGAAAACTATTATGACGCACACCGCGGGGTGGAAGCCTTCAACGAAAACGCTGCCCGATCCGGAGATGACAACCAAAGGCATGGACACCTATGCCTACCTGATCCGTTTGAAGGACAAATCTGCGGGCATCACGATTTCAGATATGACGCTCCGCGCGCCGCAGCTTCATGGCGCGATTTACGGTTGGGAGAACAAGGACGCGCACCTGCATCATCTGCGCATCCAGGACACGCTCTGGACAGGCATCCGCACGTTCCTGATGAAAGGTGCGAAGATTCACGATTGCGAATTCATCGATGCCGGCGGGCGCTGGGAACGCGGCGAGCCGGGGCTGAAAGGCGGTATCACGGGTGGGGCGATCTGACCTTCCCCACGTCCGGTGGACGCGGGGTGTTGTAGTTTAGTTCATTCCAGCCTCGAACGCTTCGGGGCTGAGGTAACCTAATGAACTGTGCCTTCTGCTGCGATTGTAAAACACTTCA
>Ga0163144_10029006_pt1 | contig 10641 bp, 6 predicted proteins | sample OliLak19BULKMAT1_FD_123175 | JGI IMG/M metagenome (GOLD analysis project Ga0163144, IMG submission 123175) | Freshwater microbial mat bacterial communities from Lake Vanda, McMurdo Dry Valleys, Antarctica - Oligotrophic Lake LV.19.BULKMAT1 | ecosystem: Environmental > Aquatic > Freshwater > Lake...
CCACCGAAATGAAGTCAGCCGCAACCAAGGACCTCGTCCGCGTCGAACTGGCCAAATCGATCGCCGAGCAGATCGGCGAACAACTGAAAGACCTCAGTGCCCGGTCCGCCGGACGCATCGTCGAAATCTGGCAGGAGTTCCGCAGCGCACACACCAAATCGCTGGAACTCGCCGATAAGAACCCAGCGTTCCGCAGTTTCCTCGATCGCACGGTCGCCCGCAATCTACCCCGCCTCGACGAGGTCGTTGGCCTGATCCTCGCGACGGGTGGCGGCGAGCAAGCGGTGCTGAAGCGCCTCGCCGACGGCTCCCTCGATGCCGCCGTCAACAAACTGCCCGTTGACGCCATCACGATTGCCCGGGAAACCCGCTCCCTTGATCGCGGCATAGCGTGGGCAGCCGTCGCTGGCGACGCACTGCCCCGTGTCGTGGAGCACGAGTTGCATCGCCGCGCTGATCCCGACTCCTTCACAAAAACCTCGCTGACGCGACTCTTGTCGCTCGATGACAAACTCGCCATCGCTCGCCTATCGGCACAAAAGCGCGACGTCCGCGACACGCTGTTCGAATTGGAACCGGCCAAGCTGACGTCGCTGGCCCGCGCACTCGTAGAGGATGAACTGGCAGCGCTTGCCAGCTACCTTTCGTCTCTCGACGCGAAATCGCGCACGCGTATCCTCGCTGCCGTTTCAGATGCACCGCTCAAGATGAAAGTGTTGGCCAGCGAAAGTGTCCGCTCGGCCGTCTTGACGAGCCGCGATCAGGCGGCAGCCATGGAGATGATGCTGCGCAACGGCTCCGGCTCGGCCACCGAGATTGGCGACGATATCCGTCGCGTGGTCGATGGCGACATTGCACCGTGGCTGATTTGGGAGCGCCATCCGATGCTGGTCTTAGCATCGATCATACCGCTGGCGATATTGCTGCTTCTTCTGTGGCGCGTATTCGGCAGCAGCCCGAAACGCCGCCACCCTGCCACACCCGCGTGATGACATCCGACCTAACGCACCCCCGGGCGACTTGGCCACTGCCCATGATCCGGAAATGGCTCTAATCGCGGCTGACGCCAAGCTCCGCAGCGACGGCGACCAAACGGGCTTTCGCGGCGGGGTCACTTTCCAACGCAGCGAGCGCCTTCGCCAATGCCGTCTTCGCCGCGTCCCTTTCATCAAGCGTCACCCGCGAGCGTATCAACTGCAGCCAACCCGCCTCGTCGGCAGGGGTAACTTCGAGCCTAGCCGCGAGTTGGTCGACCATGCCACGGATCATGCTCGCGTGGACGGCGGCCGTTTGGCTGTCGTCCGACGATGAAGCCGCGCTAGAAGTTGGCGCTGTCTCAGAGGCCGACGGCAAGCTTTGCACGCCTCCTTTGCGCGCTGATTTTGCCTGCTCCAGTGCCTTCACGATCGCGGGGTCACTCGGCTCGAGTTTGAGCGCGGCCTCATAGGCTTTGATGGCGTCATCTGGCCGATCCATGTTGAGATAAGACCACCCCAACATTTTCCATCCCTTCACGTCTTCCGGTTCCTTTTCGAGCCGAGCCGCAAGTTTTGCGATCATCGTATCCACGTCGGACAATTCAGCCGGTTTCGACGCGGCCGGCGTTTCGACGGGCTTGCGCTCGCCGTCGATCTTGCTGGCATAGGCCCGCAGCGGCTCCAATCCCTCCGCATCCCGAGCGCCACCGCCTGGAGCCGCCACATCGCGTACACGTTTCCCAGGCTCGAATGCGCCGATCGAGGCGAAACTCGAAACCGCAATGCCAGCAAGCCCGATCACAACCAGCGCCGAGGTGCTGAGGCTGGCAGCCAACCACCACGCTGAAAATGACGTCAGGGCTCGGGATATCCGCGCACTTATCCGAAACGAAATGAGCATGACAGCCAACATCGTGGCAGCCGTTCCTAGCGCGACAATGATGTTATGCTCGGTCATATTCATTCCTTTGCGCTTTACCAATAGCCGTCCGCTATTGCGAAGTGAGTTTCGTTGCCGTGATCGGCGTGATCACATCGTTCACGTGGTATTTGTGGCAAGTCTGACAATCTTGTCTCGCCATGCCGCTATTGTGACAGGTCTGGCAGGTGTCTTTTTTAACAGCGCCGAATTCTGAAGCGAATACATGCGGATTGCTCTGTTCATAGCTTTTCAGATAGGGTCGGCCTTTTTCGATTTCGTGGCACGTGTGACAGCCGCGATCACCCGTAGCACCAGAACCCGTGACGCCGAAATGCGGCTCATGGATGAAGCGCGTAAATCCTTTTGGCTTCGTTTGAGGTGTCAACGGTGTAAAGTTGACAACCCGCCCTTTGCCTTGGACCGCGTCGACGCTATGGCACTTCACGCAAGACCCCTGAGCGTCCTTGGTCGCGAGCGCGTCGAACACCTTGGCGGGCGGACTGGCATCTCCTGTCGGCGCATGCGGGCCTGTCAGAGCTAGCCAGGAAAACACGAATTTATCTTTGTGGCCGGTAGGGCGATAGAACACGGCATGGTCTTGCTGGTACCAGCCGCCGAAGTCGGCCCAGGCCTCGGCGTCGACCGTGCTCGCAAGGCTCGTGACAGTGGCAGCCGACGATTGTGGTGCCAATGGAACGCCTCTACCCGCTGCGGGCCCTGACCCCGCCAATGCATCTGATCCGGTCCGTGGCGCGGCGCCCGTTGGCAAAGCCCCAGACCGGATTGCACGGCCAGCGGCCTTGTTGCGCGCGTTGATCTCACGCAACTCGTCCTCCGTCGGAAAAAGCAGTTCGTCGGATTGGTCTGCGGGTTTGCCCACTGCCGGCTTGCCTGCAACAGGCGTCACGTTAAGACGTTCAGGCTCGACCTGAGCCGCTTGCGCGATACTCGAAAGCCCAGCCCGCGATGCCTCGGGCAGTTCCCGGAAAGCAGCAGGTTTCTTGCCGCCGCTTGAAGAGTTTGCAGGCTCTCCTGCCGCCCGATCCGATGGCGCTTCAGCCTCCTTGTACATCAAGCACTCGCCGAGAAGTCGGAACACGCAAGCTGGCGGATCGCGTTTGATGGCCACGGCCTCAACCGTATCGGCGGTGTCGCCACCGGCCGGGTCTGGCTCGACCGGTTTTTCTTCATTCGGCGTTGCCACGGCGGCTTCGTCCGTCAGCACCTTCTTTGGTGGATCAGTCTGCGCAGTGACGACAGGATCGGCTACCGCGCTAGGCGCCACCGCAACAGGCCGGTCTTTCGCGCCGGGCCCGTTGGCGATCTCTGCGGCCAAGTTCGGCAGCCACTGTTGTTGCGCGGCCATCACGACGTCTCGCGGAAGGCTCGCTGTGAGATCAGAAACCAGATTGGCGCTGAGCGGCTGTCCACCAACGCTGAGATCGCCGAGCACGTCCGACGCTTTGCGAGAGATCAACGCGTGAAATAGCGCCTTGATCTCCCAAGTGAGAACCGTCACCGCCTTGATCTGTGCGTCATTTGCAGTACTGAGATCCTGAAGGTCCAGGCCTTCCACAGCCGTCACTGCGGCACGGCCCTTCGGCTTTCGGCTCAGCATCACTTTCATGAACGGCGTCAGCTTGGCATCCGACGCAACGGGCCATTCTCCAATCGCGGACTTCTTTTTATTGAGGCTTTGCAGATCGAGCCCCGGCACGGATAAAAACGCAATACCTTTCGGGCCGCTGACACGCTCCTTGCCTTTGATTTGGTCGAGATGGCACGCCGAGCAGGTCTTCTCGAATGGTGCAACGCCAAGAACGCGCTTGTCATCTCGGCCGGTATGGCATGTCGAGCAGGTGGCGGGGACGCGATCAGCCGACCCTTTCTTGACCATTTCCGGATAGTGTTTGCCGAAGTGGCCAGCATGATCGTAGATAATCCGCGTTCGGCTCCGGAATGGGTAATTCTCGAACTTGGGATGGCCGCCGTCGAAGCTGTCGAATTTCACGACATGGCATGACGCGCATTGCTCGTTCGACATTTTCGCCAGCTTGAACGAGCTGCCCTGATGCTCCTGGTGACACGTCGCACAAGCAAGTCCGTTTGCGCCGACCTCGTGCACTGGAAAGACGACGTTCTGCGCGAGCACCGACAACGGCGCGAGCGACGTGTCCGCGATTTTAGTCAGCCGTTCGGTACTCTGTTTCAGCACGTCCGCTCGCACCCCGTGCGCGTTGAACCCCGCTTCTGGCATCTTGTGACACGTCAGGCACGCCTTGCTGTCGCCATGCGGCTCGCGCGCGGCGAGACCATTGACCCAACTGAGTTTGCCGGTCCCGCTTTGCGCGTGGCAGGAGTTGCACGTCTCGATCGCGCCGTGGCTGCTCGATAGCGCTCCTGGCGTCAGGAATGACATTCCGTTCGAGCCGACGAATACGGCGCCGAGGCTAGCTACCGTCAACAACGCCAACAGGACGCCTAGAAATTCGCGCGGCACGATGGAAAGCCCCGTCGCTCTCCCGGTCTCTCTTTCCGTCGCCCGTCGCCCCGATGGACGGCCTGATCCAAGCTGTCCCGACCCCGGCTTTCCCGATCCTGGCTTTTCCCGCGCCATTATCCCCCTCCTGCCGAGAAGGCGTAGACGACGACAATATGCAGCACGCTCAAAATGATCAGCGCATACGTCACGGGCACGTGCACCAAAAGCCAGCCCTTGGTCATGCCAAAGTGGACCGCTGCATAATCAAGCCGATCCTTCTCGACAATGAGCGTCTTGAGAAATTCCAATTTGACCTGGCTTTGCTTGTCGACATACCGCATCAAGTTATCAATCTCACCAGTCAGTAACTTGAGCGGGCGCTGCGACCCGACGATGTGAGATGCGCTGTTGCGCTGTCCGCTGAAAAAATCGCGAATATGGGACGCGTAGAGGTCAGCGATCCAGGCATCGTGCTGCGGCATTGGAAGTCCGATAGCGGCAGCTGCAGGGTCGGCAAGCGAAACCGCAGCCTCGGCATCACTCGCCAGTTCACCGCGTCGGATCGGTATGCGGTCGGCGCTGACAACGTCGTCTGTCCCGCGCCGCGCTTTGAACGACCACGCCAGATAGGTGCCAAAAATTCCGCTCGCCATCACCAGTACAAAGCAAAACCACAACACCCATTCAAAGCCCGTGTCCGGAAGCGTGAAGTTCGAATGGGAGACGAACGCGGAAACCAACATCAGCCCGGCAAAGATATGAAACCGCCGCCAGCGCAACATCGACTTAGGCGACATCCGCGTTGTCTTGACCGCGATATGAAACAACAGCTGCAGACCCATCCCTGCAGCCAGCACCCATCCGTCAAGATATCGCGCGTCCCGCAGACCATTGCCGTAAATCCAGACGACCCAGATCAACGCGCTCGACATCACGGCGATCAGAAAACCCACCACGAGTTCCCGACCAAGATATCCGGTGCGGCGCTGCGCCTCGATACGTCCCGAATACGTCATCTCTGTTTCCCCGTCGGGCCAAACCTTGGAAGCTATCCAATGCGTTCGGATTAATTTGCAGCGCCTGCTTTCCGCGCCGCGCCTTTGAACTTGTCAGGCCCGGGAATGAGAGCATCGAGGCCAGCCATCGTTGTGCCGTCGTACCGTTCGGTGATCCCGACCAGCATCTTGGAAACGCCGTCGGCAGCAGCCGCCAAAGCGCGCTCATTGTTGAGTTTCAGCCCGGCCGAATGGGCCAATTCGACCATCTTTCCGATTTCGGACACGTTCGGCACGGCTTTCGCCACCGCAGCGAGCTGGCGGCGCGCGGCATCGGCTCGTCTTGCCATCTCGAAAGCATAGACCTTCCTCACCGTCGATTTGCCAACGGCTCGCAGCGCGGTTTCAAGCTCGACACCAAGCCCGACCAGATAGAGCATTCGTTTGCGTGCCGCGCTGGCGGGCACATTATCTTTGCCCTTCGAATGCCACGTATTATGGCGCACCTCACCTTGCGACCAGGACACCAACTCAAAAAGGCTTCCGGCCCGGTGACCACCTTTGTTGACCAGCTCTTCGTGCGGAACAACGTGACACCCAAAGCAATTCTTCGCCAATTGATAAAGCGAACCTGGCCTGATCATGCCTTTCGTATCGGCAAGTTTCCAACGTGCCTGCTCTTCGCCCTTACTTTCGGTTTGGGCCGTCTTCCCACTGAAAGCCGAGTGCACTTTGATCCAGTCTTTGCCGCCACTGTGGCAGGACTCGCACGAAATTCCCGCAACAGGCTCATCTTTGCCGCTGACATTTTGCACCGTAAAATGACAATTGAGACAAAGGCTCTCTGACTTCACGCGCCGTATGCCCATTTTCTGCGCAATGCCATTCGCCTCCGGATTGCGGGGCATGTCATTGAATGTCTTGAAATGGTGCGACCCTTTCCAGGCCTCGGCTTCTTGCTTGTGACATTCCGCGCAGGCATTGGGACCGACGGTCTTCGCAGGATCCGACGCGCCAGCCCCGCCCGAAGTGATACCGGCGATGAGTGCAAAACCGCCCAACGCACCTGCCACCGCCGCGACCCTGGATCGCGATCGAGGCAACACGCCTGATCCCCGCACGACAGATGCCTCACTGCGGATCAATACGTTCCCTCCCTGATCTGGCATATGGCATCGCCCAGCGGGTGGTCGCTTGCGCCGACCGGCCCGCGCATAATCGTCACAATCCGACAGCCCGAACGGCGGGCTGCAGCCAAACTTTCGCGCGTGTCAGTACGCCGCCTCCGCTTTCACTGCCGCCGGCCATTGGCACAAAGGGATCGGCATGGCAGGCAGCTCCAGCCTGCGCGGCAACCGACTTGATCGCATCGACCATGCCCGGCGCACCACATGCGTAGACCACGTCATCGGGCACCAGATGGGGCATGTGGTCGGTAGGCCGGCCCGGCAATACATTGATGTAGCGCTGCGGCGCGCTGCACACCGGCACGACCCGAACATTCGGAAACTGCGCCAGCCGGACCAGTGCTGGCCCCATATAAAGCGCATCGATCGTTCCACCTCCGACAATGACCATGATCGGGCGGCGCGGATCTTCGCGCAGTGCAGAAACCGCAATCGACCAGATCGGAGCAAAGCCGGTATTTGTTGAAACCAGAATCAACCGGCCCGCGAGGTTTGGCCGGAAGTGCGCCGAGCCGTAAGGGCCGGTGAGCGTCACACGGTGGCCCCGCCGAATTTTCTTGCCGAGCGCCGTTGTGACCAATCCGTCCTTCATACGGCGAATGTGGAACCAAACCGAGCGGCTATTCGAATCGCCGCTGACGGCGTGGGTGATACTGAATGGACGGCTCGGAAAGCCGTTGAAGCGCACCTGCGCGTATTGCCCGGCATGATAGGGCAACGCGCGGTCGGTTCGAACGCCGACCTCCATCACCTCGGGCGACAGTGCACGCAGCGAACTCACGACGCCATCGACGGATCGGAGTCCTTGCGGCTCTGCTTTCTCGACGACGACATCGCCCGCGATCCGGCATTGGCAGGCATGAACGATCCCGGGCTCGGCCCCCGCCCCGCCTTGAACGTCGCCAGATACCAAGCGGACGCAGCACGTTCCGCAGTGTCCGGACCGGCAGTTAAATGGAATTTCGATGCCCTGACTGAGAGCCGCGTCAAGCAGCACGTCTCCCCGCCGCGCATGGAAAGTTTCGCCGTTGACGGTAATTCGATGGTGTCTTGGCATTGCCTGATCCCGTTCGGCGTCCAGCCCCAACGTCGCCTCGGGCGCGCGGCGCGCGCCGTGATTTCCCCCGCAAAAATTCAATCACCGGGCGCGAACATGTTGAGAACATCACAATTTTGAATTGTCGGTATCAAATCAGATCGTGACCGTTTAATGGCCCACGCAATCAAACGTCGGCTCGACAGCCATATAGGCACCCATCGCTTAAACAATAGCCATCCACGGCTTAGTCCAACAATCTCATTGTCGCCTTATTTAAACGGCCATATTTCCGGCCTATTTCGTCATCAAGATTAATGGACGTTCAGCGTGCTGCTACGGCGCAGTTGAACGGGGGATGGGACCCGGTTGGGCCATACGTGGGCTTCGGGTGCGAAGGGGGGGCGCGTGGTGGCAGAGGGACCATACCATGAGCCGAATTTTCAGCATTTCGATGCTGTCGTGCATGGCTGCGCTAATGCAGGTAACCGTGCAGGAGACTGCAGTCGCAGGGATCAACGCGCCAGCCCAAAAACGTGTCTCGCAAGTTGCACCGGCGTGGGGCCTTGTGCAAGCCGACGCGTCTGGCGGAAAAATGTCTGTGCTCGAAGCGCTCGTCAAAGACGAGGCAGAGCGGAATGGCAAGGCCGCCCGCGGTAATGCGCCAGGAAATCCCGCCTCTGGGACCGGCAAGGCTGCGAATAGCGCACCGGTCAATCTAGCGCTATATCCCACTGCAGCCCAATGCGGCGAATGTCATAAGCAGATTTATGACGAATGGTCATCGTCGCAGCACGCCTATTCGTCGATATCGCCGATGTTCCACAAATTTGAGCAGAAGTTCACGGAGCTCACGAAAGGCACCGTCGGCACATTCTGCGTGCGCTGTCACCAGCAGGTCGGCACTCAACTCGGCGAGGCGCGCGAAACCCCGCTGTGGGCGCGTAGCCAGATCTCGCGCGAGGGCGTCAGCTGCATCACCTGCCACCGGGTTGCCGAACAGTACGGCAAGGTCAACGGCGAACGCCGAGTTGAGCCGGGCAAGATCTTCGAGCCGGTCTATGGCAGCGGTGATAAAAGCGTCATCAAAGACGTGCTCGCCGATAAGGAAACCTATTCCGTCCGAACCGATGCCAAGGGCCGCGGCAACGATATCCACAAGGGGATGATCACCAACGACCAGATCACCAAGTCCGAGTTCTGCGTCAGCTGCCACCAAGTTGCCGTCAACCTAGGGATCAAACTGGAAATCGTCTGGGATCAATATCGCGCCAGCCCAGCACGTAAGGCGGGCGTTACTTGCCAAGACTGCCACATGGGTAAGGTGCCCGGAAAACCTGATGGGTATGCCACAGCGCCGTCCGCCATAGTTGGCGGCCGGGAAATCAACCCGGGCCGAAAGCATGCCAACCACAGCTTTATCGGCCCTGGCTACTCGATCGCCCACCCCGGCATCTTCCCCCACAATCCGAAGGCCCAAACCATCGGGATCGAGGACTGGTTACAGTTCGACTGGCGCGCTGGCTGGGGAACCACGAAGTTCGAAGACAAGGTCGCCGATGGCAAGCTCAAGGTCAGCTTTCCAAAGCGCTGGTCCAATGCACTCGACCGTGAAGAAGCGCGCAAGGTTATCGACGAAAATATCGGGAAACTCGATGCGCGTGATAAAATCCGAAAAACGCTCATGGAGAACAGCAGCCATGTCGACGGGCCCTACATTGATGGCAACCCGAGGATAGGCTCGAACCTCGCATTTTCCTACAAGGTCAAGAATACCAACAGCGGGCACAATTTGCCGTCGGGTTCGCTTGGCGCACAGCCTCAGCTCTGGATCAATGTCGCGCTTATGGATCCCGACGGCCGCAACATCTGGGAGTCAGGCTACGTCGACAGCAACGGCGACATGGCCGATCTTCACAGCCTGGATGTTGCCGCCGGCCGCATCCGCGCTGACCAGCAGCTCGTACATTTCCAAACCAAATTCTTGACGACCAACGTCAAGGGCACGGACCGCGAAATGTACCTGCCGGTAAACTTCGATATCGACCCGTTGCCGCATCTTCGTCCACCCGGCGTTCCAACAACCGTACTCAACCATCCGCCGTTGGTGCGCATGGAGAACCATTCGCTGACCCCGTTGGGAGAAAAGGTCGCGAGATACCAAGTGCCCGGCAACTTGATCACAAAACCCGGCAAATACAGGCTTGCCTTCCGCATGCGGAGCCGCGCCGAGCCGATTTACTTCATGCGCTTTGTCGGTGCGACCAAGCAGATGGAGCAAGGCATGAACGAGCGGATCATGAACTTTCACGCGTTCGCAGTGGAGGTCGACGTCAAGGGCTGATGCGACTTCAAGAAACGACTTTCCAAGTCGCAGTCGCAAAGCCACGCAAACGTCTGGCGTCGAACCTCAATCCCGCAAGCCACTGAAACAGCGGAAAGCCAATGATTTTCAATAACCATAAAAACGTCTCGTGTCTGACCGGGACGTCAGTAGCGATCGCCGCCCTGATTGTTGGATGCCAAGTCTGGATGTCCCAAGCAAAGGCCGGCGAGAGCGCATCGAATAAAGCCGAGACAGCGATCGACAAGGCGTTCCTGCCCGACCCAAGTTACGACACCAAATACGACGCGGCCGCGCAATCCGACATCTATGGCGCCAAGTTCGCCGTCGAGGCGCCCCGGCCACTGCTAGAAATTGGCCGCGAGCAATACACCTCGGGAATGTACGACAGCAGCAGCACCCTACTTGGGCAACTAAACCCTCTCCTTCCGGGTCTTGCGGTCTATGGCGACTGGCGCACCGCAGCCGCCTACAATAGCAACAACGGCAAAGACATCGCGCAAATCGCCACCCGGTTGAACCTTGATGTCGACCTCAAAATCACTGGCACAGAACGCATCCACGCGTTCTTCACGCCGCTACAGAAAGACAACATCTTCAGCCGTTACGAGTTCGATACAGGCGCCGGCAACGGGGACGCAAACTTCGAGTTCGACGCCAATCCGCAAACGCTATTTTTCGAAGGCGACCTCGGCGCG
>Ga0163144_10029007_pt1 | contig 10641 bp, 12 predicted proteins | sample OliLak19BULKMAT1_FD_123175 | JGI IMG/M metagenome (GOLD analysis project Ga0163144, IMG submission 123175) | Freshwater microbial mat bacterial communities from Lake Vanda, McMurdo Dry Valleys, Antarctica - Oligotrophic Lake LV.19.BULKMAT1 | ecosystem: Environmental > Aquatic > Freshwater >...
AAAATAGACCTTGAGCTAAAATTGCTCTATTGATTATGATCCATATTATGGTCCAAAATATGGAATATGTTCCATGGATTATTCATTGGGTTTTATTAATCACAATGCTTACTAAATGAAGTGCTCACGTTTCCGGCCGGCACGTATTGGTTGGGCGATGAGATCACAGAAGTATCTCGAGCAGCATCGACGTTGCCCACACTACAATTTGTGTCGCTATCAATAGTGATACCGTAGGGAGCTGTAAAATTATTTAAATCTCTTTGCTCAGTAATTAAAGTTCCGAAAACGCAGAATGAGAGAGTCACATTATAACCCATCACTTGAGAACCGTTACTGACTTTTCCTACAATGATTAAATCTTTCAACTGACGATTTACGCCAACATAAACATCATTAACAATTCCACCACTAGCACCTTTAGAAAAAGGCCCAAAGATAGTAGTCTTGCTAAAACCACCGGCTTGACCTTGGCTGGCCGTGGTAAAGGTTACATCTGAGCGACGATTACAGGGATATTGAGCTTTAATTTGTTCTACGCTGCCGCTGGTATTGGAGCTTCCATAAGTAGAAGAGTTGCGATTCCCGCTTCCGCCAACACCCAAAGTTTTGGTAATTTTGTTATCCTTTCCTCCGCAAGCGGTAAGCATCATGGCACAAACCATAGTTGCAAAAGGCAAAGACTTAAAATGTTTCATAAGTAGCTCCTACACATTACAAGTTCACTCGTTAGGCCTATCGGTCATTTTTCAAATAACTTTAGCGCTTTAGTTTTTTTAAGGATTTAACGATGAGTAGGTAATGATTAAGGTTAGGCAGTTCTGGAATAAAATATCCAAGCAGTTACAGGACGATCGCGTACGCTTTCGTTTATGGACGTTTTTAAAGTATGCGGCCATGCCTCTATTGAGTCTTGCTATACTGTATTTTTTTCTTTGGGTGATGATTGATCTTAACATTATCTTCTTTGAAATGGATGGCAACTTCGCCATCATCTTAAAGGAAGCTTACTACGACCAAATTTTATCTGAAGCAGCGACTGATTTTATGGTGGTCTATGCCTGCATCCTTATCATTATCAGCCTAGTGGGATTGTATGTGGGAAATCTTATTATGCGTCCATTTGTGCTTTTGGGAAATTACTGTGAAGCGGAGTCACTTAAGGTCGAAGTACAATATGATCCAGGTTTTTTAGTGGATTTAAAATTGATGACACGTTTTTCTGAGTTTTTTTTCCTAATGATAAAAAACATGACAAAAAATAGAACAAAACTAGAGGTGGAAATTCCACCGCGTTACACCAGAATACATAAACCCGTTTTTGAATCAAATTTTTTTATTCAGGTGCTGTTAATTAACATGGCGCTTTTTATTGTAAGCAGTATTGTATTTTACAAAATCAGTGGAGATGTTTATGAGCAAATAGTGGATCTATCTAGTCGCCTACTAAGGCTTAACACCACCAAAATTACATTGATGCAGCAGCAATTTAAAGTTTTCGAGCGTTTAATTTTCTGTGTGATTTCCTTTAACTTTATTAGCTATCTTTTACTTAGCTTGAACCTTTACGGCGCGGTTTCTGCGCCCGCTTTTGCTTTTTTCTCTACCATGAGAGCTTTTTTAAAAGGTAACTACACTAGCCGTGTGCATTTAGTCGGTTTTTATTATTTGCGTGAGGACGGCAGAAAGCTCAACAAATACTTAAGCTATTTGGAGCAATCGCTCAATCATATAGAAGAAAAATCTCGCGATCGTAGCTAGACTTCTTGCTCATTTCAGGCGAAAATTTCCACAGCACTAAATTTTAGCAAAGGATTGGAAATGAAATTTTTGTTGTCGTTATTGATGGTTGTGGCATTGACTGGTTGTATGAGTGATGCGCAATTTAAAGAAAAATTGGGAAAAGTTATTGAACAAAACCCAGAAATAGTTTTAAAAGTTTTTGAAAAAAAACCAGTTGAAACAGTACAAGCTTTTCAAAAAGCCGTAACTGAAGCACGCGGCGAACTGGCCAAAAAAGCAGAGATAGACGAAAAAACGCAAATGGCAGGAATGTATGATAAACCATTATCGCCCTCGATTACTGACGCTGATGCTGTTCGTGGTAGTAGAACAGCTCCCATCGTTCTGGTAGAATATTCTGATTTTCAATGTCCATTTTGTACTCGTGGTTACAACACAGTGAATGATCTTATGAAAAAATATGGAGACAAGATTCAATTTGTTTATAAACATCTTCCTTTGAGTTTTCATGATAAAGCAATGATCGCAGCTCAATATTTTGAAGCAATTAAGTTACAAAGCATGGATAAGGCCTTTAAGTTTCACGATCTTCTTTTTAAAGATCAACAAAAAGTTGCTAACGGTGAACCATTTTTAAAATCTGTTGCAAAGCAAGTTGGTGCTGATATGGCCAAATTAGCAAAAGATTTAAACTCTGAAGTGGTTAAAGCAAAAATTCAAGCCGACATGCAAGAAGCTGCTAAGTTTGAAATCCAAGGAACGCCAGGATTTATTATTAATGGGATTCCTTTAAAAGGTGCTTACCCTGCTGAACAATTTGTGACCATCATTGAAGAGCTAGTAAAACGCGGAAAATTAAAATTATAATTTGAATAAGGGCCCGCAAGGGCCCTTGTTATTTTAGTTATTTTTATGGATCAACTGTATAGCAACATTCGAATCAAGCAGACGAAATTAGCAAATTTTGCTGAGTCGGCGCTTACTTTAGAAGAGATCCTCAAAAGTGATCTGCAAGTTGTGCCAGAAAAACAAATCATCGAAGCTTTTGTTTTAGAACTTAAAAGCTTATTGACACTCGAGAATCTATCAAAATTAATTGAAAGAATTTTTTCCCTGCAATACACTCTAGAAAAATTAAGTGTACAGACACCTAATGATATTTTAGTGCCTAATCTTGATGAGTTTTATAAACTACTTTCACCAATTCTAATGAGATCACTGCAAGAACATATTCTTGATCAAAACTCTAATGTTCTGATGGAGAGCTGGAAGAACGCAATTCGCATTGCCATCGAAGAAGAGCTCTACTTACACAAAAATTCTGATCAATAAAAACACAGGGTCAAAAGGCACCGTTTACTTTTTGACAGAGTAGAACACTTTGTTTGGGAATTTTTTTCCCTTTTTGTGAATAAACCATCAACGCCATTGCACGAAACGCTATGTTTTTGTATAATTTTTGACAGGGGTCAAAGGTTTAAGGCCCAAATTTGCCGATACCACGGAAGGTTTAGTCATGGCGGAAGAAAAAAAAGAATCTAAAGAAAATTTTACACCCGTTCCTGCAGGTGGTGGTGGACCCAAAGGTCCGCTCTTAACTATCATTTTAATTTTAAATTTAGCACTGATGGGTGGCCTGGGTTTTATGCAATTTAAGATGCATAAAAAAATTGAATCACAACCTGATATTAATTCTGTTTTGAAAGCTGCAGGAATTGAACCAGGTGCGGGGGGCGGTGAGCACGCAGCACCTGCAGGTGGTAAAGGTGAGGCAAAGAAAGAGGAAGGCGGACATGGTGGCGCTGCGAAAGTAGCAGAAGATGGTAAGCGAGCTGACGGAACGTTTTTGGTCACACTAAAAGATTTCACCGCAAATTTAGCTGCTGGTGAAGGGCCAAAAAGATTTATTCGCGTGGGTGCAGTTTTAAAATTTTCTAAAGAATCTAAAAAAGAAGAATACGATGCACGTGAAGCGCAAATTAAAGATGTTATTTTAACAATTTTAAATTCTAAAAAAGCAGAAGATCTTTTAAAAGTTGAAGGTAAAAATTATCTCAAGGAAGAGATAAAATCTTCAATTAACGCTTTTTTGGAAGATGGCAATGTAATCGATGTTTATTACGTAGGGTTTCAGATTCTCTAAAATCTGCTCTTACGTAAAAAATATTTATCCTAGGAGGGGATGAATATGGCACAAGTATTAACCCAAGATGAAGTAGACGCACTCTTAAACGCTGTTAATGATGACGGTGGTAGTAGCTCTGGTGGTGGTAGCGCAAAAGCTAACGCTGGGGGCGGCGGAGGTGGCGGAGGCGAAGCTGAGGCCGATGCGGTTGATGAAAATATTCAGCCTTATGATCTTACCAATCAAGATAGGGTTATTCGCGGAAGAATGCCGATCTTGGAAATTATTTACGAAAGATTTATTAGATCTTTTCGTGTTTCTCTTTCTAACTCTCTTCGGAAAATTTCTACTATCTCCATGATTTCTACCGATCTTTTAAAGTTTGGTGAATTCGTAAATACTCTACCGATCCCTTCTTGTATGTGTATCATGCGCTATAACGAATTACGTGGTCCAGCGCTGTTAGTGTTCGAATCAAAACTGGCCTACGCTATTATCGATTCTTATTTTGGCGGAAGTGATCGTCCTTTCACAAAAATTGAAGGAAAAGAATTTACCTCGATCGAATTATCTTTCATGAAAAAAGTGATGGATATGGCGATCAACGATTTAGAAGAAGCTTGGGCGCCAGTTCACCGTATCGATGCTCAATATTTAAGAACAGAAATTAACCCGCAATTTGTGGGTGTGGTTCCTCCTTCTGACGTTATTATTGCTACCACTCTCGAAGTAGAATTTGAATCAGCTTCTGGAACAATTATGATTGTGGTTCCTTATTCAACCATCGAACCGATTAAAGCAAAATTAAGTTCTTCGTTTCAAACGGATAATGATATGGCCGATTCCATTTGGACCGCGGCGATGAATATACACTTAAGAGATACCATGGCGACAGTCGTAGTAAAACTTGGTGAAGCTGCGATGACAGTGGGGGACCTTGTAACCTTGGAAAAAGGGGACGTGTTACCACTTAATCAAGAAGCTTCAGGTGAAGTGGCACTATGTATAGAGGGCGTAGAAAAAATGCGCTGTGTGATTGGGACGCATAATGGTAACCGAGCAATTCAAGTAACCAGAGTAAATGGAAAATAGGGGAGACATATGAGTGAAACGACAAACACAGAACAACAACAACAAAAAAATGTAAAAAAAACTGAAGTAGCAAGAATCGCTGATGAAGTAAAAGTAGGAGATGATGCGCTCAATCGATTAAAGGTGCAGAACCTAGATTTTATTTTGGACATTCCACTCAAAGTCTCAGTGGAGTTAGGTAGAACTCAAGTTTTAATTAAAGACTTATTACAACTGGGTCAAGGTTCGGTTTTAGAACTAGATAAGCTGGCCGGTGAACCACTGGAGATTTTAGTGAACGGAAAATTAGTCGCCAAAGGGGAAGTGGTGGTGGTGAATGAAAAATTTGGTATTCGTTTAACTGATATTATTAGTCCGATTGAAAGAATTGAGAGTCTTAAATAGTAAATAGGAGTTTCGTATGCGCTTACCTGTAATGATTGCCGTTTTTCTTTTTATCTGGAAAGCAGTTTATGCTGAAGATTTTAAAATTAACGATGTGCAATTTACAAATGCTAATAAAATAATGACGGCAAAACTTTTGTTTAATGGTGTGATGAAAGATACGCCTGAGTTCACTATAAAAGATAAAATTTTACAGGTGGAACTTAAGGGAACAAAAATTTGGCCTAAGATTGAAAAGAAAGTAGCGGTGGTAACATCACTTGATACGACGCTTTTAGTTTATCAATTTGATCGCGAGACAGTGCGTTTTAGAGTGATACTACCTAATAAAATGCCAGCGCTGGAAAAAGCAGCACAAATGGTAGTGCGTAATGATGCAATTGAGATTTCTTGGCCATCCAGCACGGCGCTTCCCGCACCAAAAAGTGGAACAGGAACAAAAGCTGCGTGGAACGAAAAATCTTTGGATCAAGCAATCGAGCAAAAAAAGCTAGCTGAAACAGAAACAGCTGTTGATGAAAACATCGCGACAACAGAAGCAGCAGTCAAAACTGCTCTTTCAATGGGTGATGACAGCAACGCCACGATGGTGCCAAGTACAAAACCTCACCTTGCAAAAGTTGCTCAAACAAAAACCAAAAACGCTTCAAAAGAATTTTCCTTTATCGGTTACATCGGAAAATTTATCGCTTTCTTGTGTCTGGTCTTAGTCCTTTTCTACGGTGTCGCTCAATTAATGCGCAAGGGTGTACTAAAAAAAGGTCGTTTTAATTTATTTGGTGACATGCCTTCAGTAAAAGTTTTAAGCAGCACTTACGTTGCACCCAAGAAAAATTTAATAATGGTGCAAGCACATAAACAAGTTTTTTTAATTGCCACCAGTGAAACCGGCGTACATTTTTTAAGTGAAATTAAAGACACCGCCGAATTAATTAAGTCTGGTGAGAAATTTGTAACCGGCACCAATTTTGATAATGAAATTGCTGGGGCAGATGAAAGAGAAGTCGCTTTTAAAACAAAAGATAATTCTAGATTGACGACAGAATTGCAGGCGCTAGAAGAAGAAAACTTTATGACTTCAACATTGCCACCAAAAGTCAGAGATACAGTGAAATTTTCCGATCAGATTAAAAATAAAGTTAAAAATTTGAAACAACTTAACAACTAGGACTACCATGAGATTACTCCTCATTCTAACTTCTCTCTTGATGACTAAAGTAAGTTTTGCTCAGGCACAAACCGGACTTAATTTACCTGGGATGTCCATCAATTTTGGTCAAGGTACAGATCTAGTTAACACCTTAGAGATTTTAGTTTTATTTACCGTTATTACTTTAGCGCCTTCAATTCTTATTTTATGCACTTGTTTTACGCGAGTGATTGTAGTTTTATCTTTCATGCGTCAAGCTATCGGCGTACAGAATATGCCGCCCAATCAATTGTTAGTAGGCTTTGCTCTTTTTCTCACCTTTTTTATTATGCAGCCTACCGGTGAAGATATTTATAAAAATGCCGTTGTTCCTTATATGGAAAAACGTATCAGTACCACTGTGGCACTCGAGAAAATTGAAGGACCATTGCGTGCTTTTATGAGTAAGCAAACTCGTAAGGCCGATATCGCTCTTTTTTATGATGTAACCGGCAGACCGGCAGCGCAAAATATCGATGAAGTTCCGACGCATTTTTTAATTCCAGCTTTTATTATTTCAGAATTAAAGACTTCGTTTCAAATAGGTTTCTTGCTTTACATTCCTTTTTTAATTCTGGATATGGTGGTGGCCTCAGTGCTCATGGCGATGGGGATGATGATGCTTCCTCCGGTCGTGATTTCAATGCCGTTTAAACTTTTACTTTTTGTTTTAGTCGATGGTTGGCAATTAGTTACTGGTTCAATCCTGCGCTCATTTAATTAGTAGGAGGTCTCATGGATTTTGATTATTTTAATGATATTACCAATCAAGCACTTATGGTGACGATGTTGATTTCTGCTCCCATGCTTTTAGGAGCATTAGTCGTGGGGATTTTGGTTTCGATTTTTCAAGCAGTGACACAAATTAACGAACAAACACTGGCGTTTATTCCTAAGATTTTAGTCATTATAGGGACAATGGTGATTTTTGCACCTTGGATGTCTGATACATTAACAAGTTTTACACGTGAGCTTATTTTAAGTATTCCACAAATGGTGGCGGGAAGATAATGAACATTACGATCACAGACATGTCTGTTTTAATTGCTTTCTGGCTATGTTTTGCCAGATGGACGGCAATTATTATGCAGATACCTCTTTTTGATCACAGTGCTGTGCCGATGAACGTAAAGATTTTAACGTCGCTGCTCCTGGCCTATGCTTTTTTTCCAGAAGTATCTAACGGACTTCGCCATGAAGTATTAACTGTCGGGCAAGATCACTTTTGGTACTTAACTATGATTCATACTGGGATTGGATTATTTTTAGGATTTATTTTAAAATCTTTTTTAATTTCATTTAGTTCGGCGGGTTCATTAATTTCTCAACAAATTGGTTTTGGTGCCATCCGCTATTTTGATCCAATGTCAGAATCACAAGTGGGTCCTTTTGAAAAATTAATTCAGTGGACACTGTTAGTTTTAATTATTTCTTCCGGAGCACTCCTTCCCATGTTTAAAGGAATCTATCTATCTTTTTTCTCGCTTAATACATTGAGCATGGAGCGTTTTGCTCACAGTCCAGATATGATACTGAGTTTATTTAAAGATCTGTTTTCTATTTCTCTCTTGTTGGCCTCACCGATTATGTTTTTAAACTTAATGATTAATGCGGTGATGGGTGTGATTTCCAGAATGATTCCGCAAATGAATATTATTTCCGTAAGTTTTGCTGTCAACATTGGCGTGGGCCTGGTGGTGTTTGCAATTTCGAGTGAAGAATTTTTTCAAGTGGCCTTTAAACTATACGTAGACAAACTGGGAACATGGTTCCAGTTTGTAAGTTAGAGGATAGATGGCAGAAGAAAACGACGAAGAAAAAACCGAGCAACCTTCCCAGCACCGCTTAGATGAGTTTAGAAATCGCGGTGAAGTGGCCTTTTCAAAAGAATTAAATTCCATTTTAATTCTAGCAGGTGCTATTTTAACGCTGGCATTATCTGGTGCTTATGTTTATGAACTTTTTGCAGATTTAGTGCGTTGGACTTTCGCTCTAGATGCTGCTTCGGCCTTTACAGATAAATCACTTAAAACCATTATAGTTAAAACATCGATGACGGGAATTAAAGCTGCCGCTCCCGTTTTGATTTCTACTATGTGTTTAGGGGTTTTATCACAGCTGGCCCAAGTGGGATTTGTTTACGCGCCAGAAGCACTAGAATGGAAAGGTGATCGTTTAAATCCCATAAATGGAATTAAAAGATTAGTTTCTATGAAAGCACTGGTTGAAGCAGTGAAAAGTATTTTAAAGTTTGTTATCGTTTTAGGTATCGCTTATATTTTTTTAAAACGAGATCTAAATTCTTATGCCGGTTTTTTGCATGTTGATTTTGTGGATGGTTTTTCTTTTAGCAATAAAATGATTTTCAAACTGATGTATTCTATTTTATTGGGTCTGTGTGTTGTCGCCATTGGTGATTTTGCTTATGAGAAATTTTCTTACCACAAAAAGTTAATGTTAACCAAACAGCAGGCCAAACAAGAACACAAAGAGCAAGAAGGGAATCCAGAAATTAAGCAAAGAATTAGAAGTATTCAAAAACAAATGTCGCAAAAAAGAATGATGAATGATGTGAAAAAAGCGGATGTGATTGTGACTAATCCCACTCATATAAGTGTCGCCATTCAATACGATAAAAATAATATGGTCTCGCCTAAAGTGGTGGCCAAAGGCGCCGACTTTTTAGCTCTTAGAATTAGAGAGCTGGCAAAAAATAATGACATTCCAGTGGTGGAAAATATTCAATTGGCACGAACACTTTATAAAACAGTTAAGGTTAATGCATCGATCCCGCGTGAATTATATAAAACCATCGCGGAAGTTTTGGCCTTTGTTTATAAATTAAAGAAGAAGAAAAAGGCGTTAACGTAACCGAGTAGATTATGGAAAATAATTCGATCATGTCTAAATTTAAGTTACTGACTAACAACTCGGATATGGCAATGGCCATTGGTGTTTTGGTCATCTTATGTATGATGATCGTACCGCTTCCGCCAATTATTCTAGATTTGTGTTTGGCCTTTTCAATGGCGCTGGCAGTTACCATTTTATTGATCGCAATCTATTCTAAAAAGCCTTTAGACTTTTCTACTTTTCCTGCGGTGCTTTTAATGTCGACACTTTATCGTTTGTCATTAAACGTGGCCTCAACTCGAAATATTTTATTACATGGTGGCAGTGATGGCACTGCGGCCGCTGGTGAAATCATTAGATCTTTTGGTGAATTTGTTGTCGAAGGAAATTTTGCTGTTGGTATTATTATTTTTATCATCTTAGTCGTCATCAACTTTATGGTTATCACTAAAGGTGCGGGCCGCGTCGCTGAAGTTGCTGCACGCTTTACTTTAGATGCAATGCCAGGAAAACAAATGGCGATTGATGCCGATTTAAATGCCGGATTAATTAACGAAGAACAAGCTAGAAATAGACGTAAAGAAGTAGCGGCCGAAGCTGATTTTTACGGGTCTATGGATGGTGCATCGAAGTTTGTGCGAGGAGATGCGATCGCCGGTATTTTAATTACTATTGTTAACATCATCGGTGGAATTTTTGTAGGAGTGGTGCAAAATAATATGGACATCGGCACCGCCGCCAAAACATTTACTCTTTTAACTGTTGGTGATGGTCTGATTACACAAATTCCGGCCCTGATTATTTCTACTGCCGCAGGTATTATTACTACGCGAAATACTTCTGATGATTCATTAGGTGTTCAAGTTGGAAAACAATTTAGACTTCATCCAAAAGCAGTGTTTGTCGCCTCAGGTGTTTTATTTGTTTTTGCATTAATTCCCGGACTTCCTAAAATTCCCTTTTTAATGATGGCGATTTTAGGCATTGTTTCTGCTCGTAAGATTGAACAGTTTAATAGCGAGGAAGTGACACAAGAAAAACAAAAGAAAGTGGAAGAAAAAAAGAGTACAGCAGAAAATTTGGAAGAGCTGTTATCTTTGGAATTAGTGGAATTAGAAGTAGGTTATGGTCTAGTACATTTAGTTGACTCTGAACAAAATGGTGACCTACTAGAAAGAATTACTCACATTCGTAAACAATTTGTTACAGACTGGGGAGTGATTGTTCCTTCAGTGCGCATTAAAGATAACCTGGA
>Ga0163144_10029009_pt1 | contig 10640 bp, 9 predicted proteins | sample OliLak19BULKMAT1_FD_123175 | JGI IMG/M metagenome (GOLD analysis project Ga0163144, IMG submission 123175) | Freshwater microbial mat bacterial communities from Lake Vanda, McMurdo Dry Valleys, Antarctica - Oligotrophic Lake LV.19.BULKMAT1 | ecosystem: Environmental > Aquatic > Freshwater > Lake...
GCGTCTGCTGTGGCAGGCCCCAGATAGCCGCTGCGCCTACCAACCACAGCACAGCACAGCCGAGGCGCAGCAGGGCGGCACGGCTCCAGCGCTGTTTGCCGCTGCGCCTCTGCCACACGCCCACGCCGATGAGCAGGCCAATCGGGATCAGGAACAGGCTGTAGCCGCGATTGGGGAAATAAATGCCAGCCACCAGCAGATACTTGATGACATCTGGCCCAAAGCCGCCCGTCTGCCAGCCAAAGGTATCGGCGGCTGTGAGCGACAGATCATAGCGGGCATGGCGGAAGCCTTTTTCCAGCGTGTGCCCACTGATGCCGCAGCATGGCCCAACGTCGATAATGTCATACAACCACACGCGCTGATACAAATTCTCACGCGGGTTGCCCGTCGCCGCGTAATTGAAAATCGGCGTGATGAGCGCCAGCAGCAGCGTCACGATGCCAAGCGCGATCAACGGCCTGAGAAAGCGCATGAGCGGCGCAGGCGTCCGCATCGTCACGCTCTGCACCAGCAGGATGACGCCGCGAATGCCGCTCCAGGCGATGAAGGGCAGCGCCACCGCCACCGCTGACAGAGGCCGTGCAATGACGAGCAGGCCGAGCAGCGCCCCCGCCAGCAGGCCCCAGCGCAGCGGGCGGGTATCGCGTTCGATGCGCCAGTAGGCATAGATGAAGCCCGTCGCCAGACAGATCGCCAGCGTATGGCCCATCAGCGTGGCATTGAGCAGGATGAGCATGGGCGAGAAGGTCGTGAGCACTGCCGCAATCAGCCCGACATCGCGGTTAAACAGCGCACTGCCCAGGCGATAGATGAGCGCCACCGTGATTGCTGCAAGGAAGGCATTGATGATCCAGGCTTCGCCCCAGGCCACGCCCAGCGACAGCACCAGCGGCCAGCCAGGGGTGTATTTGCCAAAGCGCGTGTTCTGCACCGTGTCATCAACGACGAACGGCTCCCAATAGGCGCGGCGGTTGGGCGGCTCCGGCGCGACGATGTAGCCGCGTGCAAAGATTTTGGCCTGATACAGATACGCCACTTCGTCCTCAAGGTGGGGCAGATGCTCAAAGACGCTGCGGCTGAACACAGCCGTCAGCGCAAAGGCCATGAATGCCAGGACACCCACCGCGAGAGAGTAGCGAGATTGGAGAGAGGAGGACATGCCGCGCCTGCTTTATGTGTGTTTGAATCGCTGCTAATCATAGGACATGCAGCCAAAAACGCAACGCATAACGTGTTCGTCTGAGGCACAAAGTCCACAACATAAGAAACACGATTTACAAGAGGCAATCGGCCCTAAATTTGATGTTAAGGTCTGTGAACGATCTCGAATAGGAAATTCACACTGTCCGCCTTATAATTTAATCGAATCTTGATTTGAAAATGACGGATCTCCCTGCGATGACTCGCGTGCTCATTATCGAAGATGATAACAAAACCTCGAATCTCCTGCGCCTGTATTTGCAGCAGGAAGGCTATGAGGTGATGGCAGCCCGTGATGGATTGGGCGGGCTGCAACTGGCCCGCAGCAAAATGCCCGATCTGGTCGTACTGGATTTGATGCTGCCCGGTATGGATGGCATGGACATCTGCCGCACGCTGCGCCGCGAAACGGGTGTCCCCGTCATTATCCTCACGGCCCGCTCCACGCAGGACGATATTCTTCTCGGCCTCGACAGCGGCGCAGATGATTACATCATCAAGCCGTTCAACATGCGCGAGGCAGTGGCCCGTGTCCGTACCGTGCTGCGGCGGGCGGGCAAAAGTGACGCGCCGCCCAAAGAGATTTTGCATGGCGATCTGCGAATCGATCTGATTCGCCATGAGGTGACAATCCTGGATGTGATCATCCATCTCACGCCCAAAGAATTTAAGCTGCTGGAGACACTCGCCCGCGAACCGGGCCGCGCCTTCAGCCGCCTGGAGTTGGTTGAGCGGGCGTTTGGCTATGATTACGAGGGCCTTGAACGGACTGTCGATGCCCATGTGATGAATCTTCGCAAAAAAATTGAACCCGACCACACCAATCCCATCTACGTCGAAACGGTCTATGGCGTCGGCTATCGCTTTGTGGAAAAGCGCAGCAGCTTATAAACACGTTTCAGGAGAGTCATACCCCTGTGCCTCTCAGCCCACTTAAGAAAGAAAGGCCCTGTCGATGTTCTACAGCTTGCGCGTCAGTCTCCTGCTTGGCATGGTGACAGTCGCCTTTGTCTCGATTCTGGTCTTCACCGTCTCGGCAGGGCTGACAACACGGAATGAATTCACGCGCTATGTGAACTATGCCGACACGATGAAGAGCGATCTGGTGCAGGAGGCGGTGTTTACCTATTGGCGCAGCGACACCGCGCATGAAAAAGCCACGCCCAAAGCGGCCAAGCCGCGTGCCAATATGCTCACGGCCCTGAGCGATGGCTCGGATTTGTATCTCATCTATTCGCTGCGCGATGTCAACCATCTACCCAAATCGCTCAATTTCACCACACAGCCCGATGGCATGGTGCAGGTGCGCGATGGCACAACTCTCATTGGCACACTGAACGTCGATCCTGCCGATGAATTTGCGCTCGTCCCAGCCCAGATCGATTTTGTGCAGTCGGTCAATATTGGCCTGCTGTCAGCGGCGGCGCTGGCGGGGGGGCTGGCGCTCCTGCTGACGCTGTTCCTCTCACGCCAGATTTTGCAGCCTGTGGCGGCGCTCACGCAGGCCGCTCGCCGTCTGGAACGCGGTGACCTGACACAGCGCGTGCGGGTGACGGGCGGGGGTGAATTGGGTGAGCTGGCGAGTGCCTTTAACGCGATGGCCGAATCGATCAGCACGAACGAGGTGCTGCGGCGGCATATGGTGAGCGATGTGGCGCATGAACTTCGCACGCCGCTCACCAACATTCGCGGCACTCTGGAGGCGATCCAGGATGGCCTGATGGTGGCGGATCGCCCGACCATCGATTCGATCTATGAGGAAGCGATCTTGCTCAATCATCTGATCGAAGATTTGCAGATTTTGTCGCTGGCCGAATCGGGCCAACTGCGTTATCACAAGCAGCCGCTGGCGTTGGGCGATGTGGTGGAGAAGACCATGCGGATGATTCAACCGAGCGCCGCCGCCAAAGATATCGTGCTCAAATTGGAGATGGCGTCTTTGCCGCCTGTGTTTGCCGATCAAAACCGCATCGGCCAGGTGCTGCGGAATTTGCTCAACAATGCTGTCGTGCATACGCCGGAGCAGGGCTGCATTACGGTGCGCGTGGCGGCCCGCTCGGATGAGGTTGAAGTCAGTGTGACCGATACGGGCGAGGGCATTCTGGCGGAGCATCTGCCGTTCATCTTTGAGCGTTTCTATCGCGCCGATCCCTCGCGCAGCCGTGCAACGGGTGGGGCGGGCATTGGCCTGTCGATTGTGCGGCGTCTGGTGGAGGGACACAGCGGACATATCACGGTGGAGAGCGAACCAGGGCGCGGCTCAAATTTCACGTTTACGCTGCCTGTGTATCAGCCGTGAGCTGCTGATCAACCCTCACCCCAACCCTATCACGGCGCTTTGCGTGTGGGCAGGCCCGCCTGCGTCACGCGCAGCGGCACAATCGCAGTGGGACGAACATCCGACGTGGGCGTTGTGGTGGCTGTGGCGGTGCGGGTTGGTGCGGCGGAGGGGCGCGGTGTCGCAGAGGGCCGTGTCTGGGCCTGTGGGGTGGGTGCAATCGGGCCTGTAGCGCTGCTCTGCGTGGGCTGTGTTGTTGGCACGGCGTTTACAGAATCGGAGGCAGTGGGCGGGATAAGATTGAAGGGTGTCGGTGAGGGCAGAAGCGCTGTTGTCGCGGGAGCATCTGTCGCCGCATTTTGCATGAAGCTGAACGGTGTCAGCGTGGGCAGAGACACGGCATCGCTGGCAGTCGGGTTGGGGCGTTCTGTCGCGCTGGCCTCGACTGGTGGGGTAGGACTCAGGAGCAGATTTGCCGCCTGCGCCGCCAAGACCTCAGTGGACGTGGCAGCAGCAGGCACGAGGGTTTCCGCCCCAATCGGCGTGGGAATGAGCGGCGTCAAGGTCGGTTCGAGCGTGGGTGTCTCTGCCAGCGGCGTGATGAGCGCGGCGGGATCAAGCGTCATCGTGAGAGCAAACGTCTCTGGCGAAATGATACGGCTGGCATCGATGGTGGGCGTGGCATTGGGCCGAATAATCTGCAAGCCCTGACTGTTGACCAGGAGTGTCACCTGTTCGCCGCGTGTGCCAAACGAGGCCTGAGTCTGCCCATTGATCGACAGTTCGACGGCGGCGGCATTTGCCAGCGTGATCTCGACAGTCTCGGTGGCGCGGTAGGTCTGGGTGTCGCCGGGCCGAGCGATGCCGACATACTTCTCTTCGCCATCGATCAGCACGCGAGACCATGAGCGCTGCACAAAGGTCATATCCAGCGCGAAGCCATCCGTGCCGCCCGTAAACAGAGGCGTGACGCTCGGCTCAAAGGCGATGGGCGTCCAGGTGGCGGTATAGGTAGCGGTGGCGAGTGTCGGATCAAGCGTGCTGATTTCGCCCGCAAGCGTCGGCTGCACATTGCCTTCGGGCGGGGGCGTATGATTGAGGATTTGCCCGACGAAGAAGACAATGATCCCGATCAGGCCGATGCCGAGCAGCGTCGTGAATAAACGCCCAATCCAGGCAAAGCGCGGGCCGCTGTTCCGTCGTCCACTGCCGGAGAGGGGAATAGCGGTGAGCGTTTCGCGGCGCGGCTGTGTGACAGGCTTGACCGATTGTGTCTCTTCGGTGGTCTTTTTTGCCCAACGGCTGCTTTTGGGCGGAATCAGGGCTGTCTCGTAATGCCCCAGGACACTATCTTCCTCCAGGCGCAGGAAGCGGGCATAATTCCGCAGCATTCCGCGCACCTGCACGGGCGAGCCGCCCTGAGAAAAGTCTCCCTCTTCAAACGACTCCAGGATGCGCCGCTGTATCTTAAGCGTCTTGACCGCATCATTCAGCGAAACTTCACGCTGTTCGCGGGCCTCACGCAAGAATTGTCCAAAAGCCTGTAGATCCATAGGGAGATTATCAATGCGTGTGTGAATGCGGGAGTGTGGACTGTCGTTATGATCGATGCCCCTGGCATTGTATCATAGGTTGTGCGGGCTGTCCGTCTCAAGTCCCCGCCGCTTGCTCTACGCTGGACAGCAAACAGCCCTGGTAAGCGCCATAAGGCACACCAGGGCTGTTTATCGGTGACTGTGTTGGAAAGAGCGCCTTATTCGGCGGCTTCGGCAGCAGGAGCGGCTTCGGCAGCAGGAGCGGCTTCGGCGGTTGGGCCTTCAGCGGCTTTGGCTGCGGCCTGCTTCTGGCGTTCACGTTCGGCCAGGAATTCGGTCAGTTCGCCTTCGCGCACGACGGTGATTTGCAGCACAGGCGTCATTTCGCTGCCCAGGCGCACGGCCACGCTGTGGCGGCCCAGTTCACGGATGTTCTGGGTGGCGAGACGGCGGCGGTTCAGATCGATGCCCTTGACGCGATCCAGCTCTTCGGTGATTTCCTGGTTGGTGACGGAGCCGAACAGCTTGCCCGTCCCCGCAGCGCGGCGCTCGAAGAACAGTTCAGTATCATGGATGAGACGTGCGACTTCGTTGAGCTTGTTGTCATAAGCGGCACGACGCGCTTCGACCTGCCCACTCAGATGCTGGTGGGTTTTAACGGCCGATTTGGTGGCGCGGAGAGCCATTGTACGCGGGAACAAGAAGTTGCGGGCATACCCATCAGCAACTTCAACCACTTCCCCGGCGACCCCCTGCTTGTAGATGTCTTGGAGCAGAATAACCTTCATGGTGCAATTCCTTACAAATGGTAAACGCCCAAACAGGGGGCGCATATTGGTTTTGTCGAGGACGAAACGGGCCTATTATAGACGACGAAGCCGCCGATTCAAGTGGAAATCTTGGCGCTGCATTCACCTCCCTCGCTTGCTACAATGCATCTCCACATACAATCTGAGATAAAAACCCTTTATGCGACCTTCCCGCTCTCTCTCTCGCCGCCAGATTGCACAAGCGGCCATGATTACGCTGCTCGGTTTCCTGGGCAGCAGCGTGCTCGGATTGGTGCGCCAGTTCATCACGGCGCAGCAGTTCGGCACCGGCAGCGCGATGGGGGCCTTCATCGCGGCGCAGCGCCTGCCTGAACTGATCTTTGTCCTCGTTTCAGGCGGCGCTCTGGGGTCGGCCTTCATCCCGATTTATGCCCGCACCCGTGAGCAGGATGAGCAGGGGGCGTGGGAACTCGCCAGCGCCGTGATGACGCTCTCCACATTGGCGGCGGCGGTGCTCGGCCTGCTGGGGGTGATCCTTGCGCCCTGGATCGTCTCGCGCATTCTTCTGCCGGAGCAGCCGACGGAGGTGCAAATCCTCACGGCCAATCTGATGCGCCTGATGATGCTCACGCCCGCCATCTTTGCAGTGGGCGGCCTGACCGCCGGGCTGCTGCAATCGCACGGCCTGTTTACGCTGCCTGCACTGGCAATCGGCATGAACAGCGTGGGCATCATCGTCGGGGCGCTGTTCATCGCGCCGCTGCTCAAAGTCGGGGCGGCGGCGGCCCAGGTCGGCCCCAATAATATTTATGGGCTGGCATGGGGCGCGGTATTGAGTGCGATTCTGTATCTGTTGGTGCAGCTTCCCGGCCTGTGGAAAATCAAAGCGGCGCTCCATCCGCTGGCTGATTGGCGCGTGCCAGGGGTGAAATCGATCTTGAAGCTGATGCTGCCGCGCATGATGGGGCTGGCAGTGGTGCAGATCAATTTCATCGTCAATACGGCGCTGGCCGGGCGCATGGCGGTGGGCAGTATCGCCGCGCTCACAACCGCCTGGATGCTGATGTTTACCGCCCTGGGCGTGATCGCTCAGGGCATCGGCTCGGCGGTCTTCCCCTCATTGGCGGCGCTCTACAGCGAAGGCGATCTCGTCGGCTTTAAGGATCGCTTATCGGGGGCACTGCGGAGCGTGCTGTTTCTGGCCGTTCCTGCGACGGTGGTGTTCATCGTCTTTGGCAATCCCATCGTGCATATCTTTGAGCGCGGCCAGTGGACGCCTGAGAGCACAGCGGCGACGGCCTGGGCGCTCGGTTTTTATGCGATTGGCATGGCGGGCTTTGCGCTGCTGGAAGTGCTGTCACGGGCGTTTTATGCGCTGGCCGATACGCGCACACCCGTCATCGTCGGCATCGCGGCCATGCTCAGTAATATCGTGTTGAGCATCGTGTTTGTGTCGTCCTTTGGCGATCCTAATCAGTTGGTACGTGGGCCATTCGGCTATCTGGCGCTTGCCAATGCCCTGACGACCCTCGCGGAGGCGGCGGTGCTGTGGTGGATGATGCGGCGGCGGATTGGCGACATGCATGATCGTGAGGTGCTGCTGGCGACATTCAAGGCGGTGCTGGCGGCAGCGGTCATGGGGGGGGTGCTGCTGCTGATTCAAGCGTGGCTCAAAGATATCGGCTGGATCACGCTGATTCTGGGCGGTGTGGGTGGGGCTGTCACCTTTTTCGGACTCAGCGCAGCCCTCGGTCTGCAAGAAGCGCGTTCGGTTCCTGCCATGTTGTTACGCCGTTTGCGGCGCTAATAGGGGATGGGCGGCGGTTGCAATTCGCTGTGCGCTACACACAAACGCATTGATATGCGCGGTGTCCACGCGCATCAGGTCGTGTATGACGATTCTGCGGATGAGCCTGCCCGCGAATTTTTAGAGCAGGACTGCCAGAGTTAACAACAGCACCGTTGCCAAAGCCGCCAGAGCCAACCAGCGCAGTGAGAGCGGACTGTTGTCTCCCGCTGACTCCTGAGTGATCGTCTGCCATTCCATCGCTTCAAACAGTTCGGGGGTGGTGTGTAAGCGGTGCATCATTATGGTAGCCTCCTAAAATTTTTTGCGGCAGCATCGTTACGATGAGCCTTGCCCTTACCATATCCGCTTTTTTTGAACATGGGATTAGACACATTGCACGAATTATACTGTTAAATGTCATTTAAGAAAAACTTGATGTTTCGTTCACCCTTGTGACCCCTTTTGGACACAGTGTGTGAAAAACACCACATATCCAATTCTTATCAAACAAGCAAAAATGATTCTCTGATATCGTGATTCAGGTTATTTACAAGGTGATATTCCTGAATATGTCTTTATGTTCGGAGAGGGTTTTTGGAGAGTTTGGACGAGGCGGGCCTCGTCCCTACGATTGCCCATGATGATGAAGGGCGTTGGAAGAGCGGTTTTGTAGGGGCGCAGCGTGGTAGGTGTACACGATAATGTGGTGGGGATTTTCACGTCATATAATGGGATTACAATGGGCCATAGCGTTTTTGTAAGGGCACGATGCATCGTGCCCCTACGCTCAAATGGAATGGGGATCGACACAACCACGCTGCTCTGTAGACCTACCAGCACGCTGCGCCCTTGACTGGGCATCTACATGATTGGGCGCAGCACGCTAAGCCCCTACGCCAATCCCACCTCAAATTTATGACTCCCACCTCTATCCTCCTAAAACGCCGACAAGCCCCCATCGTCGTTCAGGCGCTGAATGCGAAGCTCTGCCGCATCCAGCAGCTTCTGGCAGTGCGCCGCCAGCAACCGCCCGCGTTCATACAGCTTCACCGACTCGTCCAGCGGCAGATCGCCCGTCTCGATTTTTGCGACCAGATCATTGAGTTCACTATAAGCCTGCTCATAAGAGAGAGCGTTTATATCGTCCACCAGAGTCCTCCCCAATACGGGCGCTGTGTTGTCCATCATGCCAGCGAATCGCCACCAACTCGCCATCTTTCACCTGCTGTGAGCGCGTAATGAGTGTGCCATCGGGCCGCGTCACCAGGGTATAACCGCGCTTCAAAACCGACTCGGCGCTGACGGTGTTGAGCGTGCTGATACGACTCGCCAGCCGTTCGCGCAGGCGGCGCAAATAGCGCGTTTGCACCTGTCCCAGACGAATATGTAGCTCATCGACCCGCTGCCGCGCCCCTGAGATCATCGTCTGCGGATCGCGGCGGGCGAGATCGGTTTTGAGTTGGGCCAGATCGCGTGATTCAGCCATCAGGCGATCTTCCATAAACACCTTGAGCGCAGTCGCGGCGTAGCGCACCGCCTCGTGCAGATCGCCAATATCCGGCGTGGCATCCAGCGCGGCAGCGGAGGGCGTGGGGGAGCGGTGATCGGCGACAAAATCGGCCAGCGTGGTATCGGTCTCATGGCCCACGCCGCTGATGATGGGGATGCGGCTGGCGAAAATCGCCCGCACCACGCGCTCATCATTGAAGCTCCACAAATCCTCGATGCTGCCGCCGCCGCGACAGACGATGATCACATCGACATCGGTATAGCTATTCAGGCGCTCAATCGCCCGCACAATTTGCGTCGGAGCCTCAAGGCCCTGCACCAATGTGGGGCTGAGGATGACGAGCGCAAGGGGAAAGCGCCCGCGCAAGACCTTCTGCACATCCTGGAAGGCGGCGGCATCGGGCGAGGTGACGACGCCGATTTTGCGCGGCTGCGGTGGCAACGGACGTTTGCGCTCGCCATCAAACAGACCTTCGGCCTCCAACTGCAACTTGAGGCGTTCAAGCTGGACATACAGATCGCCCATGCCGCCCGCCGTCTGGAATTGATCGGCATAGAGCTGATACTGTCCGCCGGCCTCATACACGCTCACGCGGCCATGCACGCGCAAACGCTGGCCGTTCTGCGGTTCCACATACTGGCGGATGGCCGAATTCTTGAACATCACGCATTTGATCTGCGCGGCGCTGTCTTTGAGGGTGAAATAAATATGTCCTGACGCCGGGCGGCTCATGTTCGAGACTTCGCCCGCGACCCACACATCTTCCAGGTGCGGCGTTTGTTCCAGCACGTAGCGAATCTGGGCCGTGAGGTCGCTGACACTCAGCGCGTTTTCACTCGTATCGAGCATGTGCTTGTCGCAGCCTTAGCGCTCAGTTTATAATACCCACATCTCATCAGACAGGTGGGTTCGTCCCTCATTATACCGTCATTGACGCGGTGGAAGGTAACGACACATGGCTTTTCTCAATAAATCCGAACGCGATGCGCTGCTGGAAGAACTGCGCGGCAAACGCTTTGAACGCTGCCAGCGGATTCTCGTCCTCAAGGATCAGAATGTGCGCCTCAAATATTTCCGCAATATCCAGGAGATAGATCGCTGGATGACGCGCTATGTGCTGCCTGATCTTGGCACACAGGTCACGCTGGTCGAAGGGCTGAATACAGCGGATGGCAAGCGCTCGTTCAATCTCAGCGAGATCATCGTTGAGCCAACACCGGACAATCGGTTGTAACCCTCACCCCGACCCCTCTTTCAAGGATAGGTTTTTTGCAACCGAGGTCACAAACGGCTTTTCTCCCATTCAATCGTAGGGGCGCAGCGTGCTGCGCCCCATATACACCAACTTAAGGATTTTGAGCCATGTCAATAACCGTCCCATCCGCCTCATGACATGGCAAAATCGCTTGCGCCAGGGCCTGAAAGTCCCTGGCTCCCGTGTTGCGGGGTTGAAAACCCCGCCGAAACACGCCCCAAAAGATGGTTTGAGCGGGACTTTCAGTCCCGCAAAAGGCAAGGCAGGGGTTTTCAACCCCTGACGACAGGACAAAAACGA
>Ga0163144_10029010_pt1 | contig 10640 bp, 13 predicted proteins | sample OliLak19BULKMAT1_FD_123175 | JGI IMG/M metagenome (GOLD analysis project Ga0163144, IMG submission 123175) | Freshwater microbial mat bacterial communities from Lake Vanda, McMurdo Dry Valleys, Antarctica - Oligotrophic Lake LV.19.BULKMAT1 | ecosystem: Environmental > Aquatic > Freshwater >...
CGGCCGTAAAATCGTCGAGTGCCAGACGCCAGAAACGACATATAACGAATTAGTTAAGAACATCGGTATAGACACAACCAATGTCCAAATCATGGAAATGGAGTCATTCCCGCCGAGCATCGGTACTCCATCCGGAACAATATTGCAGAACATCGTGGATGAATTGGTCCAAGAACAAGAAAATGCTCACAGTAATGTGGACGACGTCATCAACAGAGTGAACGCTACAATCGTGGCCCCAAATTTGGGCAGACATATAAAGCCGATGCCGGCTTCCGTGTCACAGAACACTGTGCATGAGACTGTATCGAACGAACCAGTCGGTAATGTAGATGTCCCGAAACTGGGGGACTTAATATACGTAGACGGTCTCGACGGTTTCTTACGCAAGATTACCGGAGGCGTGGGCACGGTGCATCTGGTATACAACGCGAACGACAGTGTCGAAGTCGGTACACAACAGATGGTGGCAAACCCTGATTACGTGGAAGGTGATGAAGAAGTCGCTGAATTCATCCAACAAACGATTACCGGCAGCAACATACTTATCGAACTAGAAGAAATACCAGGTGTATACTTCTCTTGGGCTGATGTCAAGGACGCACAGTCCAAATTGAAAGCCAAATACGGGTACAAACCCGTGTGCGCTGTCATATAAATTTGTGAACCAAAAGTTATATTTGTAAGGTGGTTTAATGCACATATACATGGCTCCAGAAATTATTGTTGTTAGAAAAAAATAATATTATGAATAGTTTTATAGTAAGCGGAAAAGGATTTTACAAATCAATAACATTTAATATTGATACGAAAGAAAACGATATTGAATGGACTGATTTATTAAGAGAAGCAAAAAGATTTAATACTAAATCAGCCAACAGTATAATTGCGATAAATAATATTGACGCTTTTGTGTGGAATCCATACAAAGAAGAACCGATTATAGGGAAATGGACAGCAGTTAAAAGAACAGGTCTTTACGATTTTATTCATAACGAAAATCATAAAACACACGAATGGAAGCCAGAACGAGCAGTAATGGAAAAGAAAACTGATGTAAATTATCTTACAACAATGGATGCTGTTAAAAAAACGTACTATGATAGTTATGAAGAAGCATTAGCGGTTTGTCAAGAAAAAAATATTGAAATGATAAATGAATTACAAGAAAAAATAACAAATTTACAAAATTTAATTAGAAAATAAATTAGAACACAAATTATGGATACAGGAAATTATATGGCTAATCAAATGGATAACTTGATCGAAAGCGGTTTACACCAGATGGATGAATTTATAAATGATTTAGATAATCGCATCGAATTATTTATAAAAGAAAATAATTATGATTTGACAGTGCAAGAAATTGTGACCGAGTATATAGAAAAATACACAAAAGGTTTTTACGTGAGCTTTACGTGCAAAGACGTAATTGAAAATTTCAAAGATGACTTATATAGAGCAACTGGCGTTTCTTATAAAATGGAGTTGTAGCTATTTGTTATTTTAAATCATAAAGCTATGTAGCATGCAAACACAAAACTCAATTGTAAGTAAAAACTTAAAAATTAACAACTGTGATAGTTTAAACCGCCTGACGACTATTGCTTACACGCTATATGCCAAGGCACAATTTATCATGAAAGTATACGCAGATTTTAGACAAGAAGTAAAAATAAACCCGAAATAAATATCATGTCAAAATTAAAAGAAGAACATTTAGCGTACATGTCGGATGAAATGTACACGCCTATTCACTACAGAGGAATGATTGTAAAGCAACCACACTTCGAAGGCAAAGGAATGCACTCAGTTGCAAAATTAGAAGAGTTGTGCGAACAATTTAAAGACTATATGCATCAACAACAAGTCATCAAACAGAACTGCATGAAGCATATAGTCGAATTAAAGTTCGGTGTCGAGTTTCCACAGCATGATTCGTAACAGCTTGTAACAATCGGGACATATAAAATATAACTGATTTTCAAACAAATGTGATTTTGGTCGTATAATTAATTATGAATAATAGCAATTTTACAAAATTCGCAAAGTCCACAGGAATCAATTCAATGAGCCTACACCAGTACCAGAATGCCATCAATTTACAAAAACGGAGTATTATGAAACCCTTATCAATGACTCCTATGGTTATTGAGCAAAGTCAGTTGAATGCTTCAACAATCTCGGTATTTGACCGTTTGATGATGGATAAAATTATCTTTCTCGGTGAAGAGATTGATGATTTCATTGCGAACATAATCAACGCGCAATTATTGTTTTTGGAAAATGAAGAGTCCAACGAAGAACCGATATGGTTGTACATAAATTCCCCAGGCGGTGACTGTTATTCGGGTCTGGCGATTTACGACACAATGCAGATGATTAAAGCGCCGGTTTACACGTGCGTTATGGGGCTTGCGGCAAGCATGGCTTACGTACTGAGCATTTCGGGAGAGAAGAAGCACAGATACGCGCTTAAACACTCCAGACTGATGATGCACCAGCCACTGGGCGGCGTGCCGTACTCACAGGCCACAGACATACATATTTACAACCAAGAGATGCAGGACGTCAAACAAGATTTGATTGAGATTATATCGCTACACACAAAACAGACGATAGATAAAGTTACTATTGATTGTGACCGCGATTACTGGTTTACCGCAAAAAGGGCAGTGGAATACGGCGCGATAGATAAAATATTGACTAAGCTGTAAAATTTACTAAACATATTTTTAAAATTAATATATAAAGCATATAATTGTTAAAGATTATAAAACAGTTCATTGATTTATGGGGCATTTTTGGATTTGACTTGCTATAACGGTAAGAATAAGCACGTAGTGTTATAAACACTTTAATCTATATAAAACAAATAATTGCAGAATTAAAAAACGCACCGATCTTCAATAAGATCGTTGCAGACTTAGGGTCAACAGCTAAAGTAATTACTTTAAACGCAACTCCTGCTAAAGTTGCTATTGCTGCTTAATAAGTCACTCCGAGAGGATAACTGATTAGCCACATCGTACGTTTGTGAACGGTACAAGGAAGGAAATAATCACGGGACATTGCAAGTTGTTCCTACCGTCTAGAACGGGATGAACTTGATATTTGTTGGTTGTGAACAACCGAATAAACGTGAAGAAAATTTTTAAATTAATAGTAAATACACGGGTTCGACTCCCGTATGCTCCAGGGACCTGAATACAATTACCGGCACGTGGTAGGTTCTGCACGACATTGAAAAATGTTGACTAAATATTGTAGTAAATAACACAGGTTCCGAGTTACATTGATACGTAATTTTGAATACCTGATCAAAGACTTGTAAATTTTTGTTAAAGATATTTTTCTCGCAGTTTTTGCTTAAAACCGAGTGGTGGATGTTGGCGAATTAGAACTTGTCTGACCCTAAAAACCCTAACGGAATTCCGTTAGGGTTTTTATTTTACATAAATTATCCATATAATTGTAATATGAATAAACTATTCAACGTACTTTTCACAGAGATTAACAACGCATACTACCAGTACCTATTCGTTCCCGCTAACCGCAGGAAGCTGCTCAAGCTGCTAATATACTGTTTCCTGGGATTCTCGTGTTTCATGTGGGGTTACAAATGGAGAGATGCTAAGATAATAATCCAGAATATTCAGATCGGAGAATTATCGATTAAAAAAAATACACTCAAGCAGAGTATAAGCGACCTAAACGACAAGCTACACGAGTACAACTTCATGTTGTCTGACGGAGACTATTACAGGTACCTCGCGTTCAAATACGGCGAGGTAGTAGTTCCAAAAGAAACCGCAGCCGAAGACTTGATGCTGATAACAGAGCAGGCCAAAAAATACAAAATACCGTTCAAGTACATATACCGGTTAATCTGGAAGGAGAGCCGCTACGACCCCACCGCCAAGTCGAGTGCCGGGGCCAGCGGTTACATGCAGGTCATGCCTGCGACATTCAGAAGCATGAAACAAATGTACGAGAAGGAGACTGGCAACGACCTGGACGACCTGAGCACTACACAACAGAACATCATGGTCGGCACTTACACAATAAATTACCTTTACAAGCGTTACAATGACTGGAAGCTGACATTCGCTGCATATAACGCGGGTTCTGGCAATGTGAATGCCGCAAACGGGATACCGAACATACCTGAGACACAGGCATACGTAAAATACATAACATCTAAATGATTTAAAATAATATGACAAATACTATACACTACGGGATGGGCAGAGAATACCTGTCGAACTGGGGGATCCAACAGGCGATGCGCGAGATATACCAGAACTTCCTGGATTACGGTGATTACACAGAAGATGTGGACAATTCGGATGAACACACCGTCATAGTGTCTGTGTCCAACGACTGGGCGCCGGAGAGTCTAGACTTTTTGCGCATAGGAAACTCTAAGAAACACAACCCGGACGCGATAGGCAAGCACGGCGAGGGCGTGAAGATGGCGTTCCTTATACTGGAACGACTCGGAATGAAAAGCCAGATAGTTACGCATAAGTATGTCATCGAACCGGCGTTCAATAAAGACCCCGAGATAGGTGATTGTTTTTGTTTGAATTACACAACGATTACCGAACCCGCAGACGTGCCGAGATTTACCGTAGTTTTCGAGTGCCCGGCAGCAGATTACGCCATGTTCAAGGACAACGTAATAGTCGGTGGCGACATTCTGTTCTCGCACGAATACGGCGACATCGTCGATAAAGATGCAGGCAGCATATATTCCGGCGGGTTGTTCGTTACGAGAGTCAAGAACATGTCCAAGGCGTATAACATCAAACCGCGTTACCTGCCGTTGGACCGCGACCGTTGTGCGCCTGGCACTTTCGATTTGAATTACCACGCGTCTAAGATAAATGAGAGTCACGGTGAGATTACTGTCGAAGACTTGACACACAGTGACACAATGTATACCAGTGCCGTGTCAGATAAAGTTAAGAGCCAGATTACGCCAAAAATGGTCGGCAATTCTGTCGAGTTTGTCATCAGAGGCAAGAACGGTACGGAAGACAAAATTATCAAAAATGATTATCTGAAAGAGTCATTTAAGAAAGACAGTTTCTTTGAGAAAATAATAAAAAAAATACGTCTACACGTCGCCAAGAAACTCGGGCTGTATGATCTATTGTTGGAATTTAAGGACAACCACGTCCACACTACGGATGCCAAAGCGGATTTTGAACTGATACTCGCGAGAGTCGAGAATGCTGAAAATCGAGTGGAAGAATTAGCGTGATGTAAGAAAAAGACAAGATAAGACTGGAGATTCTCCGGGGCAGTCACCTGGAACATTTCAAGATCGCGAAGGAGATGTCGATGTTCATGGATATTGACAACCCACGCAAGAAACGAATAGGGGGGATGAAGCTAATAATATTATCGAGGAGATACACAAAATAAAGAATCATGACACTAGAATATTTTTTTTAATCGTTCTGGCAATTTCCGGTGCGTCACTGGCGAAACAGGCATATTGCGCCAAAAAAGACGCAAAGGAATGGCGCAAGCTGTATTTCAAGACGCGTGACGAAGCGCAGGAGCTATTCGACGAGAATCTCGAATTGACGCATCGTTCAAACAAAAGTTGGTAATTTCCGTATAACATGTATGAAACCAATCGTATTTTGCGACCTTGACGGAGTATTGTGCGACATAAAGAGTGTCGCACGTCAGAAATTCAAGGAAACGCCGGAACAGAAATACCCACAGAGCCAGTACGGGTTCTTCATGGAACTGCCCGAGATACGTGACAGCGTATCCACATTTATGTTACTGTCCGAGATTTTCGACATGTGGTTTCTCACTGCACCGAGCACTAGAAACCCTATGTCGTATGCAGAGAAGAACTACTGGATTAGGACGCACCTCGGTCAGGAATGGTGCGACAAATTGATAATATCCCCGAACAAAGGACTTCTGAGAGGCGATTACCTGATTGACGACAACGCGTCAGGCCGTGGCCAGGACACGTTTGTCGGAGAGCTCATACACTTCGGCTCAGACAATTTTAAAGACTGGCGTGCTGTAAAGGAATACCTTTTAGATAAGCACATGTCGAAAATTCAGTTAACAATTAAAAGAGATTAAAATAGAATTGATAGAACCCAAACAGTTTTACCCAATATTTTAATATATAAGATATGCAACGTTTTGAACAATTACAATTAGAAGATGGCACTACACTCAACGACAACAAGCCGATCGAGAAGTGGCTTTACGCGTCACAGTTTTCGTGGCTGCTTGAGTGCGAACTAGATAATGTGAAATTACGAGTCAAAGACGGTATCGTGTATTGGACGTCAGGCATATTGTATTGGGGGAATTGGAAGTGGGGTGTTTTCGAGTCTGGCGAGTTCAGGTCTGGAACGTGGAACGGAGGTATATGGATGAGCGGCACATTCAAGGGCAAGTGGATTAACGGGGTCTTCAAAGATGGTACGTTCGATGGCGAGAAGATTGCCGGAGAGTTTCCCCAAGAATCAATAAAATGATGAGCTTGAAAAAATAACCCAACAAATCAGATGAAGAAGAATGTTAAGAATGATGTAGACGGCGAAATAAAAAATTTAGTATACAAATCAGATAACATATATCTATATCGGATAGACAGTCACATACACCTGTTCGGTTATCAAGATTTGACGACGAATGACATTTTTGAGATATTGGTATGGGGTCTCAAGAACAGGATGAACGATGACGCGTTCTGGAACGTAAAATTGGCAGTGTCGGATAAGCAGAACGCAAAATCCATAAACATAATATACTGGCTGACCGGCGGTGACAAGATTTGGAAATCTCACAACTGGATATGGAAGAAAGAGTGGAATGAACTGTCACAGGTGTTCTTAGAACACTTTGACGACAAGATTATCAGTTTCATAAAGGGCGCTAAGACCTTCTGTGACCTGAGAGACAGAATAAAAAACAAACTGTCTAGCGAAGATTTCTACGAGTTGGGAATATCGCTGGGCATAATCAACAAAGACGATATACTATTATGAAGAACGAAATTATTCACTGGTTTGACCTTGACGGCACATTATGGAACACTAATTCCATGTGGTGGATTGTGGACAAGAACACTCCAGCCGGTCCGCTGTTGAAAGTCTCTCAGTACGAGGGAAATTTGATACTGTCAGGTTTTTATAAACCCGACGGCTACAGAATAAATTATAATGGCATGGAAGGCTGGCTGTCTAAAGAGACATGGGTAAAGATACAACGTGTCAAGAAAATTAAGGTCGAAAACCTTGGCGTATCTTTCCGTGAGTACCAGGACGACGTGTTGATAGAAAAACAGGCCGAGGGACTGATAGTGCACATACATCGCATTAAACATCTCGAGGGAACAAAAGACGTAGTCAACCTGTTGACAGCGCGCGCAAACAAGAACGCGCACACATTACTTGTTGACAAGTTACACAAGGATTTAGCGTCATTGGACATCAAGATAAACGAGGCATACTTTGTGAACGACCCTACGGTATTCTCGATGCACGGCAGCACGCCAGAGAAGAAGATGGTGTGCATCCTGGAGAAGATCGTCGGGCACAAGATTGATGAATACGCTTTCACTACGGTATTGGTAGACAGGTACGACGAATCGCACTTCTACGATGACGAGGACAAGAACATCGAGGCGTGCCAGATAATAAACAAGTATCTCGCGGAATACCTGGACAATACGTTGCCGTGGCTGAGACAGCAGATTGTGGAACAGATACATACGCGCAAACCCAAGCTATTCCTCAACATAGTCAATACGAATGAGTTGAATCCGTTCGATACCGAAGAAATCGAAATAAAAATTAATATATAATGTAAATAACCGGGCGGACTCTAAGTCCCCATTTAGGACCGGTATAGTTACATCTATAGAAACCCACGGATTTCGCTCTCCGTGGGTTTCACATTTTAAACAGCGGGGGTTATATAGTATAATATATAAATAAAAAATATCCTAATATATTATAATGAGCAACGAAAACCAACAGCGAGAGGATCACCTAAAGAGTTTTTTAGACGAGTCTGAAAAACATACCGAAATCACTACGAATACGAATATCGAATTTTTTGGTCAGAGCACAAAACAGAGAGTCGATAAAATCGAGGCAGACTCAGACTGGATTGATATTCCGGTGAAAGAACTGCCTTACGGCAAATTCTACAAGCGCGGGACGCATATATTCATCAGACCGGCGAAGACCAAAGAGATTGAGTCGTTCGCAATCGTGAACGAGAAGAATCCGTACGACGTTCAGCTGAAACTGAACGAGATTCTGTCTGCGTGCATCAAGATACAGTTCCAGGACGGTTCTTATGGGACATACAGGGATATTCAGAATGGCGACAGAGACACACTTGCAATTATCATATCGAGGGCATCTGCGAAGAAAGGCCGGATATTACAGAAAACTGCATTCTGCAACTGTTCCGCAGGCAACAAGGAAGAGATTCTTATAGAGATGTTACCGTCAAACTACATATACAAGGCTGAACACGCTGACCTCAAGCCGTACTTCAACGAAGAGACCTGCACATACGATTTCGAGATGTACAACGACATCAAGATTTCAATCGCGCCACCGACAATCGGTCTGGCCGAGGACGTGAACAATTACATTTTCTTCCAGACGACCAAGTCCGGCGGCAAGACCGTACCGAACGTCACATTCATGCAGACAATGCCGTACATCAAGGCAGGCAAAGGCGTCAAGACGATGACCTTAGAACAACTGGAACAAGAGGAATACAATTTCACAAAGATGAACGAAGAGATGTTCATGGTCATATACGACGCCATCGACTTAATCAGTTTCGGCATCGAGAAAATAAAGGGCCGCTGCCCGAAATGTAGCCAGGAGGTCTATGCCCCGTTCGGCTTTCCCGACGGACCTAGAGCTCTTTTCATTGTTCCTAATGCCTTTAAACAATTTGTTAGACAACGAGTTTGAGTTCATGCTCCAGACTCACCAACAGATTAGCGAGATTGAGAACATGCGCTACTGGAAGTTTGAGGCGTTCATAGAGAGACTGAACCGGCGTAATGACGAGCTGGCACAGAGGAGGAAGAAAGAGGAAGAGGAACACAAGAAGTCGCAGGCCGGTTCAGGCATCGGAAACTTCAATGCTGGTTCATTCATGAACAAGTTCAACACTCCAAAGTTTTAACCAAAAATTGATACACGAGCGCCGGAATTTCGAAATTCCGGCGTTTCTTTTAATATATAATGCTATGATTACTAGATTATACGAATTCTACAGGATGCTGGCCGAAAGGGCATTTGAAATAAAAGACACTGGCAATCTGATATTGCTGCGCGATATTTCCGCGAAGGAAGTTAAATTGTGCCTGTACGACTACGTCAATAATAATATCGTCGGATACGTCACTGCAGACAATGCCAGCAAGGACGAGTTCTTCACGATAGACAGGGTGAGCGCGGACAAGGGCTGGGGTCCGTTCATGTATGCATTGATATTACAGACGCTGTATCCTAAATACATAAAGCCGTCGTACATCATAAGACCGGCGGCATTGAAGGTGTGGAAGGAATTCTTTTCTAATGACAATATAATAACAAAAGAATTATCCACAGATGACAAGAATTATACCGCGTCTTGGGAACCGGCAAAGGGCTTTGACCCAGACGGCTATGACGACAGATACACGTACGTAATCAATACGCTATTCTCTATGACGCCGTACGAATGGTACCAACCCTTCTTGATTGATAGCGATAATGCGATAAGAGACAATAACATAAATGCAAAACAGATATTCAGACAGTGTCTGGACTTCTTTCACGACAAGTATTATGCAACGTCCGAGTCAATAACAGTGCCTACGAAAGACGTATCAGATAAATATCTGATGGTGTTGGAGAAAGGCTCATCGATACAACTGATGATACAGTGCAAATCAAAGATATACGGTTATGCAGAGGTACTAAACAAACAAACATATTTCCAAATAATCAATATCGCGGCAGAACCCGGTTACGGTCCTTATCTGTATGACACTTTAATGCTCTGGCTCGATAAACCTGTGAGACCTAGCCATTCGATAACATCTGAGGCGCTGTCGGTCTGGATGAATTATCTCAACAACCGGCCGGACGTGATAAAAAAGAATGTGACGAAAGACGTCTGGGACGAAATAGATCTAGACCAGAGAATGTCGACGTCGTCTTCCGCCATAGAACCGTTGAATTATCTCTACACCATAAAGGACAAGAAACGCAGTACGGACGTCACAGACTGGTGGTACAACAGCGAACAACAATTCGTCAACCAGATGGTCGAACGTCTCCCAGGATGGAAAGAAATACGTTTTAACCAGGCCAAGATGTGGTTCAACAACAAATACCCGGTTTACGCATAAATAATAATAATATAAATAATAATATATAATAAAAATAATAATATATAATAAAAAATACAAATAATAGCTATGATAACAACAATAAACGAGTTTAGAAAAATTAACGAAAATAATGAAAAACCATTTGATACAGAAATACTACAAAAAGCATACGATTATGCTATTAGATTAGGATATACTCCGGTAAAAAAAGAAACAATTAGCGATAGAGAATTAACAG
>Ga0163144_10029011_pt1 | contig 10640 bp, 9 predicted proteins | sample OliLak19BULKMAT1_FD_123175 | JGI IMG/M metagenome (GOLD analysis project Ga0163144, IMG submission 123175) | Freshwater microbial mat bacterial communities from Lake Vanda, McMurdo Dry Valleys, Antarctica - Oligotrophic Lake LV.19.BULKMAT1 | ecosystem: Environmental > Aquatic > Freshwater > Lake...
CTCGTGTTTACCCCAATGTTCTGGATTTAAAACTCTGAACATTGGGTATTTTTTTATCAAGCAAAATTTATCAAACACTCATTGATATATTTTTAAGAAATAAAGAGGAAGAAAGCTATCAAAAGGTAAGGCAAGAATACGAAGATTGGGAAAAACAAAAAAGATGAACAGTACTTTAAGATACTGATAATCAATAAATTAATCTATTAGCTACTAAATACATCACAATAAGTCAAGGAAGATACCTTAGCCATTAGATATGATTTCTTAACTTTGTATCTGTATCCTAAAATATAAAAACTATGAAATTCGGAACTAAGGCAATTCACGCAGGGATTTCCCCTGACCCTTCTACGGGAGCGATTATGACTCCTATTTTTCAAACTTCTACTTATGTGCAAGAAGGCATAGGCAAGCACAAAGGCTATGAATACTCTCGCACCAAAAACCCTACTCGCAATGCTCTTGAGCAAAATATAGCTGCTCTCGAGAATGGTAATTTTGGACTTTGTTTCGCTTCTGGAATGGCAGCCACCGATGCCGTCTTAAGAATGCTTCGCCCTGGTGATGAAGTCATTACGTGTAATGATTTGTATGGAGGTACATACAGAATAATGACTAGTGTTTATGCTGATTTTGGCATTACTACACATTATGTGGATATGTCTCATCCTGAAAACATCTTGCCCTTCATCAATGAAAACACCAAATTGGTATGGGCAGAAACACCTACCAATCCATTGCTAAATGTCATCGATTTAGAAGGCATTGCACGCATTACCCGAAAACATAAATTATTGCTTTGTGTGGATAACACCTTCGCAACTCCTTACCTACAGAATCCTTTAGACTGGGGAGCGGACATTGTGATGCACTCGGCTACCAAATATCTTGGCGGACACTCTGATGTGGTGATGGGAGCATTGGTGATGAATGAAGAATATCTTTATGATAAATTGGCTTTTATCCAAAACTCATGCGGTGCAGTACCAGGCCCACAAGATTGCTTCTTGATGCTCAGAGGTATCAAAACACTACATATCCGAATGGATAGACACAGCCAAAACGGAAAAGCCGTTGCAGAATATCTCAAAGCACACCCCAAAGTAGAAAAAGTATATTGGATTGGTCTTCCAGAACACACCAATCACAAAATAGCCAAAAAACAAATGCGTGATTTTGGAGGAATGATTTCTTTTACTCTAAAGGGAGATGACCTTGCAGAAACTATCCGAGTGATGGAGAGTTTTAAGGTTTTTGCTTTAGGAGAATCATTAGGAGGTGTTGAGTCGCTTTGTACGCATCCTGCTACGATGACACACGGCAGCATCCCTCGTGAGCAACGACTCAAAGCTGGACTAAAAGATACCCTTATCCGACTCAGTGTAGGCATAGAAGATGCCGAAGATTTGATAGAAGACATTGCCCAAGCAATTGGATAATCATTCTTTTAAGCAGATTTTCTGAGCCTTTCAATGTGGTCAATTAGGTTGCAATGGTTTTCTTAAACTTTTGTGGAAAGTGAGAAGCTTACCACCTAAAATGACTCTACTAGAAGGCTTGGAAAGTCTTTCATTTAAACAATAAACACCTTTAACACCTCATAAAATGGGCATAGTAACCTTAGAAGGATTAGAGTTTTTTGCCTATCATGGCTACTACAAAGAAGAGCGAAAAATAGGCAATAAATACCACGTAGATGTGAGTGTAGAACTAGACCTGAGCAAAGCTGCTCAAAAAGACAGACTGTCTGAAACCTTAGATTATGAGATTTTGTACAAGCTTATCTTTGAGGTGATGCAAAAGCCCACCAAGCTTTTAGAGCATATTGCACAGCGAGTTATAGACCAAGTCTATGCTAACTTTTCACAAATACAATCAGTTGAAGTAACCGTGGCAAAGCACAATCCTCCCGTAGGAGGAGTCTGCCGCTGGGCAAAAGTAACCCTTAAACAATAACAAACATGAAAGCACTCTTATTTACACTCCTACTCCAAACTTATTTTCAGATGAATGTAATGGATAAACCAGCCTATAAGATTTTTGACAAAGATGGAAAAGCCTCTAGCTATGAAAGTCTTTTGGAGGAAGCCAAAAAAGCAGACATCGTACTTTTTGGCGAATTGCACAACAATCCTATCTGCCACTGGCTACAGCTAGAGCTTACTCAAGATTTATTTGTCTCCAAAAAAGACAAACTCAAACTAGGTGCAGAAATGTTTGAAGCAGACAATCAAATTATCTTGAATGAATACCTTGCTGACATCATCACCGAAAAACACCTCAGCGATGAAGCCAAACTCTGGAATAATTATGCCACAGATTACAAACCTTTAGTAGAGTTTGCCAAAGAAAACAAACTGACTTTCATTGCGACCAATGTGCCTCGCCGCTATGCAAGCCTAGTGGCAAAACAAGGTTTAGAAGGTTTAGAAAATCTAGCTCCCGAAGCTAAAAACTGGTTAGCTCCTTTGCCTATACAAGTAGATTTAGAAATGCCTGCTTACGCCAATATGCTCAAAATGATGGGAAGCCATGGAGGAGATGCCAAAGTGGCTAATTTTGCTAAAGCCCAAGCCATCAAAGATGCGACAATGGCACATTTTATCTTAAAAAATTTTCAAAAAGGACAAACACTCATTCACTATAATGGAAGCTATCACTCTGATAATTTTGAAAGTATTGTCTGGTACTTGAAAAAGCAAAACCCTTCTCTTAAAATCCTCACTATCTCCACTGTAGAGCAAGCAAATTTAGAAAAATTAGACACTGAAAATCAAGGAAAAGCAAACTTTATCCTCACAATCAATGAAAATATGACAAAAACCTATTAAAATTGTATTTAAAGAAAAAAGGTCAGTTTTAATGATGAAATGATGAGACACATTGATTACAATGCTTATAAGGCGATTTTTGAAGAATATGGTATTCAGTCTATAGATAAAATAGCCCTAGCTTGGCAAGAATCGCATAGATACTACCATGATGAAGAGCATCTTGCCTTCTTGCTTCATAAAATAGAAGAACTGCATCAGACACAAAAAATCAATGAAGAAAATCACAAAGTACTAGTCTTAGCTGCCTTTTTTCATGACATTGTCTATGATCCTACTCGCCAAGACAATGAAGAAAAATCAGCGGAGATATTCATCCAGTTATCAGCCAGTCATTCCAATACTGCTCTGATACAAGAAATTATTTTGGACACTAAGAAACACCAAGGAAGTACAGAACTTTCTAAGCAATTTAGTGCCTTAGATATGGCTGTGGTTACAGAATCTAGTTTTCCAGAACTCTTAGACTGGGAGCATAAGATTTTTAAGGAATATCAATTTATAGATTACTCTCTTTATAGAGAAGGACGAATGGCTTTGGTGCAGCAGTTTATGAAAGAATATCCCCAAAATGCCGTTAATTTAGGGTTTTTGATAGAATACATCAGACATCGTCGCCCTACTATAGGAGTCTATCCAGGCTCCTTTTATCCTTTTCATAATGGACATTTGAATATTTTGGAAAAAGCCGAAAAAGTATTTGATAAGGTCATCATCGCTCGTGGCATTAACCCCGATAAAGATGATATTAACAAAAACACCATTCAAAGCCAGACACTTAAACACAGACAGGTAGAAAACTTTCAAGGGTTTCTGACCAAATACCTCACTTCCAAAGAAAAATATGCTGATATTACCCTTGTGCGAGGTTTACGCAATGGAGATGATTTAGACTATGAAGTCAATCAACTCCGATTTATGGAAGATATGAAAGACAATCTCAAAGTGGTTTTCTTACCTTGTGATAAAGAATATGAACATATTTCTTCTTCTTCTATCAAAAACTTAGATAAAGTAGATTCCGATTTTAGTAAGAGATATATACCTGAGTAGAAAGTAAGTTTATTTTTGAGCTATTGCCCATTCCATGGCTTCTTCTCTGTTATCAAAATATTGAATATCAAAAAAAGTCGGTATAGCTTGGTCTTCTTCCATCACCTGTTCTACTGAAAGAGACACAACATAATCATGACTTACGAGCAGAGCAACTTTTTGCAAGCCAGCTTTGTATAATCGTGGAAACATTTCCTCAGCAGTCCAAACCTGTAAATCAGGTGGGATAGTAAATCTTGCTTCAATCATATCATGCAACACACACTGAGGTTTATATTCTTCTACCTTTTCTACATATTTTTCAAAATACAATTGATATTCAGATTCTTTGAGATGCCAATCAGAATTTTCTAACCACTTGATAGAAATTAGACTATGTTCTGTAAAATAATCTATTTTACAGTAGGTGTTACTAAGTACTTCCATGGTAATAAAGTTTATGAATAAAATACTTAATAATTATTTTACTAATTTGTTTAGATTTTTTGCTATTTATTTGAGGTTTCTAATCTAGTTAGTTGAGATTTCAAAACCATATCTACAGTATTAATGAATCATTTTTTGTGAATAAAGGCATCATCTACCTGACTCTGAGTGCTTGTTTCTATTTCTGATAAAGGCTTTACACTTATAATCACATCCCCATTTTGAAGAATAGGCAATTTATCAAAAATAAAAGTCTTGTCTGCAAATTTTAATTCTGAATAAAATGAATGAAAATGTAACTCCCGTTCTATAAGTATTCTAGCAGGATTTAATGCTTGGATTTGATTCAGTTCTTTGTCTAGCTTCTCATAAAAACTCCTAGCATAAATAAATTTATCAAGTCTGTGTACCCAAGAGTACTGAAAGTTAAACCATGTATTTGCTCCCCACAAAATAATAAAACTTACCAGTATTGTTTTTTGCCACATACTAATCCTCTGACTCACATCATATACAGAATATGCTATCAATATACTAAAAATTACATTTAGATATATCATTGCTCTGAAAGGTAGATAAGATTTTGTGATGAGCGAAAACAAAACCAAAGAAATAAACTGCAAACCCCAAAATAAATACAAATCTTTGGTGCTATCTGTAAAGTGTTTTCGAAAAACTAAATAAGCAATCGGTAAAATAAGTAGCACTATATAGGCTTTGTAATTTATATTTGTCATTACACTTATCCCTTCAAAAAATAATGGGAAAAGTATATATAATGTATAAAAGTTAGCTGTGTCACCCATAGGTATAATATTCTTCCAGCCACTTAACAACAACACAGGGAAGTAAAAAACAAGTGTTAGTAAGATTACACAAATTCCGACATAAACCAGTGATAGCCATTCCTTGATGTTGAAGTCGTCATATTTGACCAGTAAAAACATAAAAAGACCAAAGCAAGGAATCAAGAAAAGCTTATTAGTACTCAAACCCAAGCTCAGAGAGAGTAAAAGTAAAAGAAGATAAAAGTTATTCTTTGATTTTTTGAACTTGTCAAAAGCAATAAATGAAGTAAAACAAAAGAGAGCCAGCAAAAAGTAAGACCGCCCCTGAATACTATAGATACTAGACCAAAAAGAAAGTATCAGTAAGATGACTGTAAATATAGCTTTGTATAAACTTTCTTTTCTAGCCCAAAGAAAAACCACTATAAGTAAGATTGCCTCAGCAATGATAGATGGTAAGCGTATGGCTAATTTATCAGAAAAACCAAGTTGCGAAAAAAGACTAGAAATATCTGTATAAAAAACATGATTATTCATCCACATAAGTTCATTAGACACTTGATAGCTATGCCTTACAGGCAAATCTTTTCTAGTAAAAAAGACAAAATCAAATACCTCATCTATATGAAGAGGAAAAAAATGAAATAAGAAAACTTTATATGTGAGCCAACTTAGCAATATACAACTAAATAAAATCCATTGTTTTTTGTATATTTTGAATGTACTCTCATTTAAGGCAGAAGTATTTTTATAAAGAAACAATAACCCAGACATGCAAATTACTACCAGCAACAAAAATAGGCATAGAATAAGCCATAGATTAGCAGATATGACTGTATAATGCTCAAATGATAAGTAGTTTACATCTATTTGAGTTACCAAATAACTATCTTGAAAATGCTCAATGACTATACTTCTGAAATCATCATAATCTTTAGAACTGAACAATATCCAAAACCAATAAAAAGAGGGATAACTAATAAATGCTACCCAAAGCATTAAAATGATAAGGATAACAAAAGAAGCTGGTTTTTTCATGAGGGTAAGTTTGTTTTCTGATTTTATAACCTTTCTTGATACAAAGGTAAATCATAATTTATGGGAGTTCAAAAAGCTAAACTAAATGGGATTTGTAATATTCCGTCTAATTTATCTTCATTTTCTTTTCTCTTTAAAAGATTAATTGCTACATTTATAGGCATATACAGAAATATGCTTTCACTGAATAGTTTAAAGTAAGTAAAATATTGATAATCAATCAATTGTCATAACATATTATGTTAATTTATTTAGCACCTTAAATTATTCCTGTTAAAATATAGACTTTCAGAAAATATTTTATGCAATATACCCAAGAGCAAATACTCAAACTAGCCCCTGACTCGTCTTCTGCGAGTGCAGGGTCAAAACTTGCTACTCCTGCAAAATGGGTAGCTATGCATGCCCACAAACAAGCACTTTGGGGAGACTGCCAAGGAAGTGGTAAAAACCCCTATAAAACAAAAATAGACCTCCAAAATATCGCTTTTAAATGCTCCTGCCCTAGTCGTAAATTTCCTTGTAAGCATGGCTTGGGTTTATTTTTACTCTACGCCAAAAATCCTGATATATTTAGCAAAGAGGAGAACCTCTCTGATGAGGTAGCCGAATGGCTCAATAAAAGGACTAACCGAGCAGAAACAACCCAGGTCAAAAAAGATAAACCCGTAGATGAAGTCGCACAGCAGAAGCGAATCACAGCAAGAGAGAAAAAAATTCAAGTAGGAATTGAAGAGTTGCAGGTTTGGCTGCAAGATGTGGTAAGAACAGGTATTATGAATGTGCCCCAAAACCATTATCAATTTACCAAGAATATCGCCGCTCGTATGGTTGACTCACAAGCTACAGGTCTCGCCAATCAACTCAAAGAAATCAATAAAATTAATTTTTATGAAGAAGGCTGGCAAAAATTTCTTTTGAAACAACTGGCAAAAACATATACACTGACCGAAGCCTACCAAAATATAGCAAACCTTCCCGAAGATTTACAAGAAGATATCAAAACCTTGATAGGATGGAATATCCCCAAGGAACAAATCTTAGAACAGCCTGCTATTACAGATGAGTGGTTGGTGCTTTCTAAAACTCTAGAAGAAGAAAATAACCTTGCTACAGAAAAAATATGGCTCTGTGGCTCTAGAAGCAAGCGTTTTGCATTAATTCTTAATTTTTATGCCATGCAGCAAAAGCCTAGTAATCTCCTTACGGAAGGACTTTATTTAGAAGCTGAGCTTTGCTTTTATCCTTCTATCTCTCCGCTCAGGGCATTGATAAAATCACAATCAGATGTAAAATCAATAACAGAGATAGCTCATCTAGAGGGTCAAAATATTGCCGAAGCAGCCAATTATAGAAGTGAACAATGGATAAAAATGCCTTTTAATAATGAAATTCCTTTGCTTCTTTCAGAGGTAAGTCTTGCTCATGCCGAAGGAGATTGGGCTTTGATAGATAGCGAAAATAATTACTTATCCATTCATAATAGTGCTGCTTCTTGTTGGCAAACAATGGCAGTATCCGAAGGTAGGAAGTTTACTTGTTTTGGACTATACCAAGAAAGTAGTTTTCAGATTCATTCTATTCTTATTAATCAAAAATTTTATTTTGTGCTATGAATCCTACAGAAGAAATCATCAAAACAGCCTTACTAGGCACGGATAGATATGTTCCATCTGAATTTGGAGAAATACAACCTTTTGTGGATAAACTCACACAAAAGCAAGACAATAAAGAAGCTCTTTTTTTGAAAAGTAGTTTTGCTTATTTTTTATATACAGAAGCAGGTAATATCCCTCCAAAGCAAGAAAATGAAAGCCTTGTTTGTCCTCCTGAATCTTTAGAATATTTAGCTCAAACTAACACCGAAAATCTAAAATCTTGCTTCACTGCCAATGACGATGAAATAATTCTCTACATTATCCAAAAGTGTTATCAAGCAAATAAACTCATTCCTCCCGAATTAGTGATTCCTTGTCTTCAAAAAGCTCTTTCAAATAAAAATAATGCCTCTATGTTCTTAAAAGTTTGTGGTGAGCGAGGTGCTTGGCTTTGCCAACTTAACCCAGAATGGCAAAAACTTACAATACTTACTGGTACAGAAGTTATTTCAGGAGAAGATGTCTGGGAAACGGGTAATTTTGAACAAAGACAAACATACTTGGCAGATTTACGCCAAAGAAATCCTAGTGAAGCGACAGAAAAACTCTCTATGGTAATTTCTCAAGAAAATGCAGCTACTCGTCTTGGTTTTTTAGAAATATTAACTCTAAATCTCTCTCTTGATGATGAAGTATTTTTAATATCATTGCTCAATGACAAAAGCCAAAAAGTAAAAAAACTAGTCTATCACTTACTTCTTAAAATACAAGGAAGTCAGTTAAATGCGCTTTACCTCCGTCATATTCAAAAGACCTTTATCATCCAAGATAAAAAGGGATTATTGAGCAGTAAAAAAAACTCAGTAATCGATAAATCTGTCATTCCTTCCGAAGAAATCTTCTCCACAGGAATAGACAAGGTAAGCAGTCAAAAAGGCTTTGAAGATGAGCTATATTGGTTTGCTCAAATGCTTGCTTACATTCATCCAAATATCTTAGCAAAAGAAACTGGAGTCAATGAATTAGACCTACTAGAATTATTAATGAATTCTAAAGAAGGGAAGTTTTTGAGTGCTTATATTTTAGAAAATACTCTCAATTTTGAGTATCAAGAATGGGCTTTGGCACTTATCAGCAAGCACAAACTAACTGATATTAGGCTCTTAGAATTATTGCCCTCTGCAAAAGCTGAAGATTTTTATGGTAAATTTATGGAAAGTAATATGTATGGTTTTGTTAATTATCTTCAAATCCAAAAAGACCTATTTATCTCTCTAAAATCAGGAAAAGAAATCATCGATTATCTTATAAAAAATCCTTACAGTCTCAACAAGGCACAGTTTAAATCCCTAGCACTTGTGATGGACAAAGCTTTGCTGCCTACTCTTTATGAAGTAGCACAACCCAAAGGAGAATTAAACTATCAAATGAAACACCTTCAAACAAATCTGATTGAGATGATTCAGACCATAGAACTAAGAGAGACTTTAGTTTTCTAAATCAAGAAATAAATTTAAAACCTTAAATAATCATTTCATGGCAACAAACATTTTACGCCAATCTGCCGAGCAACAATTTGCAGAAGAACTAGACGAACTCAAAAAGCACGACAAGCATCTCAAGCCCCCTCAATGGCAACTTTCACCTCAAGCTGTAGTCAGCTATCTTATGGGTGAAAAGCTTCCCAATGGATTTGAGGTCAGTGCCAAATACATCGGAAATCGCCGTTTGATGGAAATTGCAGTAGCGACACTGACTACAGATAGGGCTTTGTTACTCTACGGTTTGCCTGGTACTGCGAAGTCTTGGGTTTCGGAACATATCTCTGCAGCTGTTTCTGGAGATTCTACGATGGTCATACAGGGAACAGCAGGCACAAGCGAAGAATCTGTGCGTTATGGCTGGAATTATGCCCTTTTGCTTTCGGCTGGGCCTAGCCAAGATGCCATTGTGGAAACGCCCATGATGCGTGCTATGAAAGATGGGAAAATAGCAAGAGTAGAAGAACTTACACGAATCGGCTCAGATGTGCAAGATACGCTTATCACGATTCTTTCCGAAAAAATGATGCCTATTCCCGAGCTAAACACTCAAGTGCAAGCTACGAGAGGTTTTAATGTAATCGCCACAGCCAATAACCGAGACAAAGGAGTCAATGACCTCTCAAGTGCCTTGAAAAGACGTTTCAATACTGTCATTTTGCCCTTGCCTGATACTCTAGAAGCAGAAGTAGAAATTGTAAGACAAAGAGTGGCTAGTTTTAGTAAATCTATTGATTTGCCTATGGAAAAACCTATTTTGGAAGAAATCAGACGCATTGTTACTATTTTTCAAGAATTAAGAAATGGCGTTTCGGCAGATGGCAAAACCAAACTCAAATCACCTAGTGGCACACTTAGCACCGCAGAAGCTATCTCGGTAATGAATAGTGGGCTTTCATTGGCATATCACTTCGGAGATGGAGACCTCAAAGCACAAGACATTGCTAGTGGAATGGTGGGAGCTATAATCAAAGACCCTGTGCAAGACAAAATCGTGTTTCAAGAATACATGGAAACCATCCTCAAAACTCGTGAGGGCTGGAAAGATATTTATCGCTCTTGTAGGGATATTGTGTAGGTTTAGATTGCAAATCTTAAGGCTCTGAAGTCTGGATTAAAAATCCAGACTAGCTTTTCAAGTCTGGATTACAAATCCAGACTAGCTTTTTCCGTGGTTTGTGTCTTCACAAACCACTCGTTTCGGTTTGTGAAGACGTGAACTGAGGTTTAGATTGCAAATCTTGAGGCTCTGAAGTCTGGATTACAAATCCAGACTAGCCTTTTTGAAGTCTGGATTACAAATCCAGACTAGCCTTTTCCGTGGTTTGTGTCTTCACAAACCACTCGTTTCGGTTTGTGAAG
>Ga0163144_10029012_pt1 | contig 10640 bp, 12 predicted proteins | sample OliLak19BULKMAT1_FD_123175 | JGI IMG/M metagenome (GOLD analysis project Ga0163144, IMG submission 123175) | Freshwater microbial mat bacterial communities from Lake Vanda, McMurdo Dry Valleys, Antarctica - Oligotrophic Lake LV.19.BULKMAT1 | ecosystem: Environmental > Aquatic > Freshwater >...
CGACGATGCGCAGCGCTTGCTGGTTGTGATTGAAGCCGCCGTGGTCGGCGAGGCATTCGTTCAGGACGTCTTCGCCGGCGTGGCCGAACGGCGGGTGGCCGATATCGTGCGCCAAGGCGAGCGCTTCGATGAGGTCTTCGTTGAGCCCGAGCGTCCGGCCTACCGTGCGGGCGATCGACGCGACTTCAAGCGTGTGGGTGAGCCGCGAGCGGTGATAGTCGCCCATCGCGCCGGTGAAGACTTGCGTCTTGTGCGCGAGGCGACGGAAGGCGCTGGAGTGGACGATCCGATCGCGATCGCGTTGGTAGGGACTGCGGTAGGCGTGCGACGGTTCGGCGTGGACGCGGCCGGCGGTGTCGCGGCCATGCATCGCGTAGGGGGCGAGCTGGGCTTCGGCGTCTGTAGGAGAGGGAGGATTAACCACGAAGGCACGAAGACACGAAGGAAGGCACGAAGGGGGATGATGGGAGATTGGTAATTCTAGGGTACGTTCGATGACATGGAATGTTGCGCGCCCCGATTCACGCTGGAACTGCAAAGTCGAGGAATTAACCGCCAAGGACGCCAAGAGCGGCAAGGAAATACGCGGGAGTTGCCCGCGAATCACGCGAATCTGCGCGAATTAAGAAATGAATTATTGAATTTCATTCGCGTCCATTTGCGTGATTCGCGGGCCAATGTTTTTCTGTTCTTCCTTGGCGCTCTTGGCGTCCTTGGCGGTTCCGTTTTCTTCGTCGTGCCTTCATGTATTGGTGGTTCAATTCCCCGCGCTGACGATCGCCTCCCACAACTCCCGCAGCGATTGCGAGATGATCCGCGAGTCGCCCGTGACCGGCATGAAGTTGTTGTCGCCGCTCCAGCGCGGCACCAGATGCCAGTGCAAATGCCCCGGCACGCCGGCCCCCGCCGGTCGGCCGAGATTCAAGCCGATGTTGAACCCCTCGGCCCGAATCAACCCTCGGTAGAGTTGCGTGTAGTGAGACAGCGACTTGATCGCTTCCAAATGCTCGGCATCAGTCAGTTCATGAAACTCGCCGACATGGCGTCGCGGCGAGACAAGCAAGTGGCCGTTGTTGTAGGGGTAGAGGTTGAGTAGCGTGATCGTGTGGTTGCTCACCTCCAGCACGAGATTCTGCCGCCGGGCCGCCGCTTCGTCGGCGTAGGCGGCGGTCGCCTTGCAGATGAAGCACGCCGGATCGGCGCCGGGGAGCCAGGCGATTGGCTCCTGCGAGGTCGTTTCCGCTGACTTGTCGCCAGCGATGTAGCTCATCCGCCAGGGGGCCCAGAGGCGTTGTTCGTCCATCGTTTCGATCTGACGGCGGCTCGGGGCTTCAAAATCGAGCCCCGGTCGTTCGTCTGCTAGCTAGGTGTGTCGCTGCTCTGGTCGCGGATCGGCGTTCTCACCATAATCCCGCGGCGCCAGCTATCGCCCGCCCCACCTTGTTGTAGCCCCATGCGTTTTCGCGTTCAACTCGACATGTTCGCCGGTCCGCTGGACCTGCTCCTCTATCTCGTGAAAAAGCACGAGCTGGAGGTGCTCGAAATCCCCATTGCGCGGGTCGCGGAGCAATATCTCGAGATTCTGGCCGTGCTGGAGGTCATCGACGTCGACGCCGTCGGCGATTTCCTCGAAATGGCGACGCAGCTGATGGAGATCAAGTCGCGGTTGATGCTGCCGCGGCATGAGGAGATCGAGGAAGAACCGGTCGACGACCCGCGGCAGGAGCTGGTCGCCCGCCTGCTCGAATACAAGCGGTATAAGGAAGCGGCCAACGTCCTCGAAGAGCGGGCCCGGCAGTGGCAACTCCGCTACGAACGGCGGGTCGACGATTTGGACGATGGTCCCGCCAACCCGGCCGACCAGCCGATCCACGAAGTCGAACTGTGGGATCTCGTGAGCGCCTTCAGCCGCGTCATCAAGCAGAAGAGCGTTCAAGCGATCACGAAGATTCGCTACGACGACACGCCGATTGAAGTCCACATGGAGCGGATCAAGGAACGGCTGGCCGCGGAGCAACGGATTCTGTTCACCGACTTTTTCGAGCCGGGAATGCATCGTTCGCGAATGGTGGGGCTCTTTCTTGCGCTGCTGGAACTGATTCGGCACCATCACGCCAGCGTGGAGCAAACGGAGTTGTTCGGCGAAATTTGGGTGCTGCCGCCGCAGGCGATGACGCTGGCCGAAGCGGCGTGAATGCGCCGTAGGCCGGGGCAACGCCCCGCCGGCGGCGCGAAGTCATTCGGCAATTCAGGTGGGACGTTGTCCCAGCCTACGAACATCCTTCCGTCGCGAGATGTCTGCCTCTACATTGGAAGGTCCCCCACGCCTGCCGCATCCTCTGTCCTGCCATTCCAGTCCGATGATCGACAACGCCCCCGTCAAAACGATTCAGCATGGCCCCCTCACGATCGAGGGCTACTCGCGGGCGGCGGTGCAGAGCTACTGGCGGTTGCCGGAGCTGAGCATCGGCTTCGACCTTGGCGCCCAGCCGTGGGGCTTCATGGGGACCGAAACGTGGTTCGTCAGCCACGGCCATCTCGACCACATCGCCGCGCTGCCGGTGTACGTCGCCCGCCGGCGGATGATGAAGATGGAGCCGCCGGTCATCTACCTGCCGCAAGAGACGATTGCTCCGGTTCAGGAGATCCTCAAAAACTTCATCCGCCTCGACCGCGGCCGAATGCCGTGCGACCTGCGCCCACTCGTGCCAGGCGACGAGATCGAGCTCTCGCGCGAGCTGGTCGTCACCGTCAGCGCCACGAAGCATACGGTGCCGTCTCTCGGCTACGTCGTGTGGGATCGCCGCAACAAGCTGAAGACCGAGTACCGCGACCTCAGCGGCGACCAGATTCGCGACCTGCGGATGGCCGGCACGGCCGTGACTGAAGAAGTCCGCCAGCCGCTGGTCGCCTACGCTGGCGATACGGCGCCGGCGGGGCTCGACGCTTGCCCCGCAATGTACGATGCGAAGATCCTGATCTGCGAAATGACGTTCGTCTCGCCGGAGCACCGCAAGGAAAAAATCCATAAGTTCGGTCACATGCATCTCGACGACTTCGTCGATCGGCAAGATCGGTTCAAGAACGAACTGGTGATCGCGGCCCACCTGAGTACGCGCTATGGGGCGGCATCGGTCGAGCGGATGGTGCGCCGGGCGCTGCCGGAGATGCTCGACGGGCGGCTGCTGCTGTGGCTTTGAGCGCTGCGGCGAACTAGAATAGAGTTGGCGAAGAACTCGTATTTTGGAGGTCGATTCATGACTCTGCTAGGCCACATTCAAAACGGCGTGATTGTACTGGACGAGCAAGTGGCGTTGCCGGACGGGATGAAAGTACGCGTTGAGTTCCTGGATGAATCTTCGGCGCCCACGATCGCGGAAAGGCTAAAGAACGTCATAGGTAAGGGAAAAGGCCTACCTGCCGATCTCGCGGAGAACCATGATCACTACATCCATGGGGCCACCTTGTCATGAGGATGGTATTCGCCGACTCATTTTATTTTCTCGCGATAATCAACCCGGACGACGCTTTCCATCGACAAGCGATGGCGTACAGCGAGGCCAACAAGTGGCCCCTGCTGACAACCGATTGGGTGCTAACTTAAGTAGCAGACGCTTTTGCAAAATCGCCTCACCGCTGCTTGGCGCGACAACTCTATATCGATTTACGCGATCACATGGTCGACGTTGTCGTGCCAAGCAGCAGAGAATTGTTCGAGCAAGGGATCAACCTTTACGATAACCGCTCCGACAAAGGTTGGTCGCTTACCGATTGCATCTATTTTGAGCTAATGCGCGAGCATGGAGTCACTGAGGCTCTGACGGGCGATCGTCATTTCGCTCAGGCGGGATTCCTGCCGTTGTTGGCGTCCTAACCTTCGCTGTTGGGAACAAAAAAGGAGTCGTCGGCGGGTACCGACGACTCCCCATGAATCAAACGTTATGTCTTCGCAACGGATGTCTTACATCGCATCCTCCGGCACAAGCTCATCGCCGCCGATGGTGCCGGCGGCGTTGAAGACCTGATAGTCAATATCGTTCTTCAACCCCTTGATGTGCCCGTCCAAAAACATGAAGTGCGTCAGCGAGTTATGCTCGCTGCCGAACTTCGTGTTGGCGCCGTCGTCCGGCCCTTGAGCAATCCCCGAGACGGTGCTTCCCGGGCCGCCAAAGCGGGTGCCGGCGAAGATCGTCTTCGGCGAGTCGCCGGCGAGGAAGGCGTTGTCCCCTTGCTCGTAGTGGAGCATGTCGGGATTGTCGACCGTCGGAGTTTGCGGCTTGTGCTTCTCGCCGATGGCAATCGTGTTCGACAGGCCGTCGGTCACATCCTTGTCGCGAATCTTCGAGAAGCTGTAGATGGCGCCACTCTCGGTCGAGTCGGGACGCAAATCTGGCCGCGCACCGCCGTCGGGGCCGCCCGTAACGGCAATGACGCCGTTCATGTAGTCAAGACCGGCCACGGCGGCGTAGTCGCCGAGGGTCGCCGCAGCGCGAACGACCGGCGGTTGGTCGTTGTTGTCGAAGTCGCGATCAGCCGCGGCCGTGCGGCGGCTGGGGCAGGCGTACGTGTCGACCGGCGTCCGCATCGCCGTGTTGTTCGGCGCTTCGAAGACGTCAAATTTTTTGTTGAACGACTGGAAGATGTTCGCCTTTTCCAGATAGGGCAACAACCGGAAAGCCCACGACGTCGAGCTTTGTACCGTGTTGTCGCGACCCATCGGGTACTGCTTTTGCGAATCGTGATTCGTTTGAACGGCCAATCCGATCTGCTTCAGATTGTTGACGCAGGAGTTGCGTCGGGCGGCTTCGCGAGCCGCTTGGACCGCCGGCAACAGCAGGGCGACCAGCATGCCAATGATGGCGATCACCACCAAGAGTTCCACAAGCGTGAAACCGCGGGCCATGCGATTGTTTCTTCGGCTTGTCATCGAAATCGTCTCCACAGGGGACTGGCGATCATCGCGGTAGACTGCCGCCTGGCGCGGCGATCGCGGGAAGGTAGGAGCGTCGTCGGTTCAATCAGTGAACGCGTGCGCGACGCTAAACGGGAGGGTGTCAAGATTACGAAGTGCTCTTAGGCTAAACCGACGACAACGACCGCCGCAACCCTTTCCGACGATTTACTGCGAAAAGGCGCTGATAGAGAACGCACAGAATGTGGCGTTTTTGTTGAGATATTTCACGCAGGTCACGCTAACTCGCTGTATCAACACGAGTTACGGGCCACAAAATTTCTTGGCGCCGAGCATGCGTAAAAGACGCCCTATTTTAACTGTTTCGCCAAAACGGGGTCTCGCAAATCGACGCATTTAATGGTCGCCGTAAAGAGACTTGACTGACCGATTCACGACTGCGGCGTCGTTCTTGTCGTTGCGCTGACTGAATTACTGACAGGATAACAGGATGAGGCGGATCAACGGGATGGAATACTGACGATGACTCTAGCGACAATCATTCCTGTCAATCACAGGAAATCATGTAATCCTGTCCAGTTTTTCTCTCAACGCAGGTCCTGATTGGCAGGGCTCACCGTCATGCTGCCCAGCATCATCTCGTCCCACGTCTGATCGCCCCAGCGCACCATCTGCGTCGGGTCGGGATTGAGCGGATTGTCGGCCGAGTTGTCGAAATGCCCCTCAAGCTTCACCACCGTGCCGGCGGGCAGCAGCTTTGGCTGCTTCAGCAGATAGATAATCTGCCAGTTAAAGTCATACCGCGGCACGTCGAGCAAGATTTCTTCTTTGCCGTCAGGGTAATGCGCCGTAAACCGAAACGCCTTCCCGCGGTAATGCATGTGGGGCGTCATCGTGAAGAGCAGCGTATCCTCTTTGAATTTCTTCTCCGCCGCGATCGGATAGTTCGGGTGGAACGGCGGGATCAGGAATTTGAAATTCAGCGCCGCCGCGATGCGAACTTCTTTCTGCACCTTCTTGGGATCCGAAAAAACGACGGCCGCTTCGCTCAGGTCGGTCGTCTCTTTGCCGTTCGGCGTGTAATGGACCTGAAACGCCAGCTTCGAGCCGGCCGGAATTCGCAGCGCATATTCTTCCGGCCCGACGGCTGCCGGCATCCCGGGCGCGAACGCCGCGATCGCATTGAACAACGGATCCTCCGGACGAGGCTTCTCTTGGCCCGGCGGAATATAGAACAGGATCAGGTGATGCACAACCTCGGGGTTCCCGGGACGGGCCTCGGCGCCGTAAACCCATTTATCCTCGGTGAAGCCGGGATCCCAGATGAAGTATTTGTACGGCACCGTCCCGTTAGCCGGAACCACGTACTCCTCGGGCATCTTGTAAACGGCGTCGGGCTTGGGCATTCGCCAGCCGTCGACAAATTGGCGCGGCGGCGGCAAGTCGTTCGGATCGCCCTCCGGCGCGCCGGCGTCAATCCACGCGTGGAATATTTCCTTCTCAGCGGACGTGAGGCGCGCGTCGTTGGCGAACTCGCCATGCGCCGGGTTCGCGCCCCACGGCGGCATCCGGCCGTCGTCGATCACCTCCAGGCACATGTCGGCCCACGCCACCACGTTGTCGTATTCCGTCAACGTGAACGGCCCGATCTGCCCCTCGCGGTGGCAACTCACGCAACGGTTCTGCAAGATCGGCGCGACGTCCTTCGCGTAAGTAACGCCCCCTGTGGATTCGCTCGGCGTGCGGCGTCCAAGGAGACAGCCGACGGGCTGCGTGACCGCCGCCTCGACCGGCTTGCCCTCTAGCAGCGCCTCCACCGCGTCCATGAGTTCGGTCTTCGTCGCTTGGTTGCGGGCCGAACCGACGCCATATTGGTCGTCGATGCGACCCTGGTAACGGATGACCCGCTCGCGATCGAGGACGAACGCTTCCGGAGTTCGCGTGGCGCCAAACTGATCGGCCACCTTGGCGCCCGCATCCTTCAGCAGCGGAAACTTGATGCCGAACTTCGTGCCGTAGCCTGCCAGTTCCTGCAGCGTGTCTTGTTGGTTCGAGTTGATTCCAATGAACTGCACGCCGCGGTCGGCGAACTGCTTCTCGATCTCCACCAACTTCTGGCCGTACAGTTTCGCCAGCGGGCATTCCGTGCCGAGGAACACGACCACCAGCACCGGCTTGTCGCTCCACTCGGCCAGCGAGCGCTTGGCGCCGGCGTGATCGTTGAGGGTGAAGTCCGCAATCTGACCGGGCGACGCTGCCGCGATCTCGGCAGCAACAGCGTGCCGCGAGCGTTCAACCGCGGCGAGGGCAACTGCAGTCGTGAGGAGGGCCGCTACAAAAAGCTTCATCGCCGTGAATCCAAAAAGGCGGAAGGGGAAGTGGCAGGCAGTTTCCATCGTATCGCATCGGCGCAGCGAAGGAAAACGTCGCTGGGAACCGCTCATGAGTACTACAAATGAAGAGTTTAACCGCCAAGGACGCCAAGGTTCGCCAAGGAAGAAATGCATTGAACCACGAAACACACGAAAGGAACGAAAGTAAGAAACGAGAATAGCCACTGGCTGAACTCGCTTCATTTCTCTCTTCCGCATTTTTCTTTTCGTGTCATTTCGTCAGTTTCGTGGTTAAATACTCCCCGCATTTCCTTGGAGAACCTTGGCGTCCTTGGCGGTTCAATTTCAATAACTTGGCAATCTCGCGAAGCAACCAGCCCACCCGGTGCAATCGCCGGCCGGGCCCCTATAATGCAAGCGCACATCACCGGCCGCTGTTACGCGGCGGCCGCAGGAGGCTCGCGCATTTGATGGAATACCCCGGCGACGACAAAACATCCTGCGAATTCTTCGCCGGCATCGGCTTGGTGGATGAGGCCCTCCGCCGTAGCGGCTGGCAGTGCAGCTACGCCAACGACATCGACCCGAAGAAGCGGCAGATGTACGAGGGGCACTACGGCCCGTCGCCCCACTATCACGAGGGGGACGTTTGGCAGGTCGACGAGGTGCTGGCCCGCATCCCCGGCCGACCCTTCCTCGCCACGGCGTCGTTTCCCTGCACCGACATGTCGCTCGCCGGCAAACGCCGCGGCCTCGCCGGCGAACAATCAGGCTCGCTCTTCGGCTTCCTGCAGGTGATTGAACAGCTCGGCGATCGGCGGCCGCGGACCTTGCTGCTTGAGAACGTCCCCGGGTTCCTGACGTCGCACGACGGCGAAGATTTCGCCACGGCCATTCATGCGTTGGCTGATCTCGGTTACTGGGTCGACAGCTTCGTGATCGACGCTAAGTGGTTTGTGCCGCAGAGCCGACCGCGTATGTTTTTAGTCGGCTACCAACAGGAGCTGCTGGCGCCGCCGCTCGTCGTGAAATCGACCGGCGAGGCTTTTGATTCCTTCGACGACCCATGGCGACAGGCGATCGCGCGGGCCGATCGACTGCGGCCCGCGCGGTTGCGCGCCGCGATGGAAACCATCGAACCCGCCACTGGCTGGGCGACGATCGACTGCGGCAACCCGCGCCCGGCGCGCAAGTCGATCAGCGAACTGATCGACTTCGACGACGCCCAAGCTTGGTGGCCGCAAGCGGAAGTCGATCGCCACTACGCGATGATGTTCGAGCGTCACAGCCGCCAAGTCGAGTTGCTCCGCGAACAAGGGGGGCCGCCGCTCGCCATGACCGCGTTCCGCCGCGTGCGCGAAGGAAAGCAGCGCATGGAAGTCCGCTTCGACGGTATTGCCGGTTGCCTGCGCACGCCGCGCGGCGGCAGCGCGAAACAAATCGTCCTTGCCGTCATCAACGGCGAACTGCGGATGCGCTGGATGACCCCGCGCGAATACGCCCGCCTCCAAGGGGCCGGCGACTACGCCTTGCCGGAGAATACGATCCAAGCCCTCTTCGGCTTCGGCGACGCCGTCTGCGTGCCGGTAATCGAGTGGATTGATCGGAATATGCTCACGCCCGTGTTCGAAGGCTCGAAGAGAGGAGTCAGGAGTCAGGGATCAGGAGTCATCAAATGCCCTGCCGCCGCAAGCTGACTCCTGACTCCTGACTCCTGGGAAATCGCTCCGCTCCGCGTCGCGGCTAACGCCGACCGCATTGACTCCGGACTGCTCCGCTATGCCCGATCGCTTCACCCCCGCCGAACGGAGCCGCGTCATGCGGGCGGTGAAGAGCGGCGACACGGCGCCCGAACTGATCGTCCGCCGCCTCATCCACGCGTTGGGCTATCGCTACCGCCTCCACGGCAGCGACCTCCCTGGCAAGCCCGATATCATCCTGCCGCGGCTCGGCAAAGCGGTCTTCGTCCACGGCTGCTTCTGGCATCGGCACGCCTGCCCCGCGGGCGAGTCGACGCCGGCGACGCGCCTCGACTACTGGCAAGCCAAGTTCGACCGCAACGTCACGCGCGACCGGTCAAACCTTCGCCGGCTCCGCCGCCTGGAGTGGAGCGTGCTGGTGGTTTGGGAGTGCCAGACCGGTCCGCGTAAGATCGCAGCCCTGCGCCAGCGGCTCTCGAGATTTCTTACCATCAAATCCTAATCACAGTCTCCGCCGGAGCCTGATTGCCACTTTGGGCCCGAGCAATCGCGCACTCCCGAAAGTTCATGCCACGATTGCCCGCCGTCGCTGGAGCGCTGCATCACCTACCCGAACCAGCTACTCGATTGCGAGGCGTAGATCCGGTTCGTGTCGACCGGCGAGCCTTTGAGGTGATAGATCTCCCACCCGCCAAAGTGGGGGCCGGTCACGTGCCACTTTTGGCGATGGCCGTCGGAAGTGAGGATGAACGCCCCTTTGCGCGTGCCGACGAAAACCCGAACGCCGCTCATCGTTGCAGTCTCCGACGCAAACTGTAGAGAAGTCGTTAGACGTTAGCGGCGTCGAAGGCAGCCTTCACGTCGACGGCGAATCCTGGCAGCACATGAGACTCAGCCGCCTCGCCAGGCTGAAAGACCCCATGTCGCTCGTACTTCGCCCTCGAAGAATCAAGCCGCAGCACGATGATCTCCCGTTTCTCTGGATCAACGATCCAGTACTCTGGAATCCCGGCCTCGACGTAGTCAAGGACTTTCTGTTGATGATCTCGCTGACGACTGGCATCGTCAGGGCTGACGACTTCCATCACGAGATCGGCGCCAGACCAGTAACGGTTGTTGCGTTGGCTGTAGTTCTCTTTGGAGATGTAGACGACGTCGGGTTCGCGAATCTTGTTCGGACGAACACGAACACGCAGGCCCATGAACAGCACCAAACCCGCATCCGATTTTGCGACGAATGCTCGCAACGCATCGAACAAGAAAACCAGAATCAACTGATGAGCTTCAGTCGGCATCTCCAAAAACTCCAGACGGCCGTCGGTGAACTCAATCAGCCGATTCGTCGAATCGGTCAGTTCAAGGTAGCCCTCCTCGGACCAATCGCCTTGCGATGGGTAGAGCGTGGCGATATCCCACACGGGCTCAAGGCCATCTAAGTTGGTAACTGGCAAGGAGGACATACGTTGCACTCTCGGAAACGACCTGAAGTCTACATGACTATTCTAGCTTCTCGCACTTCCAACAGGCAAACTGCCCGCGGCAAGCTTGCCGCGGGCTAAAATGGACTTCGCTCTAGAGCATTTCTCACATCCCCGTAGCGTAGCCTGAATTGTGAATCTAGAGGGCACAACAGCTCATGGTAGCGATTTGCGGCTGCTGACTCCGAAGCTCATGGAACAACCATCATACTTGAAA
>Ga0163144_10029013_pt1 | contig 10640 bp, 7 predicted proteins | sample OliLak19BULKMAT1_FD_123175 | JGI IMG/M metagenome (GOLD analysis project Ga0163144, IMG submission 123175) | Freshwater microbial mat bacterial communities from Lake Vanda, McMurdo Dry Valleys, Antarctica - Oligotrophic Lake LV.19.BULKMAT1 | ecosystem: Environmental > Aquatic > Freshwater > Lake...
CCGCAGCGGCCCCCGGCACCGAGGTCACCGCCTCGACCCGCACCGGCCACGTTTCCAGCCGCTCCTCGTGCACGAGGCGCGTGCGCTCGAGGTCGAAGATTCGGAGGAGCCGCCGATCTCGCCCGCGGTTCTCGACCGTCCAGAGCAGGCCGTGCGGCGCCGAGAAGGCGGCATCGACGAGGAGGGTCGGCGCCGACGTGTAGCCCCGCGGCGGCCACTCCTCCGGCCGCCGCCAGGCGAGCACGCGAACGTCCGGGAACGACAGCGAAATGACTGCGCCGTTGGAGCCCACCGCGACAATCTTGTCCGGCTGCACATCCCACATGCGCAGCCGCATCGGGTGTGGCAGGCGAAGCACCGCGAGACAGCGCAGGCGCGGTGGTCCTTCGGTATCGACGACGCGCACGAAGAGGTACGCACCCCGCGTCAGGATGTGGACGAGCTGCCCGCCGCCCGCGCTGTGCTCGATCCCTGCCAGGTCCGCGAAGCTCATGCCCCACAGCTCGGGCATGGGCACCGCGCGCCCTGTCACGATGGCTGTCGCGAGCCGCCGCGCTTGCAGCTCACGCGCCTCCTCGCCTGCGACGCGCACGTCGAAGTGCCTCCTGATCAGGTGATCCGTTCCGTTTCGCAGGGCGGCGAGCTCGGGGCCGTCCGGCGAAAGCACGCCGGGCTCGAGGCCGGCGATGTACGCCTCCAGGTGGGCTCGGGCGGTCGCGATCTCCCCGCGATCGATCAGCGCACCGATGTGGTCGGCGGTCTCGTTGGTCCGCACCGTCAAGGTGATGCGGTCGCGCAGAAACTCCGCCCGTTCCCGGTCAGGCCCGTCGAGGTAGCGCATCGTCGCCGGGGAGAGCAGCGCCTGCGCGTGGGCCAGAGCGCCGTCGGTCCGTCCCGGGGCCTTCGGCCCGGCGATCCCGTCGCCCCAGGTCTCGAACCCGAACGGCGCCAGAATCAGCCGCGCGGCCGCGAAATTCCGCCAGGCCTCGGCGCGCAGCCTGGTGAGGCGCGCGGCCTCGCCCCGCTCGCGCACGCTCTGCGCCGCGCGGACGGTCTGGAGCCACCTCTGGTGCGGCTCCAGGAGGGCGATCGCCGCTTCCGGCGCGCTCGCGGCCACCGCCTCGGCGCGCGCCAGAGCGAGCACCGCCGCGACCGCCGCGCGCGCCCGGGTGCCGGTGTCGATCACGCCCGTCTCGTCGAGACGCTCGAGCTCCGGCCGGGGCGTGAGCGCGTGGACTCGGCCCCGCACCTCGACCGCCGAGCCGACGTAAGCGATCAGCCCCTCGACCGGATCCACCGCTGCGAGCAGCCGGCTCACCGCCTGCGCTTCGAGCGTCTCGACGCGCGCGCGCTCCGCCGCTTCGACCGCGGCGAGACGCCTGGCGATCGGACCCGCTTCCGCTTCCGGGTGGTCCAGCAGCGAGCGCCGCAGCAGGCCGATCGCCGCGTGAAAATCCCCCGTGCGCTGCGCCTCACCGGCCTGCGCCAGCAGCTCCGTCGCGCGGGCCCGTCGCGCTCGCTCCTGAAGCGCCCGGAGAGCGGATCGGACGTCCGCGCTCTTCGATCGCTCGAGCCCCGCGTCGCGCGCCGCCGCCTCGGCCTCGTCGAACAGGCCGGCGGCCACGAGGGCGATCACGCGTTCTTCGAGCGGCCGGCGCAGGGCCGCGCGGGCCTGCTCCAGGCTCTCGCCGAGCGCCCGCAGCTCGGGATGTAAGGGATCGCGCCCGCGAACCTCGGCGAGATCGAGCGTCGCGGCGGCGACGTCGCCGCTGCCCAGCGCGCTCCGGGCGAGCGAAGCGAAGACGGTCGCGGCGTGCCGGTCGGGCACGCCTTTCACGAACGCGAGCGCCGCCGCCCTGTCCCCGCTGCGCGCCGCCGCGACGGCGAGGTGGCGGCGGACCCGCGGCTCGGCGAGAGCCGCCGCGCCGAGCGAGTCGGCCAGCGCCAGCGCGTCGACGTCGGCGCCGAGCTGCTCGACCAGCAGATCGAGCAGCGCCTCTGCCGCCGCGGCCCCACCGTCCGAGCGCGCGAGCGCCTGCGAAAGCAGCGCGCGCGCATTGTCGTAGTCGTAGTCGAGAACAGCGAGGCGCCCCGCCTGCAGCAGCCCATCCGCGGTCTCGCCTGCAGCCGGCGGGCTCTCGGTTGGGCTCCGCCCCGGTGACGGGCGCGGTGCGCGGGCCGGGAGGGCGCGGGCCGGGAGGGCGCGGGCCGGGAGGGCGGCGTCGCGAGCGTCGAGCTGGTAGCTCACCCACGAGCGCGCCTCGTCCGACAGCTCGGTGACCAGCGCGTGCCCGGCAGTGCTCGCCGTCGGCCGGTGCCGCAACAGCACGAAACCTTCGCCCGCGCCCGGATCGACGATCACGTCAATCTCGCCCCCGAAGCGCAGCAGCAGCAGACTCTGCAGCTCGCTCTTCAAGGCATAACGCCGATTGCGCTCGGCGGCCGGCAGCTCGATACCGGTCGGGTTGACCGACCGGATGAGCGCTGCGAGCGCGGCAGAATCCGGCCGCGAACGCCCGCGCAGGACAGCCTCGGGATCCAGCGCGTGACGAGACCGCTTTGCCATCAACAGCCTCGGTCGCAGAGGGGAGGACGGTCGGTCACGAGAGCAATCACAGGGGATGACTTCATTGCCTTGCGCGACCTCATGCCGGGTTTTCTACAGGTTCGGTGTCCCGGAGCTCACGGACATTTGCTGGACATCCTGGTAGATGCGATCGACCTCGAGGAAGGCATCCACGTCCGAAAGCGCCGCCTGCTCTCCGGGGCCGTAGACCCGAAGTAGCCAGCTATCGTCCGGCTGTCGTGAGAACACTTCGATCCGGGGCTCTTTCTGCGACGCCAGGACGTAGGTGCGAAATGACGCGATGGTCCGGTACTGAGCAAACTTGTCGCCTCGGTCGTACGCTTCCGTCGAGTCGGAGAGGACCTCGACGATCACCTTGGGGTTCAGAAGCGTGTCGCGTTTGTCGTCCTGAAACAGAGGCTGCCCGCAAATGACGGCCGCGTCGGGGTACACGTAGCGGCCGGTAGCGGCGCTGTGGATGCGCATGGCGGAGGTGAGCACAGCGCAGCCGCGCCCAAACAGCGCGATACCAAGGTCGCGGATGATGTTTCCCGCGATCTTGCTGTGCTCGTACGTCCCGCCGGACATCGCGAAGATCTCACCGTCCGCGTATTCGTGACGCGCTTCCGCCGCTCGTTCGAGCGCGAGGTACTCCTCGGGAGAGAGTCGAGTCTTCCGCGCGGCGTCGCCCATGCGGCAAGCTTCGTCCATGGCAGGGCATGCACGCAAGCGCCGCATTCGGCTCAGCCGCCGGGCGCGGCCAGACGACGGCTCCAAAGGTCGGGACGAGCGTTCGACCCGGGCGGACGACAGCCGCGGGCTGCCGGGCGGCGTCAGGCCAGCACGTCGGCCGCGGTCTTCGCACCGAGAACGTTCTCGGCCCATCGGTCCAGGGTCGCCACTTCCGAGCACGCTTCGATGCGGGCGCGGTCCTCGACGGCCAGCGCGATTCCGGCGCGTGCGAGGAGGCGAAACAACGTGTCGCGCTTGCCCTTGAGCTCGCCCTTGATCTCGCCCTCGGCCACGCCTTCCCGGCGCGCCACCGTGAGCGCGCCGCGCGCGTCCTGCTCGGCCATCTTCGCTCGCTCGTAGGCCTCCCACTCCTCGGGCGAGAAGGTCGCGGTCCGGGCAACCTCGAGCGCGTCACGGAACGGACCCTCCGACAGCGCAGGCGGAATCACGTTCAGGTTCTTCGCCTCGCGGAAGAAGTAGGCCCACTTGTCGATGAGGGTCTCCGGCGCATCCCCGGCCGCATATTTGGGCAGCTCCAGGAAGACGTATTGCACCTGCGGCAGCCCCGTCTCCCCGCTGTGCTGCTCTTGCATGCGCCACCGGCTCAACATTGGCACCTTGAGCCCTCGGTGCTCGTCCCTCTCCGGCCACAAGTTGAAGTTGCAGAGGGTCACTCCAACGACGTCGCACAACGCCGGATACTCTTCCGCGTTGCGGAGCTGCATCACATACGCCTTGCTGGCATTGTAGACGACGCGCTTCTCGAAGCCCTCGACTTTGAGGACCTGCATCTCCACCACGAACCGCCGCCCGCTCGCGTCCGTGCACTTGACGTCGACGATCGAGAGCTTCAGCTCGTCCACGTCCACGTGCTGGTCACTGCTCAAGTGCTGCACATCGAGGATGCGACGCTCCCCGTCGAGCTCGAGGAGATGATTGAGCAGGGCGATGAGCAGCGGCTTGCGCGCTTCGGAGCCGAAGATCCGCTTGAAGACGAAGTCGGTCTTGGGGTCGGCGAAGACGGCTTGCATGAGGAGGTTCTACGCCCGCCGGGGGAGAGGCGCAACGGAGCTGTCCGGTGATCAATGCTCGTGCCTTTGGCGGCGTAGACCGCGAAGCGGGTCGACGATGTCCGCGTCAGGCCGCTTCGACGCCGCCGGTCGACTGGGCCGGAGCAATGCTCCTCAGGACTGCCCCCCTTCCGCTTCCTCTACCTTTTTGTCCTCGGCCTTGGTCCGCTTCATGGCTTCGGGCTCCAGCTCCTCGGCGGAGCGATTGAGGCGGATGAAGACTCCCCACGCGGCCAGCAGCGCCGCCGCGCCCACCGCGATCGCCGCAGCGTGCGGCAGGCGGGCGGGGTCCTTGTGGACGAACTGGAAGGTCGCGATCAGGGCCTCGATACCGAGCGCGACGACGATGACGATCAGGAAGCGGGAGAGGAACCGCCGGGCGCGCGTCGGGGCGCTCATGCTTGCCTCCCGGCGGACTTCCTCTTCGAGCACGGTCTGGCTCAGCTCCAGGGAAGCGACGGCGACGGTGAGCATCCCGATCGCCTCCAGGACGGCGTCGAACCGACCCCGCATGTCCAGCTTGTCGCCCGGGACCACACCCTTCGCCAGCTCGACCACCGAAAGGATGACCAGCACAAAGGCGCAGATGCCGAACAGCAGCGCGACGAGCACATAGAGAGTCTTGTAGGACCCGCGAACGAGGGACGCAATCAAGGAGCCAGACTGCGAAGGGGTGCGGGACATCGAGAGACTGTGACCCGGCGTCCCCCCAAAATCGAGGGGCGGGCGTCACGCCGCAGCACGAGTGCGCGCCGCCGCCTCGTCCTCCAGCGCAAGCTCCTCCCCGGGCCCCCGCCGCCGCCACCTGCCCTCCGGCTCCAGAAAGCTCGCCTGCTCCAGTTGCGCGTCGTGCAAAAGCGAATCGGCCACCAAAAGGTGCAGCGGCGACGCCGGCCCCTCTATCAATCGCCCCAAGCCCGCCTTCTCCAGGTACGCCGGCGTCAGCGGGAACCGCGCAATGGCCACCGCATAGGGGTTGATGTCCGCCCCGTACACCGCGTCGAGGGCTTTCCGCGCCGCCTCGCGCACGTCCAGGGACGGCTCGGCCCGCAACCGGTGCTCGAACAGCCGCCCGAACGACCGGCGAGGCGCGCCTGGGCCAAAAGAGATCGCGGTCCTCCAGCGTGCGCACGAAGGCGCCGAGAGCAGCCAGGCGCGGCGTCGCCTGGTCGTTCACTCGGCGCAGTTGAGCAGCACGGTCACCGTGCCATAGTTGTTCGCGACAGCGAGGTCCGGGGCGCCGTCGCCGTTCAGATCCGCCGCGGCCACGGCCATCGCAAAGTGGGCCAGGGTCGAGTAGACAACGGGGCCGAAGGTGCCATTGCCCTCGCCGTAGATGACGGCCAGATCGTTTCGTTCGCTGGTGTTTCTCACGACGGCGATGTCGAGGGCACCGTCGCGATCGAGATCGTCCACCGCCACGGAGGTGGCGCCGGCGCCCGTGAGATAGCTCGCGGCGGCGACGAACGTGCCACTCTCCTCTTGCAGGAGCACGTTCAGATCGTCGACCTCGTGGTTCGCGACGACGAGGTCGGGGCGGCCGTCGCCGTTCAGGTCCGCCGCGACGACCATCGCGGGCTCGTCGCCGGTGGCATGGGTCACGGAGGCTGCGAAGCTGCCGTCCCCCTGATTGAAAAGCAACAGGAGCTCGTCGCTGCTTTCGTCGGTGATGGCGAGCTCGGGCTTGCCGTCGCCGTCCAGATCCGCGGCGGTCAGCTCGTACGGCGTGATGCCCGCCGGGTAGCTCACCGGCGCGGCGAAGGTGCCGTCGCCCTGATTGAGCACCACGCTGGCAATGCCGGCGTCGCTCTTCAATACCGAAAAGGCGAGGTCGGGATGCCCGTCCCCGTTCAGGTCCACCGCCGCCAACCCGCTCGGATTGGAGTCCGGATCGGCGTCGACCAGGATGTCGGCGCCGGGCGTGAAGGTGCCATCGCCGCCATTGAGCAGCACCGTCGCCTGGTTGCTATAAAAGCTCGCCACGACGAGGTCGGGCTTGCCGTCCCCGTTCAAGTCCGCCGCGGCGACGTTGTTGGGAAAGTTCTCATTGGGAAAGACGACAACCTTGGCGAAGGTGCCGTCGCCCAGGTTACGCATGACACCGACGCTCCCGACCCCCGCCGTGACCAGCTCGGGTTTGCCGTCGCCGTCGAGGTCCGCTGCCGTGAGCGAATGAGTGAAGTCTTTTGCCGACGCGGTCCATGCAGGTTGCCACTGGCTGCACTCCGGTGGATTTCCGCCGGAAGAGGACGTGCTCGTGGTCTCGGAGCCGCAACCGAAGAGCCCGGCCAGCAGCGCAAGGGTGGGCAATACCCGGGGCGCAATGAGCCTCATGGCGTCTCATCTCTTTCTGTTCCGCGTTTGTTGCGCCCGCGCGACACCGTATCACCGGCGGGCGTCCGTCCGCGCCCAGCGGCGCCGACCCACCCTACTCATGCCGAAATCCGCCCCGCTTCATTTCAAAATCGACAGCACAGGCGTGTGGCGAGGGCCTCACCGCCCTGAGCGCACGCATCGCCGCGAGCGGCGGCACCTACCACCTGCGCTTCTGGCACGAGGCGGCGCAGGACACCCAGGGCGAGCTGCTCGATCTGCGCGGCGACGCGACGCACGCCCTCGCCGTGGCGCGCGCCCTGACCACGATCTCACGGTCCTCTCGTACAGCCCGAGCAAGGTGGCCGCCCTGATCTCCACGCAGAGCGGCCAGGACGCCTGGGCCGCCCACCTGACCGCGATCGCCGAATGAGCGTCCGCACCGCGCCCGCCTGCGATCCCGCCATCCGTGCTATGAGTCGCCCATGGCGCTGATCGATCACGCCCCGCTCGCCCCGCTCGCCCCCCGCTCCGCCCAGCGAGGCTTCATCTACACCCGTCCGCCCGCCCCCTTGCACTTCCCCACGGAGGAGCTCGTGCCCGAAGGCAAACGCCAGCTCAACCTTCGAACCGCGCTCTACCTGGTGCTTCAAGACGCATTCGCCGCCGCCAACGCCATTGGCTCGGACCAGTTCGTCTATTGGGATCCCACCAATCCGCAGAAGTGTCTTGCGCCCGATGTGTTCGTGAAGCGCGGCGTCCCCGATACCCAGTTCGAGCTGTGGAAGGTGTGGGAACGAGGCGCCCCGGACCTGGCCGTCGAGATCGTGAGCGACAGCGACCGGCCCGAGAACGACTGGCAAGACAAGCTCGCGCGCTACCGCGCCTCCGGGATCCGCGAGCTGGTGCGCTTCGACCCTCTCGACGAGGTGCAGCCCATCCGCGTGTGGGATTGCTTCGACGGCGATCTGGTGGAGCGCGCAGCCGACGCGCCCGCGCTGCGCGCCTGCGTGGCGCTCGACCTCTGGTGGGTGGTGGTAGACCACGCGGCGTTCGGGCCGATGCTGCGGCTCGCGCGTGATCGCGAGGGGCGCGATCTGTTGCCGACGCCCGGCGAAGAGCGCCTGCGCCTGACCGAAGAGCTCGCCGAAGAGCGCAAGGCGCGGGCGATCGCCGAGCACGAGCGCTTGCTCGCCCAGGCGCAACAACGCGAGGAGGCCGAGGCGCGGCAACGCGAGGCCGAGGCGCGGCAACGCGAGGCCGAGGCGCGGCAACGCGAGGCCGAGGCGCGGGTAGAGGCGGAGCGCAAGCTCGCCCTGGCCCTGGCGGAGCTCGAACAGCTCCGCGCACAGCAAGCTCACAGGCGTTCCGAGTAACCCTGTCGCTGTGGCCGGTGCTGTCGGCGGTGGTCGGCTTGGCTTTGGTGCGTGGGGTGGCCATCGGGTCGCGTCCCTCATGGCGGGTTAGCGCCGGTGAAGGTGCGTCTCGTCTCCATGGCGGGTTAGCGCCGGTGAAGGTGCGTCTCGTCGCCGCACCGCGGCAACCCATCCGCATCCCTCGCTGCTGCGACAAGCCATGCCCTGCACATCGAGACTCACAAATAGCCCGGTAGCCAGAGACCCGCGCCGGTCCCCACGCGTGGCACGTTGTCTGCTATTCACGGCGGGATGCTCTCCCGTACGTGGTTGTTCGTCCCTCTCGTGCTTTTGGGGTTTGCCGCGGCTTGCTCCAGCGGCGCCTCCCCGGCCACCGGCACGGCGACACCCGCGGTCACGGCGGCGCCCGCTGCCGGAGCGGCGCGCCTCGACGATCTCCTCCGCGAGAGCTGGAAGAAACAAGGCCTCACGCCCGCCCCGCCTGCCGACGACGCGACCTTCTTGCGGCGCGCGTCGCTCGATCTGCTCGGCGCGCTGCCAGCACCGGAGGCGATTGCCAGCTTCGTTGCCGACGGCAAGACCGACAAGCGGGCTCGCGCGATTGACGGCATGCTCTCGGACCCTCGGTTCTCCGATCGGTTCGCCGCGGTGTGGACGGACCTGCTGCTCGGAGAGGCCAAGTCCATGGGGGTGGTCGACCGCGCGGCGTTTCGCTCGTGGCTGCGCGCCCGGATGGCGGAGCGCGCGCCGTGGGACGTGATCGTGCGTGAGATCGTCGGGGGAGACGGGCGCAACGGTCCGGGCGGGGCGGTGCGCGATCGGGGCGTCGCGGCGATGTCGGCGACGGTGGAGCCGGAGGCCAAAGGGGTGCAGGGCGCGGTGAACTACCCCCTTCAATACCGCACCATGGTGGAGGACCTGGCGGGCAAGACCTCGCGGGCGTTCCTCGGTATCCAGATTCAATGTGCCCAGTGCCACGACCACAAGACCGAGAGCTGGACAGTCGATCACTTCCGCGGCTTCGCGGCGTCCTTCGTGAAGATGCGGGCGGTGCCCGATGGCGAGCAGGAGAAGGGACAGATGCGCACGTTCGACGTGAAGGACGTGCCGCGCGCCAGGCCCGGCCCCAGGGCGCCGGACTCGGCCAAGGCGATTGCCGCGGTCAAGCCGCGCGCTCTCGACGGGACTGCCATGGACGCCGAGCAGCCGCGGAAGGCGCTCGCGGCGTGGATCACCGACAAGAAGAATCCGACGTTCGCGAAGGCGTTCGTCAACCGCGGCTGGGCGGGCCTGCTCGGCTCGGGGTTCGTCGAGCCGGTGGACGATCTGCGGCCCGGCAATCCGGCGACTCTGCCAGAAGCGCTCGAGCTCCTCGCGAGCGACTTCGCGGCGGGTGGCTTCGACGTCCGGCGCTTGCTCCGCACCATCTGCCTGTCCGAGGCGTACGCCCGCGGCGCCGGCCCCGACGCCAAGCTCTGGGCCTCGTTCGCCCTCACCCCGCTGCCCGCCGATGTGCTGCTCGACGCTGTCGTCTCGGCGACCGGCCTCGGCACGCTGGTCGAAGAGATTGCCGGCGAGCGCGCCGATCTGGTGCAGGCCCGCACGCGGCAGCGCTTCGTCCTGGTCCTCGACGTCGACGAGGACGCCGGGACTCACCGCTTCGAGGGCTCGATTGCCCATGCGCTGCTGCTCTCGAACGGTGTCGTGACGCGCATCGGCGCATCCATGGTGAACGGCGGCGCGCTGGAAAAGGTGTTGCACGGCCCCGGCAGCGACGATGCCAGGCTCGAGACGCTCTATCTCCGGACCCTCTCACGCAAGCCCGACGCCGCCGAGCGCGCCCGTTGGAAGGCCTTTCTCGATCTCGCCGGCTCCGGCCCGGCCGGCACCGAGCCCGCCGCGACCTCGCTGTCGCCGGCCAGGGCCGACCCTCTCGCGAAGTTTGCCAAACGGCTGAAGAGCAAGGCGCGCACGGCCCGCGAGCAGGCCTGGGAAGACCTCCTCTGGACGCTCCTCAACTCCAGCGAGATGGCCTTCCGCCATTGAGACAGGCTCCCTGTTCACCGCCTTCAGGCATCGCGCCAGAGACCCTGTCCAGCCGCCGTCGGACGTGACCCCGATTCGAGAACGACAATGACCCACCGTGAGACTTCGATGTTCCGCCGCTCGTTCCTCTCCCTCGGCGCCGCCGCCACAGGCCTCCTCGCGCTGCGCCGCCCCGGCTCGGACGCCCTCGCCGCAGAGCCCGTCAAACGGCGCGCGGACGCCTGCGTCCTCCTCTGGCTGAACGGCGGCCCGAGCCACCTCGACACGTTCGATCCCAAACCGGGCCGCCCGGTCATGGGACCGATGCGCGCCATCGCCACCAGCGCGCCCGGTATCTCGATGGGCGAGCACCTCCCGCAACTGGCCAGTCAGGCGCACCGCTTCGCCCTCGTGCGCGGGCTCTCCAGCAAGGAGGGCAGTCACGAACGGGCGCAGTCGCTCGGGCACACCGGTTATTCGCCCAACCCGACGGCGGCGTATCCGGCGCTGGGCGCCTACACCAGCCGGAACCTTGCCGCCGGCGCCCCGGATCTCCCC
>Ga0163144_10029014_pt1 | contig 10640 bp, 7 predicted proteins | sample OliLak19BULKMAT1_FD_123175 | JGI IMG/M metagenome (GOLD analysis project Ga0163144, IMG submission 123175) | Freshwater microbial mat bacterial communities from Lake Vanda, McMurdo Dry Valleys, Antarctica - Oligotrophic Lake LV.19.BULKMAT1 | ecosystem: Environmental > Aquatic > Freshwater > Lake...
AGACAATACCACTTTCATACCATGTTGATGAGCAATTTTAGATGCACAAAAAGTATTAAATCCATCGATAGTAGGTTGATCAAGCGATCGCCAATAATCTGGTAATAAGCTCTTACCAACATCGGCAGTAAGCAAATATTCTATATGTAATGTCCCAAAATGATTAGCTACTTGCCGCGCAATTGCTCCTTCATTCCACTGCTCTTCATTAAATATAATCGAATAAGTCTGTAGTTCATTTGTTTGTGTTTGTCGCGCGATTGCTACGATTGCAGTTGAATCAATTCCCCCACTTAAAAATATACCGACAGGTACATCGCTTATAAAATGATGTTTAACACTATCTACCAAAGCCGATCGTGTATTGGCGATCGCTTCACTAATACTAATTGGTCGATAATTGGGTGAATTAATTGAAGATGAACCAAAGTCAATTTGCCAGTATTTCTTTTGCTGAATCTTACCAGATTTCCATGTCAAGTTATTACCTGCTTCCAAGCATTTTACTTTTTCAATCATCGACCAAGGCTCAGATACTGAGCCATTAGTTAGATAGGTATATAGACCAATCGCACTTAATTGTTTAGGAATCCCATCGGTTGCTAGAATTGTGCGTAATTCCGAACCAAAAATCAAAGTTGAGCCTTGATGCCAATAATAAAGTGGTTTAATACCTAGCGGATCGCGAGCAATAAAGCATATTTTTTCGTAATCATCCCAAATTGCAAAAGCAAACATTCCTCGCAAAAGGCTTAGACATTCTTCACCATACTTAGCATACAGTTTGAGAATAACTTCTGTATCTGTATGCGAAAAAAAAGTTTCTCCCTCATTCTCTAGCTTTTGTCTTAATTCAATAAAGTTATAGATTTCTCCATTAAATGTAATCCAATATCGTTGATTAGCAATGTGCATCGGTTGATGTCCATTTTGACTAAGATCAAGAATTGAGAGACGAGTATGAACTAAACCGACATTGCGATCTTTAGATAAATAAGTGCCATGATCATCTGGTCCCCGATGCTTAAGCGCAGTTTGCATTGCTTGAATATATTTCTCGGTCGAATCTTGCAATGACATAGTCAAAACACCCGCAATTCCACACATTTTTTATCCCTTGATTAATCCAAAAATCTTGATAGATATTTAAATATAGTTTGCTGAAAATGGTTAAATCCAAAAGCAGTAATTGTTTTTTGTCGTAATACATTAGGCTCATAAATTACTTGATTTTCATAGCTTCCTGATAAAATCCTGATGATTTTTTCGGCTATTTCTTGTAGATTATCAGGATTAATCAATACTCCGATTTCTCCGTGACATAGAGCATCGACCGCTCCATCTAAATTTCCCGCTAATACGGGTTTACCACAAGCTAAAGCTTCTAAGTAAACTATCCCAAATCCTTCTCTTTTGCTGGGCATGGCAAATAAGTCACAAAGATTATAATAATCACACAGATATTGATCTGGGATAAATCCTGCTAATGTGACGTAATTTTGTAAATTATTTTTGTTAATGATTTGTTCTATCCGATCGCGATCGCTGCCTTTGCCAACAATAATGTAATGAACATCAGGGATAGTCTGACAAATAACTGGCATTGCTTCTAATAAGCGATCATAGCCCTTATATTGCTCGGATGAAACTAGGCGAGAAACAGTGAGGATAATTTTTTGCTCAGGTTTCAAACCGTACTTTTCTAACAAATACTGAGGTTTGGTAGCGATTTTCCAAGCTTTAGCATCAAAGGTATTATGTAAAATCCCCACTTTGTCCCGTGGCAAGCTCTGCTCTTGGCATAGGCGATCGCGAGTGAAGTGACTGACAGCAAGGATTAGATCAGCACTCTGTAAAGATTCTTTTAGTAATGAGTTTTGAATATCCCATGCTTCTACCCCATGCGCGATCGCGATATATTTCGTACCAATTATTTTTTTTAAGAGAAGGGCGATCGGTGCAAAATTTAGGTGCGTCATGATGACTAGATTTGGTTTTTGAGCGATCGCTAAACCAATTAATCGCAGAGCAAAGAATACAGTTCTAAGCGGAGATTTAATTGCACCTGAACAATAAATTTGGATATTAGCAAGATTGCTATTTTGATTAATCATATTTGCTGAATCATTTTTAAGCACAACACTTAAATTTGCATGGGGATATAGCGCCTGTAATGCTTGCAATAAGAAACCTGAAAATACTTGAATTCCACCTTTAGAGCAAAAAAGTTCGGGAATCCATAAATGGATATTAGTAGATTTGGTCATTTTCTCAATTTTGCCCAATATCCTAAAGATTTATATATGCCCCATCTGCTTCATAGAATAATGTTTTTCAGACTATAAAAACAAAAAAAGAGAGGTAGCGCTTTGAGCCACCTCTCTTTTTTTATTCATCGCTCTACGACATGCGACAAAATTGACCTGAATGTAATTTAATTTCACCAAAGTCGGGTAACCATGCAGCCCAATGACCATCTGAATACTGACACATTAACAGTGCTTCGTCGCAACTAGTTGACATGGGCGGCTCTAGTAGGGTTACACATGTAGAAGGAAATGGAAGTAGACAGTGAGAGTAAGGAGACTGCTTAATATTCTTAATAGCCTTGGATTTATGTTGACTTACGTTGGTTTTCATGAGCTTACCTCTGCAATTTTTTAAGCAGCTTTTTAAGCGCTAATTTATGGGTTAACAAAAGTATGTCATAAAAACACTATATATTCATTTTTTAGTATCAAAATATACAGAAGTATTATAAAAAATTAATAATTTACCATCTCGATAGCGATCGCCATCATTCTCTAGAGAGATGGGCGAAGCGCCTCTGTATACTCCTCTGTATACTTTTCGGGTTTAGAAATCGCTACAAATCTTAAGATAGATTTGATTGAAGGACAAAATACGGTTAAAATCTTGCCCTAGTTTGTGGATATTTGGTGGACTGAATGAGCGATCGCCACTATTGGCATATAACTAGCAAATCTTGGCTGAATAATTTTCTAAATAGTTGTCCAAAAATTGGGCAGCTATTTGGGCAAGTCTTTGAGCAGCAAATTCCGCGCCGCTTCCTGTGGCTAGGGATGGTAATTGTCGCGATTGCGATCGGATGTAGTTTGGCGTTGACGCAAGTTACACCCGCGCAAGCAGAATCCGTGAAAGAGTTACAAAACTATCAAAACTTTGTCGATCAACAACGCCAAATCATTCAAAAGCAACAAGAGCAAATAAATGCTCTTTCTAAGCCCGCACAGTCTCGTTTAGAGGCCTTAAAACGGAATGTAAGAGTTACTGAGTCTCAGATCCAAGACAACGAAAAAAAAATTCGACAAGCAAAAAAACAATTGCTAACTCTGAATACTAAGCTTCAAGATCTAGTATATGAACTCAATAAAAAACGAGAGGCAACTTCAGCTCGTTTACGATATCTGCAAAGGCAACAACTCCAAAGATGGTGGGTCACCCTTCTTAGCAGTCGAGACCTAAATCAATTTGCCGATCGCCGTCGTCAGATTGAACGAATTTATAATGGCGATCGTAAGCTACTTGCTGAACTAACCAAACGTTCAGATCGGGTAGACAAGCAACGCAATCAGACAATTGCCCAAAGCAATGAGGTCGAACTATTAACTCAAAAGCTGAAATATCAAAAAGCAAATATTGAAGCTGAAGCTGTCGCTCAACAAAATGCCATTGATCGGCTCAAAAGCGATCGCCTAGCCCTAGCACAAGCTGAAGATCGACTACTAGAAGACTCACGCCGCCTGTCAGAAATTATTTTGGCAAAAGTCCAGCCCTATTCTGGGTTGATTCTTCCCCCGGGGACAGGACAACTGATGTATCCCACGATTGGACCTGTTACTAGCAATTTTGGCTGGCGAACACATCCAATTCTGGGGACGGAGAGATTTCACTCTGGTATTGACTTTGGTGCTGACTATGGCAGCTTAGTTTATGCCAGTGAACGCGGTCGAGTAATTTATGCAGACTGGTATGGCGGCTATGGCAACGCTGTAATTATCGATCATGGCAATGGTATGACTACGCTTTATGCTCACTGTAGTGAGCTATATGTCAAAGATGGCGATATGGTTGAAAAAGGTCAGCCAATTTCCACAGTTGGTTCGACAGGATTTTCAACCGGACCACACTTGCACTTTGAGTTGCGAGCCAATGGTGAACCGATTGATCCCGCCGTATACCTATAACAGAGTTACAGCAATTTGCTTTCAAATTTACCACAAACAATAATATAAAACCCTTTGCGGGGCTTCGCCCTGCGACCCTTGTCAAGGTGGATTTGATCAACAAATGCTGTAAAATAACAGCGTTAAAAATCTAGAACGAACGTAAGGGCAATTCATGAATTAGCTTATGAATTAGCCTTACATTAGCTACCAAACATCAGGCAAAATTGCGTCTTGAAAGTCGGTAGTTTCAATATTTGCACCACTAAAATTAGTTTTGCTGAGATTGGCGCTGGTAAATTCAGCCCGATTCAGATCAGCTCGACTCAGATCAGCACCAATAAAATAAGCTTCACTGCAATTTGCACCGCGTAGATCGGCGCCAATGAGGTCGCATCCGCAAAGATTAGCTCGATAGAGATTTGCGCCGATCAAATTAGCACGGCATAGATTTGACTCACTGATGTCAACATCAACTAAAGTTGCGCCAATCAAATCCGTACCTACCAAAGCTGCCACATTGAGATTACTGTGAGATAAATCTACCTCACTCAAATTGGCGCGGCTAAAATCAGCTCCAGCTAAATTAGCTTCTCTTAACTCAGCTCGACACAAATTTGCGCCGATCAGAATCGCACCGATCATGCTGACCCCATTCATGCTAGACATATTCATCTTCGCTGTCGATAGGTCAGCGTGATCAAAATTAGCCAGACGCAGATTAGAGCCACGTAAGTCGGCTCCACTTAAATTCGCTCTACTAAGATTTGCTTCACTAAGACAAATCATACTGAGCTGCGATGAACTTAGATTTACGCCGCTAAGATTTATCCCTCTCAGATTTGCCATGCTCAAGTCTGAACCACGCAAATTAGCCGTAGTAAGATTAACTTCACGCAATCTTGCTCCACGCAAGTTGACCATACTCAGGTCAATTCCAGTCAGATCAATTCCTTCTAGCTGGATTTCACTAAGATCGACACCACGAACATCAGGATGATCTTCTCTCCATTTGTTCCAGCTAGTTACGCCTTGATCAAGTAGTTTTACAAATTCGTCGATCGCCACAGTTAATTTTCACTCTTAAATCTGGTTTAGGATGCGCCGCGCACTCTAATTATTAATATTTGCGCTCTTGGGGGGTAAAGCGATCACAATCAATAGATTGCAAACTCATGTCAACGGATCGATTACTTGTTACTACATTATCGCACTCTAGATAGCCAAGCGTATGTTTAAGATAATTTACATCATCGCGGTTTGGATAGTCTTCGCGAGAATGTGCACCACGACTTTCTCGGCGCGATAAAGCACTAGACATAATGATCTCGCCAACAGTAAGCAAACTTTTTAATTCGATCGCTTGCATTAGTTCCATATTAAATACGGCGCTGTGATCATCTACTAAGAGGTCATTTTCATAGCGATCGCGAATAGTTTGTAGTTTTTGCAAGCCATCCTTTAAACGCTGATCATCGCGAAAAATACCGCAATGCTCGGTCATTACGTCTTGTAATTGTTGCCGAATATCGGCAATGCGAGAGTTACCTTGCTTAGAAAGTATATTTTTGAGCTTAACTTCAGCTTCAGCAAGATATGGTCGCGGATCGAGTTTAGGCATGGCGCGATCGCTAACGTATGCACCTAGCTTTTCACCAGCGCGCTTGCCAAAGACCACACATTCTAAAAGCGAATTTGCACCTAAACGATTTGCCCCATGCACTGATAAACAAGCACATTCACCCGCTGCGAAGAATCCGATGATCGTCTGACTATCTGTACCAATTACTTGACAATCAATATTAGTCGGAATGCCGCCCATCGAGTAATGCGCGGTTGGACGTACAGGTAAAGGATGATCGATGCAGTCAACCCCTGCTAAGCGCAAACCTTCTTCACGGGCAAAGGGAATCCGACTTAAGATTTTTTCTCTTCCCAAATGGCGCACGTCCAAATGTACATAATTTCCACCATTAATTCCGCGCCCTTCCATAATCTCACAAGCAATATTCCGCGAGGTAATATCACGGGGAGAGAGTTCCATCCGATTTTTGCTGATTGGATAGTTCGCCATGAAGCGATCGCCCAAATCATTTATTAAATAAGCTCCTTCACCGCGCACTGCTTCTGAAATTAGCACTCCCACAGGATATAAGCCAGTCGGATGGAATTGCACAAATTCCATATCTTGTAACGGCAAGCCAATATTTGCAGTCAAGCACAAACCATCACCCGTTGAAGCAAAATCATTAGAAGTTGTATTAAAAACTCTGCCATAGCCCCCTGTAGCTAGCAATACTGCTTTCGCTCGAAATACTTCGATCACGGAAGTTTCCAAACTATAGGCGACAACTCCCTTTACTTCTTTTCCATTCGCACCATCTTCATAAATCAACTGCATCACATACCATTCTTCATAAATCGTGCCGCCCAATCGCCGCAGATTCATTACCAATTCATGCAAAATCGCATGACCAGTTTTATCAGCTGCATAGCAAGCGCGACTATTAGTATGTCCACCAAAGGCTCGTTGTGAAATGCGTCCATCTTCGGCACGCGAAAATAAAACGCCTAAATGCTCAAGATCAATAATTACTTCAGGGGCAGATTGGGTCAAAACTTGAACAGCATTTTGATCAGCGAGATAGTCCGAACCTTTGACGGTATCGAAGGCATGAGTGAGCCAGTCATCATGAGCATCGACATTTTTGAGCGAAGCCGCGATTCCACCCTGTGCGGCAACGGAGTGCGATCGGATCGGATGCACTTTAGAAATTAAGCCCACACTTTGGTTAGGATAATTTTGAGCGATCGCTAATGCTGCTCTAGAGCCAGCTAGTCCACCACCAATAATTAATACATCATGTTCGATCATAGATTTTCTTTCACTAATTTTTAATTGCAGCTACCACAATCACCGCAACCAGAACAATCCAGTCCTCCACAGTCTAGCCCACTGCAATCCATTTCTGATAAACAGTTAGCATTTCCACAATCGCTTTCTTCACCACAATTACCAGGCAAATAGCTACCTAAATCTACACAATTAGTACAATCATCACAATTATTATTGGTTCCGTTATTACCATTATTAGTAGCTTGCGATCGCTTTTTCCGTCCCCATTGTGAACCACCTACATTTTTTTTATTAGGGTTTTCAACATCTTCTGGGTTCTCAGGAATATCAGCAATATCAGGATTTTCAAGTCCACCCGATTCAATCGTTAAAGTACGGTCGGACAAACGACTTGCATAATATTTTTGCCTTGCCCGACATTTTGCCCTCCGCTTTTTTAAAATTTCATTGGCTTCACGACATTCTTGAAATCGCCCTTTAGCATTCGCGATCGCCGTAATAATTCCTTCTTCTGCAACTACTTGCTTAAAATATTGCGAACAAGACTCGCAGCCATATAAAACCCGATGGGCGCAAGAAAACCCTTTATGCGGTGAAATGAATTTTTGATAGCCACTAATGGCGGTTACAGCTAAGCCACGCATTACCCCATTGAGAATATTCGAGATCGGAAGCTTTATAGGAATTTTTTTCTGCATTTGACGATGCCACTAGTCAACTAAACCATTTTGGCTATGATACAAGAATTGGGTTATAAAACCCGTCTAGCTTGAGACCCGTAGTTTTTTCGACAGGTCTATTGACAGGCTGTACCCTTGGGAGCTTTTTTGCTGTTTTTTACTCCGATTAACTTCTCAAACATGCTCTAAAGCTGATTTTCAAAATCAGAGTTGCTATTTTTTAGTTCTATCAACTTGCGGAAGGCTAAAATGGCAGTAATTGCAAGAAAGAGCATAATGGTCAACCCTATCACTACACCAATTTGTGACATCTCCATAATCCTTACCGTCCATAAGTCAGGGAATATTACGGCTGTACTTCGAGTTGATTCATTTGCTAATTCGGTTGATATGGGAAGTTGCTTGCCTTGCAAGCCCATAAATAAACCAGTCCACACCGCAATTTGTTGATTTGGCAAAAATGCAGATCGATCTAACGCATTTGGGAAAACTGCTGTAACTAAGTCCCAATTTACAAGTATTGGTGGGATATTAAGAAGTATTGAAGTAGAAATGAGAGTAACCAACGCTTTATAGTGTTTATTCCAAAATATCTCTATGACAATGCCCACGGCTATAAATAAGATAGGTTGAATGGGTAGAAGGTAACGTGGTCCCCATCCAAAAGCTCCCCAATTTTGCAGCTTGGCAATTAGTAAAAAATTTAAAAAAGCACTGATGCCATAGCACAGAATAAGTCGCCGTTTATCTATGGCAATATATTGCCATACAAATGGTAGTGAAAATAGCAAAATAAGAATGGGAGAGTAAAAGAACAAACCGCCATTCGGTGCAAAGAGCAAACCTAAAGAGCCATGCAAAATATTTCCTGTAAGAGCATTATTCCCCTCTAAATACTGCGGTGCAGTTGTTGCTGGTCGCCAGATAGCACCCATGCGAATATAGTTATAAACAAAACTTGGAATTAGACCAATAACAACAGTAGCTGTGCAGGTAAGATAATGCCGCCATGTGAGATATTGTCGCGAGTAGTAGAACAGACAAGACAAACCTAATCCTAAAAATGGCACAAGAGAAAAGCGGAACGAGCAAGCTAGAGCAAGCGATGCTCCCGCAAAAATAATATTCTGTCTTACTCTTCTGCCTTGCAAGATTTGAGCAGAAAAATAAAGCAAACAACAAATTAGGCAACAAGCTCCCATTACATCCCATGATGCTTTTGTATATGCCCAAAAAATAGTTGTGGTAGCAAATGTAAAACTGAGTAGAAAAGCTGTTCTTAACTTATACCAGCCAGCAAAGAGTTTGAACATAAACAAGCAGCCAATAGAACTCAGGCAAGAATAGGTTAGTGCTACACAAACCCTACTCAAAATAGGGGGCTTCTCAATTTTTATTGATGGAGGCTCCTTTGAAGTAATAGAGCCTAACAAAGCTGAAGGTAACATCAAGAAAATATTACCTATATCATGAGGTTGGTAATATTTTCCATTGCTACTTAAAACCCATCCACTATCAATTCCTCCTGGTGGTGTTTTTGTACCAAGACTCCCTGTATTTACAAGCAACATTGTTGCCTGTAATTGCTGTCCTGCATCGAAACTTGCAACTCTACCGCTTGAAAATAGTAAAAAGAAACACAAGTAAAACAGAAGTACGAGTAATGCAAATCGCTTTGATAGAAATTGACATAGTGCAAACATAATGTTCTATACCTTTATTTTTTTGTTTAAGCTTGCCAAATACGAAGTGCCGTCAGTTCAAATCTAAAGTGCAACGGGGTCTCTGATGCCCCAAAGAATACTTTATGGAGAGTCCGATAGTCAAGAGATTTTCTTGGTCTATGATTGATTAAATCCACAACCTTCTGAAAGTCCAATTCCTTTACTATTAGGATTTACGCAAAAACGCCTTAATAACCGATGGAAAATTGAAGAATTTCACAAGTCACTCAAGTAAAACGTCAGTCTCTGCCAATCTCCGACCAAAATTGTGGATAGTCAAGCCAATCATTTCTTTGCGGCTTTATGGGGATATGTGAAATTAGAAGTTCTCAAACTCACTTCTAAACTCAATCATTTTGTCCTAAAATCCAAGTTGTATATCAAGGCTTTACAGCAATCATTCCTTGAATGGCAGTCTCTAAAACCTTTTTAGGCTTCTACGTAACATGAGTTACTTTAAACGTTTATAAAAGGAAAGTGTGATGTTTGATCGGGTGCAACCTCAATCTGATAGAGCCTGACTGCGTAAGCGTTCTGGCGTTTCCTAATGCAGTACACAATTTCTAGAGAGATTTGATGAAAGTTATACTAGGCAATGCTTTCATCGCCTTTAAGGAGTACTAAATAAAGGTTGCACCCGTTTGATCGATAATATTTAAAGTTGAAGTAAATTTTAATATGTCGATTAAAATTTGTTGTACAACTGAATACTGTTCTATAATTTCCTCAAATCAATAAAAAACTATTCCAGAGATAGTTAACTACTAATGTCTCCCTACATAAAAGCACTACGCCCACGTCAGTGGACTAAAAATTTAATAGTTTTTGCAGCTCCCTTGTATGGCTTTGCTTTCAATTTAGAAAATGGATTAGCTTGTTTACTAGCATTTACTTTGTTTTGCTGTATCTCAAGTAGTTTTTATATAGCTAATGACATTATTGATGTTGAAGCAGATCGGATGCATCCGACAAAATGTAAACGACCAATAGCATCGAATCAGGTCAGTATTCCATCTGCTATTGCGATGTCTGTAGTATTGCTTGTTACAGCATTGTTGTTAAGTTGGCTAAAGTCTCGACAACTTGGGGCGACGATTACTGCTTATATGTTTCTACAAATTGCTTACAATCTCAAACTGAAAAGGTTAGTGTTTTTGGATATTGGTGCGATCGCCACTGGATTTATTCTCAG
>Ga0163144_10029015_pt1 | contig 10640 bp, 9 predicted proteins | sample OliLak19BULKMAT1_FD_123175 | JGI IMG/M metagenome (GOLD analysis project Ga0163144, IMG submission 123175) | Freshwater microbial mat bacterial communities from Lake Vanda, McMurdo Dry Valleys, Antarctica - Oligotrophic Lake LV.19.BULKMAT1 | ecosystem: Environmental > Aquatic > Freshwater > Lake...
CGGCGTGTTCGACAAGATTGCGTTTTGTGCTCTCGGAGATGGCGATGATTTTTTCGCAACGTATCATGCAGCGAATACGAAGTGGAAACGTCCAGCGCGCGAGTTTGCCGTGGGGCATGTCGATGACGCCGCGTGCGGCGAGGAGAGGAATGATGTCGTGACAGGTAATGACGCCTTTATGGGGCGGCACGGCCAGCGCGAGGTTGGCGTGGCTGTGATCGACGATGTGGACGATTTCAGGATTCGGCAGCGCACGAATCATTGCGGGATACTTGAGGAAGCGTGCGTGGCGGCTCGACATCGCATCGCCGAGGGATTTTATGATCGATTGCTCAGGGTTGCACTGCAAGGCGTCGATTTTCCACCCGGAGTCGGCGATCTGGCGAAGAGATGCGCCGAGTTCCAGCGCGTAACGGCGCATGCTCTCTGATGGAAAGCCCGTGATGTTTGGTATGAGAACGGCCGTCTTCACGCCTCGGATGGCGGGCCAACCGCGCGCAGCGTGCGCTCAGTCCAGGAGTAAAGATCGTCGAGACCGTCGCTCACTTCGACTTCGGGCTTCCAGCCGAGGAGGCGGTGCGCTTTGGAGATGTCGCAATAGAACACCTTTTGATCCGCCGGACGCCATTCGCCAAACGACGGTGGGATTTGCCATGCGGTGCAGAGTTCGAGAAGGGAGAGGGTTTTCTGAGGACCGCCACCGACATTGAACACTTCGCCGCGAAAGCCCGCTGCGTCGGGGCCAAGGAGGGCGCGTGCCTGGCTAATGAAGAGGCGTGTGACGTCGTTGATGTGGAGCACGTCGCGGACTTGTTTGCCGTTGCCGTAGATAACGGTCGGGCGGGAGAGGATTTTGTTGGTGGCGATGTGCGAGATCCATCCCTGGTCAACGATGCCGAACTGATTCGGGCCATACATGCAAGAGCAGCGATTCGCGATGCCGCCAAATTCGCGGACATACATTTCACCCACGAGCTTGGAAACGCCGTAGGGCGTGTGATGCGCGGCGTCGATGGAAAACGTCTCGGGAAGGCCGCGACCGGCGAAAGGTTCGCCAAACTCGTAGCGGGTTTCCTTTTCGACGATTTCGACTGCGTTGGTGTTATTGCCGTAAACTTTGTTGGTCGAAGTGTAGATAATGGCGGCACCGACTTCCGCGGCCGCCCTCGCCACATTAAACGATCCCTCGGCGTTGATTTTGAAATCCCGGGTTGGGTTGTCCACACTGGATGTCACGGCCACCTGCGCCGCGAAGTGGAAAACAATATCGGGGCGCTCGCTGTAAATGACCGATGGCATGTCCTCGATCTCGCGTTTGCGGAGATCGAGTTTCGGAAACTTCGATGCCAGCATCGCGAGGTTGGAATCTGTTCCGCGACGTGTGAGGGAATCAACGCCGATGACATCGAAGCCTTCTTCGAGAAGTTTCGGCATCATGTTGGTTCCGACAAATCCGGCGGCGCCGGTGACCAGGGCTTTGCTCATTTATGACGACGGTTGTTATTCGCCGTCCACAGATTTGGCAACAGCGAAGTCGGAAGAGACGTTCTTGAGAAATCGGGCGGGGTTGCCGGCCCAGACTTGGCTAGGCGGGATGGACTTAGTGAGCACGGACCCGGCACCGAGCAGGCTGGAGTCGCCGATACTGAGCGAGTTGTTTGTGCGGGCGATGACGATGCTGTGTGCGCCGATGGTGACGTTGTTGCCCAGTATGATCTTGTGGCCTGACCCGATTGCAGATTCTGCCGCGAGAGTGACGTGATGGTATATGCGGCAGTCGTCGCCGATCTCGACCTGCGGATGCATGACGATACCGAGCGCGTAGTGTTCAAGAGAGATTCGCGCGCCGACAATTGCCTCAGCGGGGAGCAGGCACTTGTGGATGAGCCAGTTCAATGTCTTGACGCCACGCGCCGTAAAGAAGTGCCCGCGCCGATGCAGCGAACGCGAAATGCTCCAGAGCAACTCAGGACTTCGAAGGCGCATGGGCTTCAGGTTTCATTGAAAGGAGAATATCATTAATAAACCCGGTGACGCGCTCGATTTGTGCCTCCCGGTCGAACAATGCATCCAACTTCGGGATATGTGCGCGTTTTTCAGCAATCAAATCAGGCGTCAAGGTTTCAAGAAGCTCCGTCAACGCATCGAGGTATTCCTCTTTCCAGGGCGCGTCGCCGGGCAATCGCCACATCCAACCCGCACCGAGGTCGTAGGACATAGGGGTTTGATTAGTGATGATTGGCAGTCCGGCCGCAGCATATTCGGGGAGCTTGGTCGTGTATCGGTAGGATCCGACGCCATCGACACTCTGGGGAAGGCTGGCCACGTCGAACTCTGACATGGTGCTGACAACTTCGCTGAGTGCGACGGGGCCGGGGATAAAAATGCGGACATCAAGCAGAGGGCCAGCAGCGCGTTTGAGGTGTTCGACACCGGAGCCTGCGCCGATGATTACGACGTGGAGATCGGTGCGTATGAGACGCCGCGCGGCTCGAACGAGATCCATTCCGTAACACCACTGTTGCCGCGGTGCCCAGTCGAGACTGCCAACGAGTCCGACGAGCAGAGCATCTTTGCGTGCGTGAGGTTCCCGTGCAGTCGAGGCCGCGCCGCCCAACGTCCACCCGGGGGCCGTCATTGCGCGCGGCGCGCCAAAGGCGAGCGCGCGCCCGGCGAGGTAAGGCGTCCAGCCGATGAATCCCGCTGAAAAACCACAGAGCAACCGTTCGTAGATTTCAAACGCGATGCCAAGAACGGGGTGGTGAGCGCGAGCAAACGGTCCGACGGCATCGCCGCTGCTCACGACGTAACGAATTCCGAACAGCATGCGGGCCAGAAGGCAGGGGAGACCGCCCGCAATGCCAGTGCCTTCCATGACCACAAGGCTCGGGCGCTCTGCTTCGAGTCCGTCTAAAAGTGCGCGAAGGCTGGAAAGTTTCGAGGATTTGTTAAAGTGGAGTTCGTTAGCTGGCGAGACGCGCGACAGAAGCTCACGAAGGCGGAATGCTTCGTTGGTGCCGGTGCCCTTGGTGGCGAACCATGCGATCGATGGACTCGGGCTGCGGGTTTGGTGGTCCGCGAACCACGCGTAGGCCTGTTCGGTGAGATCGGCGATGTGATCCCAGGTGTATTCGCGGGCGACGAGCTTGCGGGCATTCGCTCCCATCACAAGGCGCTTTTCCGGCTGCGCCGCGAAACTCTCGAGGAGGCGGGCAATAGCTTCGGGTTCGCGCGGGAGAAATTCTCCTGTAAGACCCGGCTGCACGAAGTCCTCGGTGCCATTGATTTCGTTGGCGAGGATGGGGAGTCCGCAGGCGGCGGCTTCGATGGTTGCCAGGCTGAACGCCTCGTAGTGGCTGGGAAAAAGGAACACGTCGCAGGCTGCGAGCGCGGGCGCCACGTCGCGGCGGAAGCCGCCGAAAACAACGCGTTGGCTGATGCCGAGAGCGGCAGCCCGAGCGAGATAGCGAGGCTTCTCTGAGTCGTCGCCCGCGATGAAAAGTTTGATTCTCGGATCCGGGGTGTGCGCGATGGCTTCAAGCGCGGTATCCAAACCTTTACGAACCCATTCCCCACCGCAAAAAATGGCGACGAAGTCATTTTCGGCGAAACCATTGTCGTGTCTCCATTGGGCGCGCTCGCTCGGAGAGACCGGGTGGAAGACAGAGGTGTCGGCTGCATTGGGAATCAGTCGAACGGGTGCTTGGCCAATGTGGTAATGCGCGCGGAGCTCCCGTTCAACGCCGCGGGAGACGGGAAGAAAGAGCGGCAATGCGCGGCCGGGGCGTGCGGAATATAAGCGTTGCTCGGCGCGGGAGGTGACTTTGCGGTAGAGGAAGCGGGTGAACCGTCGTGCGGCGGAAACGTTTTCTCCCGCATCGAATTTCGCGAGCGCGATTTCTTTGGCGGGCTGGATGTTTTGGATGGTGACGACGTTCGCGTGGATCGTGTTGCATCCGATCGAATGCACGATGTCAAATTTCTCGCGGGCGAGCGCGCGGTTGACGAGTTGATAGTATGTCCAGAAGTTCGCAACTTCGGGCCAGGCGGGACCGGGGATTTTGCGCCAGTGAATCCGGCTGAGGTCGATGTCTTCGGCGCGGCGGGCGTAGAGGTGAACGTCATGTCCCCGGCGCGCGAGTCGTTCGGCGACCTCGTTGACCGGACGGGCACTCCCGTCGCGCCGGTTGCAATTGATCATGGCAAACGCGATTCTCATGCGCTGGCGCGGACTGGCCGGACCGGGGAATTGACGGGGGATTTCTGTCGCATGGCGAATCCGGCGAAGAGGCAAAAAATCAGGGACCCTGGGCCGGAGAACCAGTTTCCGGCAATAAGAGCGATGGCTCCAGTGAAGAAAAGAGCTTTGAAAAGCATGAGCGATTCGCTGCGAATTCCCATGCGTTCATAAGTGGCTACCTGCTTCCAGATGAGTGCGAGTGCGGCGAAAAAGAAGGGCGCGCCAAGTAACCCGAATGAGTAAATAATCTCGAAGTAGCCGTTGTCTCCAATGGCAGCACCGGCTTCGGCGGTGCCGGTGTTGACGCGGCCTGCGAGGCCTGTGGAGCCAAGGCCGGTGCCGAGGGGATTCTGTAAAATGGAGACGAGGCCGCTGCCGGCGATGGAGATGCGGCCTTGAAAGGAACCATCTTTCGAGATGGAGCCGAGCGTTTGGAGACGCGCGGAGATTTGCTCCGAGCCGGGCATTCGGGCGATGGCAAAGTTTCCGATCAACGCTGCCGCGCAGAGCAACGCGATGATTTGCAGTGTGTTTTTTCCACGATTGAGGACAGGAAAAAGAATGGCAGCCATCGCGATGGTGATGATCGCCGTGCGGACAAACGTCAACAAAATCACGCTCAGGATGATTGCCACAGAAAGCCATCCGAGGGAGTTTCGCCACCGCTTTGAGACCATCATCGGGATGACGGCGAAGGCAAGGAACCCCGCAAGCACACCGCGCTCGCTCATTGTGGAGAAGACGGTCATCTTAGTGGATTCCAGCTTGCCGAGATAGCCTTCGAAGCCAACCGCGCGCACCCAGAAAGCATCCCATTCGGGAATCGTGTAGTATTGATACCATCCGTACAGGCTCACGACGACGGCCGCCCAGCCGACCGTCTTTACCCACCGATCAAGGATGCGCTCGTTGCCCTTGAGCATCGCCGCGCACCCCATCACCGAGAGCGGCGCGATGTATTCCGCCAACGCATAAACGGCAGCGAGTTGATTGCGCACGAGTCCGACGGCGAGTCCGATCCCGAGCGCGATGGTGAAAAAAAGAAAAATGCGGCGCACGTGCGGCGGGAATGTTTTGAAGTTCTGGAAGACAAGCAGGAAGAGTAGTCCCGAGATGACCAGCGGTGTAAGGCTGATCGTGGAGAACGCGTTGAACGAGCCTGAGAGCCAGTCCACGTATCGTCGAATGCCCCGGTTGAGAACCGTCACCCAGATGAGATAGTCGATCAGCCAGCTCGACTTCTGCACGTAGAGAGCGATGGCTGGCGCGATGATGAGAATGGCGACGATCCAATCCATGCCTTAGTTATGCGCTCCGAGAATTTCCAGCCAGCGACGGCTTACGATGGCGTCGGAAAAGTAGGCCGAGAAGTAATCTCTGCAAAGCTGCGAGGTATCGGCGGGCGGGCGGAGTAAGAGCGCGTCGAGCGCTGGAAGAATAAGCGGCGGTTCGACCAAGGTGACCGTTCCTGCCGGTGCAGGGCCCAGTTCGGGCAGAGCAAACGAACGCATGCCTCCAGTATTGCTCGCGAGAACAGGGACACCGGCTTGAAGTGCTTCGGGGATCACGTTGGGAATCCCCTCGCGGTCGTCGAGGCTCGGCACGCAGAGCGTTTCGATCTGCGAAAAGAACGTCTGCAAAAACTCGACACGGAGGTCGGGTTGAAATGATCCGTGGTAAATGACGCGTCCCGGTCGCGAAGAGTCTGCCGCCATTTCACGGATCCGATGTTCGCATTCGCCGCTTCCAGCGATATGGAGTTCGCACGGCACTTCTGTCGCGGCGATGAAGTCCAGAAGCAGATTTGTGCCCTTCGCCGGGTTGAGCCGTCCAATGAATCCGAGGCGAGGAATCCCTTGGAGAAGGATTGGTTTCGACGCGAAGCTGGCCGGGAGTTGCGTGGGCTGAACGGCCCAATCGGTTTGTCGGGCGTGCCCGTAGAGGGCAAACGTTGCCGGTGACAAAAACACGATTTTTGAAAAAAACAAACGATACAAGTCCAGCTGCCGACGTATATCCGGACTGAGCTCGTGGGTGATGTGATAGTAAATCGACTGGCGCGGATGCAGGAGCAGCGAGAGCACGGGGGAAAGATGCCGCATACCGATCGCGAGAAATGTTTGGGGGCGGCGAAACTCGCGGGCGAGCGCGAGAGGGTTCGTGCATGGCACGGTGCGGATGCCAGTGTGTCGCAACTGTTCCTCGGCGGCGGATGAGTGACCGTGACCGGGGATTTCTTTGACGATGACAGTGATGGACGCAAAGGCAGGCACTAAGATTTCGCAGAGCTTGAGCGTTGTCGTCGTGTGTCCGCCCACGCGCGGGAGACTCGAAAATATGACAAGGGAAGATGCTGGATTCATCGGTTGCGGCGGAGCACGCGCTCGAGGATGGCGACGAGTTGAGCGGCTACAGTGGATGGTGAAAAAAACCGCTCCGCAGCGGCGCGTGATGTCGTGGGATCGCTACAGATTATTGAAAGAGCGTCCGACAATGCGGCAGGAGTGTCGCTGGTCAAACGAATGTCGTTGGTCGAGAGATAATCGGCGTTTCCGTTCGTGCTGCCGACAATGACGGGGAGTCCGCACGCCTGCGCCTCAGCAACCGACGATCCGAAATCCTCCTCCTCGCTCGGTTGAATGAGAATATCGTGCGCGCGGAGCAGGTCGGGAACTTGGGCGCGTGGAACTGAGGGGATCCACTCCAGTTGATTCGGAAACGCAAACTCGCGGAGGAGTTTTTCGTAGCCCGGTATGAACCCCAGGGCTCCGACGACGGTGCCCGTTAACGGGAGGCCCGAACGGATCGCAGCGGCGAGTCCGTCCAAAAAAACATCGAGGCGTTTTCGAGGCACGATTCGACCGAGCCAGAGGCATCGCCGCTCGGGTTCGCGGAAAAGACCCGGGGAAAACGTCGCGAGGTCGATGGGGTAGGGGAGGCTTGACGTGCGGTCATCGCTGACCCCGAAGCACTCGTGGAGCGTTTGCCGGGATTGCTTGCTGCCGACAATGATGTGATCGGAATGACGAAACACCGGGAGGCCGGCACGGGAAAGTCTCAGCGTCGCGAGGATGCGCCATTTCCAAGCAGCGAGCGGGCCTGCGAGAGCGCGGATGGTGGAGAAGTGCCTAATGATCGATCTTGCGTCCGTTCCCGGGGGGCCTTGCGCAAAGCTTACGGTGGGAATTCCCTCCACGTGCCCTCTTGCGTAGTCGCCGAACCAAAGGCACAGGTCGAATCGTTCGCGCGCGTGGGCTTCCTGGATTGCTCGGACGACTTGATGATTGTATGTCGCGACATCGGCAAAACGCGTCGCCGTCGAGATCAACGGCACTCGCGCTGTCGCGTTTCGAAGCCGGTCGGCGAAGCGATTGTCGACATCGGTGAAGTGAAATCCGGGATGGGTTTCCGCCGCCTCGCGCGGATCGACAAACGAGGCTTTAGAAAAAAAATGGATCTGAACTCCCGCAGCGAGGAGTTCGCGAAGAAGCAGCGCATTCGCACTCGCAACGCTCCCGGAAGAAGCCGAAACAAAACCGGTCGCGGCGATTCTCAGGATTCCGGACATAGATCACGGTGGGGGCTCCTGAGCACGAAAGCCGTTTTTTTCAGGGCCACCAGATAAAACCGCTCTCGGATCCAGTCCAGATACTTATCAAAGGCACAGAACAGATCCCGGTCTCCGCGTGTGCGGGCTGGCCGGATTGCGAAAAGCTCGTAGTCATCTACGGACAAAAAACCGAGCAGCTTTTTCAGGCTTCCGCCAAATTCCTCGAGGCCCAACCCCGTGTGAACCTCGATAAAAAGATCGGGGATATGGCGGAGTGCTTGCGTGGCGCCAGCCAGCACCTCGCACTCGTAGCCCTCCACATCAATGTAGAGGACGTGGGGCCGACCGTATCGCTCCATTAATTCATCAACGGTGACTGCCGGGACCACGCACTGCCCCCCGCCAACAACTTGGCCGTCCCAGTCGTTGGAAAACAAAAGCCGGCCGGCTCGGGATGCAATAACGGCGTTTTCCACACAGATATTGAGGGCCTCGTTCAAGCGGCTGTTTTCCACGGCTATCGGGACGTTGTGGGGATTCGCGTCCACCGCCACAACGAGTCCGGTGGATCCCACTTCATGGGCAAGCTGAAGTGCAACAACGCCCTGGTGTGCTCCCACATTGAAAATTCTTGCTCCCGCTATCAACTGGCTCGTCCTCATGAGCGCGATCTCCGTGAGAAGCCCCCCGCCCCTCCCATACCAATCCTGAGCTATGGGGTCGCTAATCAAAAGACTCAAATCCACATCCCCAAAACGCTGCCTTGTGACATAAGGTTTGAAAGCACACTTAAGAATTCGAATCTTCATGCGCCGCATTCGCTGCCAACAGCCGCAGGGAATGAGCGGACGGAACGTGTCTCTAAGTTTCCTCCAAGCTTTGGAAATGTTTTTCATTCGCCTGGAGAGGAGGGGGAGGCTTGTCCTCGCAATCCGATGGGCCTCGCGGGATTGCCCACCCAGACTCCGTTTTCTGGAATGGATTTTGTTAACAAAGAGCCGGCACCGATGACCGCACCGCTCCCGACTTCAACGCCTTTTAAGACGATGCATCCCGCTCCCAGCCATACATTCCTGCCGAGCCGGATTGGCTGGATATCGTTGGGCTGGCTGTTAAGCGCCTTGCCGGAATGCATCCCGTGGTCGTGATCGACAAAAAAACATTTTGCCCCAATGAGGCAGTCGTCACCGATTTCAATCCGGCCCTGAATATTGAATTCGACGGCGTTGCCGACAAAAACGCGGTCGCCCAGAATGATGGACGGGCCGGGAGTCCAATAGTGGTCGTAATTGAAGAAAACCTCATGTTTGAAGATGCAGTCGTTGCCGATGCGGACTTGATGCGGCCAGACGACGCGGCACTTTGGAAAATATCGGATGCGCCCGATGGAGGCGCCGCGCAAACGAAGGAGAGTTTTGCGGAAAAACGAAGCCGGTGAGGGGAGGTTCAACTCGCCGCGTCGCCAGAGTCTCTGAAATGCTTCGCTAACCTTCATGGGAAGTTCTCCGGGCGTCCCGCATGGCCCGCCGCGTGATTGCGAAACGGGTGTTGCGTGTCTCGTCCTTTTTCAACATCAAACGAATATACTGCGCGAGACCCGGGGCGTCGAGCGATCCGACGAGTTGGGCCCATGCGAGATGGATGCCCGAGCGAAGGCGTTTCACGCGAGTGGCGACGACGAAGTGCTCGTTCCAAACCATGTTGTAGAGGCCTTCGGGAGAGAATTTTCCGCGATGGCTCTGGTCGCTGTCGAAGCGGGGCGCGATGTGATGGATGACGCGAAGATCCGGGTCAAACGCTGCCTCATACCCTGCAGCGGCGACGTCGAGGCAGAGCGCGATTTCCCAGTGGACCTGCGCACCCGTTCCCCGAAGGCGGCGTTCGAAGCCGCCCTTGCGCAAGATTTCGCCGCGCACGGCCGCGTTGCAGCCTTTGATCGTGTCGACCCGGCGATAGTCACCTCCGCCTCGGTGGTGGTTGCCGAGAAATCGGCCATACCAAGTGAAAATTCCCACGCGTTTCGTCGTGGGCTCTGCGGCTCGCATTTCGGGGTGGTCTCGCAAAAGGTCGCGTCCGCCGAGGATGCCAAGGCTCGGATTTTGCGCAAAACGTGATTCGATCCGCGAAATCCAATCCGGCAGCGGCTCGGCGTCGTCGTCGAGGAGGCAAACAACGTCCCCGGTTGTGACGGCCGCGGCGACGTTCATACTCGCGATGACGCCCGGTTCGAGCGTGACGGCTACCTCAGGCGCAAGTGGCGACTTTTGCAGAAGCTCCATCGTTAAGATGTCGCCCGCACGCACTCCGATGACGATTTGATCCGCCGGACGAATCTGTTTGGAGAGTCCGTCGAGTGCCTTCGCGAGAAAATCCGGACGCCGGAAGGTCGGAACAATGACCGAGATTTTCATTTTCTCAGAGGCCGAACTTGGGCGGGGCATTTTTCTTCTGAACTTGATCGATCCAAAACGTGCTCCTCGGCTGCCTGCGGTATTTCAGCACCCAGCCGGGCAATCGCCAAAACGCAATCGCGATTTCCGTCAAAAAAATCCAAGCGGCGAGAATGGTCTCGCGTGAGAGGCGTCGTCCGCGGAACTGCGAGAGCACAACGAGAACGATGTGGATTGGTAGCCGAAATGCCACCTGAGCCGTGCTTGCGCCGAAATCGAAGGTGCTGACGACGCGCGGTTCCCAGCGGTTTGCGAGTTTCGATGCGGAAGGGATCGGGCGTGAGGGATGCTCAACCGCTGCATCCGGCACGAACACGATCTCGCAACCCAAACGCGCGATACGCGAAAAAAACTCCATATCCTCGAAAGCCGTTCGAAACCGTTCGTCGAACCCGCCGAC
>Ga0163144_10029019_pt1 | contig 10639 bp, 6 predicted proteins | sample OliLak19BULKMAT1_FD_123175 | JGI IMG/M metagenome (GOLD analysis project Ga0163144, IMG submission 123175) | Freshwater microbial mat bacterial communities from Lake Vanda, McMurdo Dry Valleys, Antarctica - Oligotrophic Lake LV.19.BULKMAT1 | ecosystem: Environmental > Aquatic > Freshwater > Lake...
ACCTCCTCGCCGCCGAGCCCGGCTATTACACGCAGGCCCCGCCCGAAACCGAAATGGCCCAGTGGGAGGTACTCCAAACCGTCCTCGACGACCTTGCCCGCCACGACCCAACCCATTTTTTTCTCCAAAAAACTGGCGACGCCTGGCATTGGTACAACCGACGTTTGGCCGAAGAAACCCGCTTTGTTTTCGGAAAATCAGCCTCGCTGCCCTTGCCTCCCCTCGACTGGGTGGGGCGGCAGACGCAGGAAGATTTGCTCCTGATGCAAGACCAAAAACTCGTGGCCGGGCAGCTTTGCTTCGCCAACGACTGGAGTTTGGGAGAAAAATTAGGGAAGCCGTTTTTTGAAATCCACGCCCCGGTCGGCCCGGTGATTACGCCCATGCTCCACGCCGCCCATACCCTGCTCGAACGCCTGACCCGCCCCGTGTGGCGGCTGAACTGGAGCTTCAAACTTTCTGACACCCTCGACCAAAGCACCCGGCACCACGCGCTGCTGAAGGCGGAATTTGCGCGAATTCGGCCTACGTTGAATTCAGAAAACCTGGGGCAGCGCGTGTGGGTGCGGGTGGAGCGCCAGACGCTCAGCCGCCTGCCGCGTTCGGGCGGGATTTTGTTCAGCGTCCGTACCTACCAAAGTCCCCTCGAAACCGAAGCCGCTGACCCCGACCGCGCCGCGCCGATGCTGGCCGTGCTGCGCAGCGCACCAGGGGAATTGCTGGACTACAAGTCGGTGACACCGTTTTTGGGGGTATTGCTGGAATACCTGGAAAAGCGGGTTTAGCAGGAGTGTCAGGCGGAGCGGAACGGTTCGCTCAGTGTGACACCCATCTTCGTGTTCCACCCACTCCTTTGCTTTCTGTTGGTTAAAACATCCCACCCAAGCCGTACTTTCGTAGAAGCAAAACCTACAGACACCTGTGAGAAAAATTTTTATACTTCTGTTAATCAGTAGTTTACCCGGCTTTCTTTTCGCTCAAAAGAAAAACGAAGCCTTCCAGTACCCCATCCGCCGGGCGGCTTCGTCCATTGCGGTGGACGGGCGGATGGACGAACCCGCCTGGGCGCAGACCGCCGTGGCGGGCGATTTCTACATGATTGTGCCGATGGACACCGCCCGCGCCAACGTGCGCACCGAGGTGCGGATGTGCTACGACGATCGCAACGTGTACATCCTGGTCGAAAACTTCGAGAAACTGCCCGGCCCGATGTTCGTGGAGTCGCTGAAGCGGGATTTTGCCTTTGGAAAAAACGACAACTTCCTACTATTCATCGACCCCTTCGACGACCAGACCAACGGGTTTAGCTTCGGGGCCAACGCCGCCGGGGCGCAGTGGGACGGGCAGATGTTCGAAGGCGCGAGCATCAACCTCAACTGGGATAACAAGTGGACATCCGTCGTAAAGCACACCGGCGACCGCTGGATCTGGGAGGCGGCCATTCCGTTTAAAACCCTGCGCTACAAAAAAGGCATTACCCGCTGGGGCATCAACTTTAGTCGGTTGGATTTGAAAACCACCGAGAAATCGGCCTGGGCACCCGTGCCGCGCCAGTTTCCGTCGGCGGCGCTGGCTTACACGGGGGTGCTGGTCTGGGACGTGCCCCCGCCCGATCCGGGGCCGAACATTTCGCTGATTCCTTACGCGCTCGGCGGAGTTTCGGCCAACCCCGTCGGCGCGCCCGCCGAGTACCGCCGCGACGTGGGGCTGGATGCCAAAATCGCGGTGACCTCCTCGCTGAACCTCGATTTGACGGTGAACCCCGATTTTTCGCAGGTAGAAGTGGATCGTCAGGTGACCAACCTCGACCGCTTCGAGTTGTTTTTCCCCGAACGCCGTCAGTTTTTTCTCGAAAACGCCGATTTGTTTACCAACGTCGGCTTCGCCACCATCCGCCCGTTTTTCTCGCGGCGCATCGGGCTGGGCGTGCCCATCCGGGCCGGGGCGCGGCTGTCGGGCAAACTCAACAAAGACTGGCGCATCGGCGTGCTCGACGTGCAAACCGGCGCGGTCGAATCGACCGGGCTGCCCGCGCAGAATTTCGCGGTGGTGTCGCTCCAGCGCCGGGTGTTTGCCCGCTCCAACATCGCGGCGATTTTCATCAACAAGCAATCGCTCGACTACACGCCCGAAGCAGGCAAACCCAGCTACACCGCCTACAACCGCAACCTGGGGCTGGAGTACAACCTGGCCTCGCCGAACAACGTCTGGCGGGGAAAATTCCTGGCGCTCAAATCGTTCAGTCCCGCTGTGCGCGGCGACGACTACGTGCAGGCCGCCAACCTGACCTACGGCGGACGGCACTGGACGCTGCAATGGCAGCACGAGTACGTCGGCAAAAATTACACGGCGGAAGTGGGCTACGTGCCGCGCCGGGGCTTTTGGAAAATCAACCCGCAGGTGAGCTACCTTTTCCTGCCCGCGCCGAGCAGCCGGGTACTCAGCCACGGCCCGCAACTGTTCACGACGGTGTTCTGGGATAAAACGGGCGGCCCGTCGCACGGCCGGGTCAGCGACCAGGAAAGTATCCTGCTTTACACCGTTCGTTCGCGGAGTCAGAATATTTTCGCGGCCTGGGTTGCCACTAGCCACGTCCGCTTGCTGGCTCCCTTCGACCCCACCAACCTGGGCCGCGACACGCTCGCCACTGGCAGCAAGCACTACTGGAATGCCTGGGGGACGGATTTTATTTCGAAACCGCAGAGCCTGTTCACGTACTCGTTCTCCAGCCGCTACGGCGGCTACTACGCGGGCGGCACGCGACTCGGGCTAAACGCGGAGGTGGGCTACCGCTTCCAACCCTACGTCAGCCTGGGGCTGGCAGCGGCGTACAACGACATCCGGTTGCCGGAGCCGCTCGACAACGCCCGGTTCTGGCTCATCGGGCCAAGGGCGGAAGTGACGTTTACCAACAAACTCTTCTGGACCACCTTCGTGCAGTACAACGAGCAGATTAAAAACATCAACCTCAACACCCGCCTGCAATGGCGCTACGCCCCGGCTTCCGACCTGTTCGTGGTGTACACCGACAACTACCTGCCCGCGCCGTTTTCGGTGAAAAACCGGGCGCTGGTGCTGAAATTGACGTATTGGTGGAATATTTGATGTTCAGTCGTTGGTCGACAGTAGTTGGTTGTTAGACCCACTTAGGGCCGTTCCGTTGCAGTTTGTCGGTTCAGAAACCCGATTTTAGCGCTCATCACCTCCGCCACCCGTACCGCGTGGGCCTTCGCCGCGTCTGCGTTCGGACCGGCGAACAACTCGTCCAGCGACTGGAAAAATAAGGCCAGCCAGCGCTCGAACAAGTCGGGGGTGAGTGGCGTGAGGGCGTTGACCTGGAGGTGCGTAAACATCATCCCGCCCCGGTAACTGCCCGTTTGAAACAGGATGTTTTCCCAGAAGTTGACCATTTTGGGCAGGTGCGTTTCCCAATTCACGTTCACGGTTTCGTTGAAAATAGGGCCGAGGGCGGGTTCCTGACGGACGTGGTCGTAGAAATGCTGGACGAGGCGTTCGATGTCAAGGCGGGTGTGGAGGTCGGGCATGGGTGGGTTGTTTTTGTGAAAAGATAATTCCGACGGGCAAAGTTCAGGCCCCCGGCGTTCGTAGCTTCGCCAACTGACCGAACGCGCCGTGGCTGTGGGAACGCGCCGTGGCGCGTTCAGGCCCTCCGGGAAAGCGACTGGCCAAATCCATGCAAATCAACCTGACCCCCCTCGTCATTTTCTACCTGTTCTGCCTCGTGCAGGGTTTTACCACGAGCATTCTGCTGCTCGGTTCGGCCCGAAAACACCCCGCCAACCGCTGGCTGGGCTTGCTCACGGCGGGGCTAACCTTGCAGGTCGTTGATTTTTTTCTGACCTACGCCGGGATTTACCGTCAAAACAATGGGCTGTATTTCAGTCCGGTTTATTACTCCTGGAGCTTCGGGCCCTTGCTGTTTTTTTACGTGCGCACGCTCGCCTCAGGCCAGGAAACCTTCCTCCGAAAGGAAAGTCTGCACTTCGTACCCGTCGCGATTCAGGCCCTGTTTTTTGTCGTGCTTTCGCTGCAAAACCTCGAATTCAAAACCTGGTTCTGGCTCCAGGTTCACAAACCCTACACCCGCTACCTGGAATACTACGTCACCATCGCGCTGGTGCTGGGTTACGGCTGGCGGAGCCTGCGCTTGCTGCCCGCCGTGCCCCAGGCCCCGGCCTGGCTGCGGTCGTTTCTGATTGGTCTGGGCGCGTTTTACGGTCTGGCGATTTTTTACCCGCTGCTCTCGACGTGGCTGTTGCCGCCGCGCGCACCGAAGTTTTACTTAACCGAACTCGTGCTGCCCGTTTTCGCGTACTGGCTGGGGCTGGCGGGGTACCTCCGTCAGCGAGTCATCGCCGTAGCGCCGAAGGCCAAATTCCGCCCGGAGGTGGAGCCGGAACACCTTCAACGACTGACGCAGGCGATGGAACGCGACGGCCTGTTTCGCAATCCGGAACTGACGCTGCCCGACCTGGCCGCCCACCTGGGGCTGACGCCCAACGCCGTGTCGGCCTGCCTCAACGCGGGCCTGGGCACCTCGTTCAATGACTTCGTGAACGGCTACCGTCTGGCCGAAGTACAGCGGCGGCTCCTGACCGACGACGTGGAAAAGCTGACGATTCTGGGCATTGCTTACGAAGCGGGCTTCAATTCCAAGACCACCTTCAACCGGGTTTTTAAAGGGCGCACCGGTCTTTCGCCGAAAGCCTACCGAAATACGTCCCAACCTACCCGATGGGACGACGCGGCGGTGCCGGAGGCGTAGGTTTGTTGAAAAAAATCCAGCCATGCTCCGACAAATTACATTTGCCTTGATTGGTCTCTTTGTACCGTATCTGACTTTTTCTCAAACCAAGAACCCCCGCATCGCGCAGGTGGAAAACAGCCTGTTGCCCTACGTGCCCGTCGAGGGCCTGGCCGGTTGGAACCTGCCCGAACGCATGAAGTTCCACCGGGTGCCGGGGTTGAGCATCGCCGTCATCCGCGACTACAAAATCGACTGGGTCAAAGCCTATGGATTGGCCGACACGACGACGCGGAAGCGCGTCACCACCGAAACGATGTTCTCGGCGGGGTCGATTTCCAAACTCGTGGCTGCGGTGGCCGCGCTGAAATTGGTCGAGGAGGGGAAACTCGACTTGGATTCGCCCATCAACGCCAGCCTCCGATCCTGGAAATTGCCCGAAAATGAAGTGAGCCAGAAAACGCCCGTCACGCTGCGAATGCTGCTCAGCCACCGGGGCGGCACGAGCCAGTCGGCCTACTTCGGCTTCACGCCCGACCGCCAACCCCTGCCTTCGGTCGTGGACATTTTATCGGGAAAACCGGGCACGGACAGCCGCCCCGTCGTGGTCAACAGCACTCCCAATGGGGAATTTCGCTACTCAGGCGGCGGCTACCTGGTGGCCCAACTGGCCATGATGGACGCGACGGGGCAGGACTTTGCGTCGTTGACCGGGAAAGCCGTTTTCCAGAGACTCGGCATGGCCCACACCACCTTCGCGCAACCCCTGCCGGAACGATTCGCCCGGAACGCCTCCTGGGCGTATTCATCCAATGCCTGGTTCAAAGGCATGCCCTACGTGTACCCGCAGCAGGCCCCGGCGGGGTTGTATTCGACCCCGACCGACCTGGCGCGCTTGCTCATCGACCTCCAAAACAGCTACCGGGGCAAAAAAGGACTGTTGTCGGCGGCATCCGTCGAGGCGATGCTCACGCCGCAGGCGGTGGTTTCCGACGGGGCGTACCGGGAAGAAATCGGCCTGGGTGCGTTTCTGCTGCAACGCAGCCGCAACCAGGTTCCGGAGGGCCGCTACTTCGAGCACACGGGCGTCAACGCCGGGTTTCTGGCCTACTTCCTCGGCAGTGTGACGGGCGGCAACGGCGTCGTGATTCTGATGAACAACGATGGCGGGGCGGGCGAATTAGGCAAAGAAATCCGGCGGGCGGTGGCGAAGGTGTATAACTGGCCCCATTTTCTACCCGACGCCATCGAGCCGGTGACGCTGGCTGATTCAGCCCTGAATTCCTACGTGGGCCGGTTCAAACGGGGGGCCGACGAGGTGGTTTATTTTCGTCGGGAAAACAAGTTCCTCGTGGAAACCATCAACGACGGCAACCCGATTCTCTGCGCTCCGGTGGGCCGCGACACGATTGCCTTCACCGATTACACCCTGCGGGGCTTGTTTGAACGTGGGCCATCGGGACGGATCGATTCGTTTCGGGTGGAAGGCAGCGCCCGCGCCATGCCGCGCCTGGCCGAAGACGAGTTTCTACCCAACGAACTGCTCCGTCTGGGCCGGATTGCGGAGGCCGTGGAAGGCTACCGCCGCCTGAATCTCAATGAATACCAACTCACGTACATGGCCTACGAACTACTCAACCGGCGTCCCGCCGACCTTCCGGCGGCGGCGGGGATACTGGAACTGGCCCGGCAGCAGTTTCCGAAGTCGGCGATCGTGTACGCCCGTTGGGGGGAGTTGTACGAAAAACGGGGTCAGAAACCGGAGGCCATCGAAGCGTACCAAACGGCGCTGAAGTACAATCCCTCGGAGGAGGAAATCAAAGGAAAGCTGGCGGGGTTGGGTCAATGAAATCCCGAGGAAGTAGAGGGGAAGAGAAACTTCACGATTTCCTAACGCCGCCTCCCGCCAACTTTCGTAGTTTCGTCGGTGAAAAAATCACCTCGCCGCATGAACCGCTTCAGCCCCCTGTTTTTCCTACTGGTACTCCTCGCCTGCGAGCGCCCCAAGCAAGCCGCCGTGGATACCCAACTCCTCCAGCAACTCACCGCCAGGCGGGTGAAACTGCCCAACGGCTGGAGCCTCACGCCCGTCGGGCGGAGTGTGCCGCTGGGCGATTTACCGCTCAACCTCGTGGTGTCGCCGAGCGGCAAGTACCTGGCCGTGACCAACAACGGGCAGAGCACCCAGAGTATCCAGTTACTCGACGCGGCCTCGGAAAAAGTGCTGTCCACCGTCGAAATTCCGAAATCCTGGGTGGGGCTGGCCTTCAGCCGGGATGAAAAAACGCTCTACGCCTCCGGTGGCAACGACAACCGGGTGGCGATTTTCCGGGTTGAGAACGGCGCGTTGCGGGCTGATTCGAGCATCGCCCTGGGCAAACCCTGGCCCAACAAAATCTCCCCCGCCGGGCTGTGCGTCGACGAAGCCCGCAACCGGCTGTACGTGGTCACAAAAGACGACCGGGCGCTGTACGAAGTGGATTTGACCGAAAAGAAAGTCAGCCGACGCACCGAACTCCCCGCCGAAGCATACACCTGCCTGCTTTCACCGAACGGTCAGGAGCTGTACGTTTCGCTCTGGGGTGGAAAAAAGGTGCTGGTCTTCAACCCTGAAACCGCCCAACTCGTGGGTGAAATCACAACCGAAGGCCACCCGAATGATTTGGTGCTGAACAAAGACGGCAAAACGCTTTTCGTGGCCAACGCCACCGAAAACTCCATCTCCGTTATCGACGTGGCTGCCCGGCGGGTGTTGGAAACCATCGGCACCGCGCTCTACCCCGACGCCCCGGCGGGGAGTACGCCCAACGGACTGGCGCTTTCTCCCGATGAAAAAACGCTTTACGTCGCCAATGCCGACAACAACTGCCTGGCGGTGTTTGACGTCACCACGCCGGGCCGCAGCCGCCCGCGCGGGTTCATCCCCACCGGCTGGTACCCGACCAGCGTGAAGACTCTGGGCAACCGCTTGTTCGTGACCAACGGCAAGGGCTTCAGTTCATTCCCCAACCCCAAAGGCCCGCGCCCGCTGAGCCGAAAGGAAGCCCAGTCCAAAGGCCCCAACCCCGCCGCCAACGACCGTAGCCAGTACATCGGCGGCTTGTTCAAGGGCACCCTCTCCGTTTTTGAGGCCCCAACCGAGCCGCAACTGGCCGCGTTTTCGAGCCTTGTTTACCAAAATTCGCCGTACTCGAAAACCCGAGAAACCGAGGCCGAAGGCGAATCGGGTAATCCGATTCCGAGCCGGGTCGGGGCGGCTTCGCCGATCAGGTACGTGTTTTACATTATCAAGGAAAACCGGACCTACGACCAGGTTTTCGGGGATATGAAAGAAGGCAACGGCGACCCCAGCCTGTGTATTTTCCCCGAAAAAACCACCCCCAACCAGCACGCCCTGGCTCGTGAATTCGCCCTGCTCGATAACTTTTACGTGGACGCCGAAGTGAGCGCCGACGGCCACAACTGGAGCACGGCGGCCTACGCCAACGATTTTGTCGAAAAAACCTGGCCCACCTCCTACGGCGGACGCGGCGGCACCTACGACTACGAAGGCGGGCGGCCCATCGCCTACCCCGAAAAAGGCTTCATCTGGGATTACTGCCAGCGGGCCAACGTGAGTTACCGCAGCTACGGCGAATTTGGACACAGCGGCAAGGCCACCGTGCCGGGGCTGGAAGGGCACGTGTCGACCCGCTACGTGGGCTGGGATTTGGGCTACAAAGACGTAGACCGGGAGGCGAATTGGGAAATCGAGTTTGACTCACTGCTGGCGAAAAACGCGGTGCCGCGCTTCAATCTACTCCGCATGGGCAACGACCACACCTCCGGCGCCGCCCTGGGCAAACCTACCCCCGAAGCCGCCGTGGCCGACAACGACCTGGCCGTGGGTCGCTTCGTGGAGCACCTTTCAAAAAGCCCGATTTGGAAAGAATCCGTGGTGTTCGTGCTCGAAGACGACGCGCAGAACGGGGCCGACCACGTGGACGCCCACCGCTCGCCGGTGCTGGTACTGAGCGCCTACACCAAGCGCCGCCACGTGGAGCACACATCCTACACTACCTCTGGCGTGTTGCGCACCATCGAACTGATTCTGGGCCTGCCGCCGATGAGCCAGTACGACGCCGGGGCCACGCCGCTCTGGCGTTGTTTTCAGAAAACCCCCGATCTGACCCCCTTCACCGCCCGGCCCTCGAACCTCGATTTGAACGAAGTAAACGTGGCCGTCAACCGCAATTCCCGTCGGATGAATGGACTGGATTTAGCTCGTGAAGATGCTATTCCCGATTTGGAATTCAATCAAATCGTCTGGCAAACCGTGCGGGGGCTGAACAGCCGGATGCCCCCGCCGAGGCGGAGCGCGTTTGTGCGGGTGGCGGAAGAAGAGGAAGACGAGGATGAAAAGTGAATGTTGTAAGTTTGTTGAACCTCATTCTACCCCGTTATGAACCGTGCTACTGTTGCTGCATTTGCGTTTCTACTCCTTTTTCTTTCCTGCAAAAAACCGGGCGAAAACGACCAGCCGATTGAACCCGACCCCATCGCCGCCCAGGCCCTCCTCACCGAAGCCCGGTACTTCACGGTGCTGAAACAGGAAGTGACCTTCGCTAACGGTACCACCCAATCGACCAACCCCGGCCTGGTGGCCTGCCTCGACGACAACCAGTTTATCTTCAAAAAAGACGGTAGCTACCAGAAAACCGAAGGCTCGCTCATCTGCGTACAGGGCGGGCCGTTCCTGCTCGATGAGGGCCGCTGGGAACTCACCGAAAACAACCGCAAACTCGGCCTCAAGCCCCGCAACACCTCGGCGTTTGTCCGCTACGACATTACCGAACTAAGCGCCGATCGGCTGAGCTACGAACTGAAGGACGACTTTGGCTCGGTATACCGGTTTAGCTACCGGCGGAATTGATTTCTCACCGAAACAACTTCAAAAACGCCCCCGGCACCGCCGTTTCAAACCGCAGCGCCTCGCCCGTGATGGGGTGCCCGAAGGCCAGCACCCAGGCGTGTAGCCCCAGCCGCCCGAGTGGGTCGGTGGTTGCGCCGTATTTGCGGTCGCCAACGACGGGGTAGCCCAAGTCCTGGAGGTGAACCCGAATCTGGTTTTTGCGCCCGGTTTCCAGTTCCACCTGGAGGAGCGAATGCCGGGCGCTTTGATTCAGCGTCTGGTAGTGCGTCACGGCCCACTGGCCGTTGCGCGGATTCTGGTCGGAATACACGATGAGCGCCTTGCTTTCGTGGAGGTACGAACTGACGGTTCCTTCGGGCGGGCGCACCAGGCCCTCGGTCACGGCGAGGTAGGTTCGCTCGTCGACGGCCTCCTGCCAGGTTTGCTGCAAACGCTGCTGCACGAGCGGAGTTTTGGCAAACAGCAACAGCCCCGACGTATCCCGGTCGAGCCGGTGAACCACGAAAATCTTATTGCTGGGGTGCTTTTGTTTCAGGTACCCGCTGAGGAGGCTGTACGCCGTGATGAGTTTTTCTTTCTCCGTGGCGATGGAAAGCAGACCCGCCGCTTTTTCAACCACGATCAGGTGTTCGTCTTCAAACACCACCCGCAGACCCCGGAGCCGGGGTTCGGGGGCGGCCCGGATCCAGGCCACTTCGACTTCCTGACCGGGAACCAGTCCGAGGTTATACTGGGTCGTGGCCTGCCCGTCCACCGAAATTTGCCGGTTTTTGAGCAGGGACTTTACGTCGTTCCGGGTTTTTTGAGGAAGTTTTTCGATCAAAAAAAGGAGCAACTCCGCCGGTTCCGTAACGGCGAGACGGGAGGGGGCGGCTTGTTTGGTGGGACGGGGGGTAGGGGGCATTGGAAAGTTTTTAAATGAAAAATAACCCTGCGATGCTGTTCCACTGTGGCTGTCATCC